>Ga0123355_10016084_pt1 | contig 11777 bp, 6 predicted proteins | sample TergutEmb28metaG_3_FD_89872 | JGI IMG/M metagenome (GOLD analysis project Ga0123355, IMG submission 89872) | Embiratermes neotenicus P1 segment gut microbial communities from Petit-Saut dam, French Guiana - Emb289 P1 | ecosystem: Host-associated > Arthropoda: Insects > Digestive system > Gut ...
GATTCTCAAAACAACTGTGCATTTCACTGCGATGTTAATTGCAGGAGCTTACCTGCGGGGTCTGCTGGGCTTCAGCCCCTATAAATCGAAATTAAAAAAAAATATTTTGTAGAAAAGACGGTAGCAAAAGATTCACTCTTAAGCCACTAAAATCGGCTGCTGACTAGTACAAGGGAATTTTGAAAAATGAAATGAAACACGTTAGTATATTTTAGATGAAACTGAAAAAAGTCCAAGATTAGATCTTGTGATTTAAAGTAGGCGAAGGCCATGAAATGTGTAGTTTAATTTGTATGCATACAACTGCAGTTACAGAGAGTAATACTTAGAGTATGATTTAATTACATAAATTTTAAAGTCAAACATAAATTATGTATAACGTCAGATTCAGACACCCCCCTCCAACTAAAGGAAAAGTTTTGGTTGCGCTGCGCTCCTGATCAACAGGATGTGCCGAGGGAGAAAACTGTGAAATGTGTTGTGTTCAACAACAACACAAGAAATAATTTTATATGCAGATATGACGCTTTCTGGGAAAAATTCTAAATTTAAATGATTGCTAGCCCACTTCAAGTTAAAAAAATGATGATCCTAAAATGTTCCACTTAGAAATGAGTAAGGTCAACAACAAGTTTCAGGCGCAGCGAACACACTCAGAGCACAAATTACTGATAGCACGGTCAACACGTGCCAACAATTCTTATAATAAAACCAACTAGATGCAATAATTACTCAAATTTATTTTGGAATAATACTCTACATGTTTCGGACAGTTCCACTGTCCATCATCAGGAGTTTTTCACTGTACAGACAGCAATGGTATACGTCATACAGGTTTGCTGACAGCTTGCGAGCCTATATATATATAATTTTGTTATTTCGTTTAGGCTTGTTCATTTTGTAAACGCAAACTTGTTTTGATTACATGAACATGTATTACATACCACAATAAACAAACAGCCCCACAACACAACGTATCGTCTTTCAGTATTGCAAAAATAAAACTAGGGTTTCGTTTTAACAGACTTAAACAACATCCATTTGAAATACCGCAAATAGTAATGAAAAATATCTACGGACGATCCAGATTTGGTGCGCCGAACTCTTGCCCGCAACCCGCAGATTGGAGAAAGTGTACATTTATAATAATAATAATAAATCCTTTGGAATATAAAAGAAATAATGTAACATACCTCATCTACAGTTACAATTTCCAAAACCAAATCTCCCATTGATTATTATGCGTTACAAATTTTAGATGATACATATATATATATTAGGAACTAGCAGTTTGTTATTATTATAATTATTATTATTAGGCTAATTTTCATATAACTTAGTACTTTCCTGTTGCCTCAACTATAAACGTCTGGCTGAGTGTACAGTGAAAAACTCCTGACGATAGACAGAGGAACTGTCCGAAACATGTAGAGTTTTAATCCAAAAATAAATTTGAGAAATCAGTGCATCTAATTTGTTTTATTATAACAATTTATCATGAGGCACGGTCACCTGAACGTCAAATTTGACTAATGGCGAATGTGGGGAAATAATATGGTTTAGCGCTACATTTGTGATAATAATAATAATAATAATAATAAAATCCTTTGGAATATAAAGGAGATAAAGTAACATACCTAATCTACAGTTACAGTTTCCAAAACCAAATTTTCCATTGATTATTATAGGTAACAAATATTAGATGATTTATATATATATATATATATATATATTAGATTAGATACTAGCAGTTGTTATTATTATAATTATTGTTAGGCTATTTTTCCTATAAGCAATTACTTTCCTGTTGCGTCAACTATAAACGCATGAATGGAATTTACCTCAGCTACTGCCACTAGTTGTAGCAGTACGAAAATTTCACATGTAAAATCTAGAATATTTAATCAACAAATATTTCAGCATCTTTAACTTTAGAAACCTTAAAAATTGTACATACTAATGAGTGACGCTATGTAATATTTTTCGGAGAACAAAAGATCAAGAGCCACGTGTAAGGTACCTAGAATTTGTCAATTGGGAAAAAAGCGCCGCAACTGATACTGCTGCCACGACCGGCGGCCAAGGGAAGCTAGCATAATTTCATGTACTTCCCTTCGCCTTCGGTGGTGGCACCACTGTTATTTTTAACTATATATTTTTGTTTAAAAAAACTTTCTTTTGAGAAGAAATTAATGCAAATAAAACGGATCGCCATGACGGCCGGATCATAAGCGTTCTAAAAATGTCTGGGAAAGAAATATCTATTCGTTAGTTCAGCGTATTGTGATTTCGCAAACAGACGATACCGTAAAATTGTATGTGATGATGATTCTAAATCGTAACGTGATTTCCTTGCATTTTAGTAAAAGTTACGAAATAATTCGTGACAAGTGTGTTAGTCAAAAGATACATTCCTTACGGTCCATTTGTTCTAGGCTCAGGTACACGAACTGGAGAGACGCTTCAAGCAGCAGCGATACCTGTCGGCTCCAGAACGTGAACACCTAGCGAACGCTCTGAAACTGACGTCAACCCAAGTGAAGATCTGGTTCCAAAATCGTCGCTACAAAAACAAGAGACAGAGACACCTGCTGGACGGGACAAGTAGTGCCAGCAAGTTTCTGCCACAACAGCCGCGTCGCATCGCAGTGCCCGTCCTGGTGCGAGATGGAAAACCGAATCCCACGGGGAATCACCTTATCACTAAAAACTACACAGCAAATTCACATTACCTGGGACAGCCACCACCCACATACTCAAACCTCGTACCCCACAAGTTTGAACCTCCCTCCCCATCTCTCGAGGGCTACACAAATGTCCAGGAACATCCTCACTACGGTAGACAGATAGATGTTGAGCAGAACTCCCTCAGGACATGGTAAAGTGTCAGTTGCCTTAAATCACAGAAATGAGATAAAATGCAACCGAAATGACTATATGTGTTTATACAGCCCTGAAAACAGTGCCCACATGGGACCATATTACGTGTGGGTGAGAGTTCAAGGTTACAGCACACCCTGAATTTCAACGGCCCTGCTGACAGTTATAAAGCTCTGTCTGACTTGCAGTAAAAACAGTGATCTCACAATTACAGTGTAATTTCTTCATGTAGGGTTTTTCGTGAAAAAAATTATACCCGAACTAATAATATCGCCCCTCTTACGTAAAAATCTGCTCGTAGCTAGCAGTTCTTGTAGAGTACTGTCTACCTTATTCTAATATCTGAGAGATATTGTTAAATAACGTATTTATATACAGAAAGTACATGTAGTTAGCCAAGGAGGAATCCGTTTATAAAAATTTAGCACAATAAAATTATGGTATAGTTTGCTTTATTTCATCATTTTTCACGTTTTCTTGATAAATCATACATTTTTACATGTATGATACGTCTCTAGCAGCGGGTTATCAGCAGTGATAAATGTAGACGTCAGAAGCCACTAGTCAAGGGGTTGCATGGTCAGGAGTTGTGGTTGCCAGGTCTGGCTCTTCATGCGACATTCTGATACAGCCAAAGGATGGTACACAGTAAATACTGAAAAGATTACAGCCTTCCGGTATATGACGCCGGTACTCCATCTTTTACCCTGAAGAAAAGGAAAGTACAATCATTCTGTTCGTAACGGAGAACTTCCCGCTAAACTACACGGCGCCAAATACCAGAAGAATATATTCTTCGTAGTCGCCAAATTCAACGCCTCAAAGTGCACAAAAATTCTCAAATTTTACTCGCTTATAAGAGGTGCTGAGAACTGACTGACACTGCCACGTACAGCAGGATTAGTTTCACAAAGTCTCCAGCTTTAGTCGTAGCTCATGTCAAGAGAGGGCGCAAATTCGGGTGCTCATTTTTCGGTGTGTTCCTGCAGGCAGAGCCGTGGAGTATTTTTCAGCTTATACACGTATAGTAATTGCAGTCATGTGACTGAGGCAGAAGGACCGTATGCATTGTGAGGCTCGTCATACAAAATGACGGGGACTTTGTGGATAATATCTTGCTACAAATTCCCTCTCAGCTACACAGTGTCAAATCGCATAGGTATAAACTCTTGATGGTAACCGCATCTTATACACCAAAGTTCACAAACATCCTACCAATCTTATGTTTATTGGACCGTGCATCGTCTTGATAGTTGAGTAAAGAGACCAACTTGATGCCACTTGTTTTATTATTACTTTATTCAGTGCTCAACATGCGAAACACACTCTCTAAAACAGCCATACACATCAAGACCAGCAACGCCCTAATAAATAAGCGCGCTAACACAATACCTCTATACTTCTTACAGATACAACCCATTAAGTAACTCAACGAATTAGTCGCAAGCTCCTGAGGATGGACGTATTAACGTCCGAAACATGTTGAGCACTGAATAAAGTAATAATAGAACAAGTGGCATCAAGTTGGTCTCTCTTTACTCATTCTATCAATCGTTTCTCGCGCTGGAGCCATGTTGGTTATTGGTCAACACTGTCATGTCAATTCTGGTGGCAGTAAAATTAACCAGAATCATCGATGCGGCTTCATCACATTTTCCAACAGGCTCATCCAATAATAAAGTTGATATTATATACAGAATTGATATTAGTGATTTGCGGCGGCCTGCAATAAGTAGGTTATGAACTGGGGTTTCAAAAGGTATGACATTTTGGCTGTTTAATTATGAAGCAGATGCTGCTAGCTTATTCGGTTAAAAGCCTTCCAATCAGTGACTGAACAATCAAGTATTGCAATAAGACAAGCAATGTAAGTACAAACGTAACATTAAGGAGCTTTCGCTTAACGAATTTTGCTGTGGAAAAGCAATAAGTATTTCAAGTTCTGAGTGTGTGTCTGTAGCCTTTCTTTTATCCAGCATCCAATGCGCATGCGCCATATCATATTATCACTTGTGGCCTGTCTGGCTGTAACATATTTTTCCACATTATCTCAAAAAGGGGACGATAAAAAAAAACGTTTTTGGACATAAAATTTGTGTATTAAATTTTTCCTACAAATTTTGTCCGGAAAATTTCTCATTCTAAGAAGGTCTTTATGTAAAGTGCCTGTTATTTTTCTCAGATTTTAATGATACTTGAATTTTCTCGGCTGATTTTCGATAAGTATTCAAATATCAAATGTCATAAAAATCCGTCCAGAGGGAGTCGAGTTGTTCCATGCGGACGGACAGACAAACATGACGAAGTTAACAGTCACTTTTCGAAATTTTGCAAACATGCCTAGAAAACCGCAGAAATATCTTAAGTTTCGTTGCGTGTTAGTCGGAACCCGGCTCCTCGCTCTAACGAAAAAAAAAAAAATATATATTACACCGTGCAGTCTGATAGTAATTTATCAACGATCTAAAGCACCAAGCTACAGCTGTATTCACACAGAAGGATCCTGAAAATGAAGGGCAAAACTTCCTACCAAAAACGCCGGTAAATTTATACTGCATTCTTGTTCTCATACTACCTGTTCGCAAGTCCTCATCGTCTCTGCCAGGCGCTCTAAATACTCCGTTCATCTTACCATTCTTGACTTTATCTTCCTAATAATTGTTAGTAAAGGCGATCCCTGTGGCCGTGCGGTCTAAGGCTTAAGTCTGCGGCCGCTTGGTTGCTGGAATCGCGGGTTTGAGTCCCGCTGAAGGCGTGGAATTTCGTCTCTTGTGTTTGTTTTGTTCGAAAAATTGCGAAAGACGACTATTAATTTTGTCACATCTGTCCGCCTGTCCGTCCGTCCATCCGGTATAACTCGGCTCCCACTGGACGGATTTTCATGAACATATCATTTTGAGAATTTTTCTCAATTCTTTCGATAAATTTAAAGGATCGTTAAAACCGGAGAAAATTAACAGGCAGTTCACATGCAGGCCTACGTACATTTAACACAATGTCTCACGCTGAAACTTGTCATACAAAATGACAGGGACTTTGTGGATGCTATCCTGCTATAAATTCCCTCTCAGCTACACAGTGTCAAATCGCATAGGTATAAACTCTTGGTGGTGATATTTCAGAAAACTTTGTAGAGAAACCCAAAACACAGATTTTTATGTTCAAATTTTTTTTTTCCAAAACCGTGCCGTTTATGGGACGATGTGTAAAATTATGGAAGAACCGAACAGAACACAGATGACAGTACAATACGGCGCATGCGCTTTGAATGCTGGATACCCAAGGCTACAAACACAACCTCAGAATGTGTAACACTTACTGTTTTTTTTTACTGCGACAATGGTTGCAAGAACGCGCCTCAATATTACGTTGACGCTTATATTACCTGTATTGCTATTTATTGAAAGTTATGGTTTATTTAATGACATCAGTATCAGTGTCATTAGAAGGTAGGATTACTGATAAATGATTGATTATAAAGAATGGCCTAATTTGAGGTATCATCTCGGAATTTTCCAGGAGGTTATCAGGCAAACCACAAGAAACCCCAGTCACAATATTCGTCGTAACAGTAAGTCAGAGATGTAACGCTTAGGCTCAGTCTCTTGGAAAGATGACCGATATTCAAATAACCGTATCTTGAGCTTATATCTGTGGAACATACTCGTAGCTGCACTGAACACTGGCATTATCCAAGAAGTTATTATTCATTACACAAGAGTAGGCCTACCGCTTTACAGAGTCACTGGTCGGCAGGCAGTGCATGCGGCCCGAACAGCACCGGGAGGGAAGTTTCGTGGACTGAAGTAAAACTGCGAGACAAATTTCCTTGTACGTCAGTCGTCTTAGAAACAGTCGAAAAGAAACAAGTGTGTTACTAACACGGCGTCATCAACGGAAGGATTGCGGGCTGCATATTTATGTGACGTGATGATGCATTCCAGTGTCGAGGTTTTTATGTAGGATATCGAATTACAGGCCATGACGCAGACGATGGATGGCTGGCAGGCTAGCTTTTATCTAAACAGTGTTAAGCTCCTAAATCGAGGTTCCAGCTAATGAATAGTTTCACGCACAGAGGCGGGGTTGCACCATCGCACGTTACTAGCTAACATCTAATTGACTAACCGGCATTTTAAATTTTCATAGTCCAAAAGCTGTTTACTGTAAGTTGTGAATCTTTGGAATGGTTTTTTGAAGGACGCCAGCAATTGTTAAGATTACAAAGGAGCGGTTACAGATAGATAGCTACGAAGAACTGGTGGAATGGAAATGAAAGGGGAAAATCGAACCATTCGCAGTGCCACTTTGTCTACCATAAATCCCACAAGGACTGGTCTGAGAGCTGAAGTTTTTACAGCAATGAATAGGAAGACCGCAGCTTTGCAAGATGGTGGCAGCACATTTTCGTAAAAATAAGTACAGTGTAGCCTGACTATAACGGAACCGTAAAGGTAAAGTGATCCCATTACAAGCCCGGTGTGGCCCAGAGTGTGGGTAGAGGTATAGCTCTACTCTTCCATGACCGCGGCACTAGAAGGGGGTGAGTGGTCAGCAGCACGCCCCGGCCGCACTTTACTCCCGGGAAAGACCCAGTACCTATTTTACAGGAGGCTGGGTGGGCCCCAGGGCCGGTCTGGACGGGCGGAGAACCTCGTCCCCACCGGTATTCGATCCCGGACCGTCCAGCCCGTAGAAAGTCGCTATACCGACTGAGCTACAGGACCCACATAACGGAACCGTACAGGACCAGAATTATTCTCCGTTCCAGGAAGGTTCCCTGAGCCTTTAGACTCCAGTAAGCTTTCGCCGCTAAAGATAGGTTTCAGTTATGCCTTAGATTCCGTTTGCGACAGGTTGCACCATACCCATCTGTCAAATTACATGGTGTCACCGTGATCGTGATGGCTTCGGCCCGGCTACACCCACAGCCATTCGGCAAAGCTAGCCCACTGGAGTTCCCTCATTCAGGGTAAAGCGGCAGAAGCTTGAATCTGACATGTGGCTCTGCAGCGCTCGGATAGCAATAAGCCTATAAGTGACCTTTGCCATTCTCACAGCAGTGTTCTTTCGAATCGCCGAGTAAATACTCGCACAACGCTATAGTGTCATGCCTCAGTTGGCTACCATCTTTAGTTCATATTACTTTTTTACAAGAATGACTGGCCTGCTTCAACCGGAGCTTCTCGTGACAGCTTCTGTATTCACCGATAATAAAAAAACGATATCCTGTATTTAAAAGAAAATTCCCAAACACTTCGCTGGCATATAGAGTAAAACCACGGCATACTTATCAACAGCATAGTCGCTAAATACAAAGGTGATACCAAGGCGGTAACCAGAGAGGAACACAGAACAAGATTAGGGTTCAAATAAAGGTCACATTTTAGCCAGTAAAACCTCTCAAAGGAAAGAAAACGGCACGCATAATTCAAGTCTTTAGCCAACATATAAAGAGCTTCGTTATTCTGGGATGTTAAGCAGCGTAGATTGGTAGTTACTTGGCGATGTTTCGAAAGAACCTATCGGTCCCACCTTCAAGGATCAAGGAGTCCAAGACCCTTGACACATGAAGGTGGGACCGATGTCGTCATGAAACGTCGGTATATAACTGAAAATCTACGAAGTATAACATCCTAGAAGAGCGAACAACTCAAAGAAAATTTTCCCAGCTCTTCAAATTTTCTATTTATTTATTTATTTACGCAACGTGTTACGGGTGCCCATTACCAGGGTTACAACTGCCAGAACGTGAAGCTGACCCACACCACGATGTAGTGCATAGGACAAGAATGAATGCAGCTATATAATTACCTGCCCCAATAAAACGTCTTGATGTGAAAGAGAACACGATTATAGTTTATTTAACGACGCTCTAGGTAGACTAGATTATTTGGATTACTAAATAATAATAAGTTTTCCCTAAATTTTTTGTTCTCGGATCAATTTTGACTTCGAAGAACAACCACGGATGCACCTACGTAAATACGGAGTGTCTGGATGACAGGTAACGAAAAATTAAAAATTTGTATCCCAGAACTTATTTTAGATAGAAACTAACATATAACTTTACATACGTAACAATGCATTGTTTGATTTGACTTTAATTAAACTGATCTTTGCTCGTTTCGTTGGTGCAGGAGTTTCTTAATTAGACATTCTAACGGTCGTACAAAGTAAACATATAGCCAAATGAAGAAGTTCCGCAATTATTTTTGCAAAAAATTACTTCTTTAATTTAGAGAATACTGTCCCACTGCAGCTAGACCAAGAATTCAACATCAAAAAGTCATATATTGGTCTAATAATGATGCATTACCTCAAATATCAAATTTGATTTATACCCTTCTGCTTCTCAAGTCCAGATATGTTATCTAACCACCAAGCTACGTAGTCTCAAAATATTGATGGGATCGCTAAATTAAACATTATACAGTATACAGGAATAATAAAAGTTGTCTTTGTTAAACTTCGGTTTGTACTGATCTAAGAATATAGTGTAAATGAAGTTGGTGCAATAATGACAGCAGTGGGGAGCCCTCCGTAAATAAACGCTGAAAGAGATCTATGTGTATTACGCTGGCCAACCAGTGGTAGCCTCCCAGAAAGAAACAAGTAGTTGCGGTCTTCGATGGAAGATGGCTCTGCAGTAACGAAGGAAGGAAACCGATCGAATGCAGCAGCGACGTTACGGAGTATACAAGTAGAACTATCTCTTAAAAGTTTTGCATCGTCACAGTGTTGGGTAATTCGGGGACAGATTCCATACTTTTTGCGGCTTTGGCTGTAACTCAATAAGAAAATCGTTAAAACAGCTGCAAATTCACAGATGCTATAGTTAAGGTTTCTATTTTTATCATTTTACCGTGCATTCTGTAGTTTATATAATTACACACACCAACACGTGCCATATATATATATATATATATATGTGTGTGTGTGTGTGTGTGTGTGTGCACGTGTTGGTGTGTGTAATTAAATTAAAGTTTCTATTTTACGAAGCTGTATGCAAAGCATCTGCAGACATAAAAGCCACCAAGATACAGAGCGCCGAAAGAAATTTGCCTCTAAAGAGTCTCTTCCGGACAAGCCGGTAAAGACGCCACTTTTGTCAGGCATAGCTGCCGCTATGTGGGAGAGATGCCGCTCTTTGAAAATATCCCGTGAATTCAAGTAGCAAGCTACGTGAGTGAAAACTGTTGAACTTTGTTTAAGAAAGGAAACAATGACAATATTAGAATTGAAAATATGTAAGTATATAATATTTGAGCCAAATGGAAAGAGTCTAAGTTGCAATAAACGAAATTTTCTACGTCCTCCTCTCCATCTTGCTGTTTTCTCGCAGTAACGTTGTACCGCAGTCGACGCATTTGAGTTTATATGGAGAAGAGAACTCATAAAGCCAGTTTCTATCGATCCAGTCATTTGCCTCAGTTAGGGTATAGCAATTGAACAGAATATCTTTAGTATTCTGAAAAGTACATGCGTATTTTTTTTCAAACTGGTTTGAAATTATTTAAGCGCGGCATCGCTCCCTTAATTTTTGCAACGTCTATTCCAGTCTTCACGCATAGATGTCGCAACCCCCTCCCCCACTTTCCAAATGGAGCACATGAAAGCTACGTGGTGTAAAGGCAAGGCCAAAATCGCTGGAAACCCGTATGGAATAGTGATTGCATAGATACTTCGAATAGAAATAATCAAGAACTATGCAGTGAGCACTATAAAAATTGGAACTTAAAATTAATAACATCTACTTCTTCTTCTTCTTCTTCTTCTTGAGACACTACAACTTCAAAGACGTTTTGGCCTTCTCAACAAGTTTCTTCCATTTGGTCCGGTTTCTGCTGCATTCCTTCCAGTTTGTTATTTCCATCCTTGTTATGTCGCTATTTACATCGTCCTCCCATCTATTTTTAGGTCTTTCTAGCGATCTTGTTTGTGCGGGTGCCCACTCATATACTTTTTTTAACATGCTCATATCTGGCATATGATGTACATGTCCGAACCAAGCTAATCTTTGGGCTTTAATGTAGTTTATGATGTTTTTTATTTCCAGTCAATCTAGTCAGTTCTTCATTTGTTTTAATTCGCCATGTGCCATCCTTTTTTTAGTGGGTCCGTAGATTCTTCTTAGTATCTAACCAATAACCTCACCTGATAAAATCAGTCATAAACCTCGCAAAAGAACACAGTTATTAACTACGAAAACTCACAGCACTTCTCTAGACTTAATGAACAGGCACATATGTTGTGATCTCCAGAGAAATTTCAGAATGTACCAAATTAAAAAATTCGGTTTCTCTCCCACCGCTGCAGCTCTACCGTAATTACACGTATTGCTATACACGGGAGTATTGTCTTCCTCTGACATACGTCATTTCATCAAGTGATTCCTTGAACTAATCCCTTCTTGAGCTGCTGACAGTTGCTCAGCTTCTCAAGGAATTCTCTGCTCTAGGGGAACTAACTAATTCATTGCGGCGTCCACAAGATATAGTATCTGGCTCACAGCCTGAGCTACTTTAATCCAAAATAGATTCTCACACAATATCTCCTTAATATTTATTTTAAAAACGCCTATTATTTAATCTTTTTATTGTAGGATATTTGTACTGGTCATTTGAAGTTTGACATGTAAAGGACTTTTTACCCGTTGTCCTGTATGTGTGTGAAACCTGGTCGCTGACATTGAGGGAGGAACGTAGGCTGAGGGTGTTTGAGAACAGGATGTTGAGGAGAGTATTTGGGCCTAAGAGGGACGAGGTAACAGGGAATGGAGAAAATCACATAATGAGGAGCTTAGGGATCTTTACTCCTTACCCAATATTGTGCGGGTGGTAAAATCGAGAAGAATGAGATGGGCGGAGCATGTGGCGCGTATGGGGGAGGGAAGA
>Ga0123355_10016085_pt1 | contig 11777 bp, 9 predicted proteins | sample TergutEmb28metaG_3_FD_89872 | JGI IMG/M metagenome (GOLD analysis project Ga0123355, IMG submission 89872) | Embiratermes neotenicus P1 segment gut microbial communities from Petit-Saut dam, French Guiana - Emb289 P1 | ecosystem: Host-associated > Arthropoda: Insects > Digestive system > Gut ...
GTGAAAAGTGTGTTGAAGTAAAGGGAGATTATATTGAAAAATAGCAAAGTTGTTTCATTTCTGTCACCTTTCAAAGTTGGTCAGGCCGGAAACTTATGGACCCTACCACGTATTTGGTAATCAGTAAGTGTGTAACAGCTGTCAAAGTTTCAAAATTCACTGGCCATTATCTCCATAACCGTTCAACTTTGGACATAGGTGTTTTGGGTTATATCGGTATACTTTAACATAATGAACACCATCCCGAAGTCTGGCACATTCCTCCTAGGACACTCTGTATGTGTATATATATATATATATATATATATATATATATATATGCTATATGAGTCATGCTTCAGCTTGGAAGAATTGTATCAGAGTGAGTTAAAATAGAAAAGTTGAGTGAATTATTAAATTAATTCTGCTTTTGGCTTATGGTGTTACATGTAATGATAACATTTTGTTTGCTCTTGTTACTGCATCTGTTGCTACTTGTATGAAGGTTGCAGACATATGGTGTACATGTGGTTGTACATCTTCTACTGTACCTGGTCACACTAAATCCTCTCTTGATATTATTCTGGCTTTCCTTGTTCCACCCCAAAAAAAAAAAACTGTATATTTATTTATTTATTTTCATCTGTTTTGTCACATAAAGTAACATTTGACTTACCCTAATTATACAAGTAGAATAACATTAAATTATAAATTAAGTTTAGATTGCAGTATATATAATAAAATAATATAAAAATTTAATACACTAATTTGATTTGGCAGAACGAAGGTAAAATATGTGAACAAGTGTAATTTGTTATTATATTGAACCACTTAATGTGAAATACTATATTCCCTCTAAGTGCAAAGAATTCTTCAATCAAAGAAAATGAATTGATTAAAAGAAAAGTATTCACTTCTCCCTTAAAGCAGTGCCAAGCATACGGGCACGCACAACGGTACTGTAACAAAGACACAAGGTGCATCTAGTGTGCAGGGAAGCACCATACCAAAGAGTGCAGGAAGCCAAAAGAAGCACAACTGAAATGTGTACACTGCAGAGAAGCACATCCCGCCAGCTATCGAGGCTATAGTATAGCCATAGAATTGCAAAAACTTAAAACCCAAAACATGAAAGTGAAAAGATCAAGTTTGACTCAACAACAGTCAGCTACAAAACTAAGATAGGCGAATAAATCTACTGAGGTAAGGAACCAAAGTAGTATCCCACAAAAGGAAAATAGGGAAATGATGTATGCACAAGCAGTGACTAACCTTAATAAGCAGCATAATGTGCAAGAGAACGAAGATAATAGACACTGCAGCTCATTAGATAAATTACATAAGCAAGAAGCGCTCTTCACCGCCTATGACGAACGCATCAAGAGATTGGAATACAATGCCCAGGGAGCTACACCCAAAATGAAGCAAAAATGAATAGTAGTCTCAAACTTAAGGCATGGAATGCCAATGGACTCTTAACAACATCAACAAGAACTGCAGGCAGTCCTTGGTACAGAAAAAGTAGATGTGTGTCTCATATCTGGAACACAATTCACTAAGCAATCCTACGTCAAGTTTAGGGGCTATAAGATATATCATGCTATCCACCCTGAAAACTGCTAGGGGAGGAAGTGCTGTCATAATGAGAATATTCTTCACCATGAAGAAATAAAATACGAAACAGAGGGAATACAGGCTACGGTGGTACGCATAAAGGCTAGGAACTAACTAATTTTTACAGCAGGGATATTCTTTCCCCCTAAACACCCATTAAAGAAATATGAATACCTAGAATTTCTTGGGTAACTGGGGAACAGATTCATCATGGGCGGCAATTTTAATGCCAAGAACACCCACTAACTACAACCAAAGGTAGAGAACTACTAAGAGCAATCCAAGAGACCAGATGTGAAGCCATGTCTACTGGAAAACCAACTTACTGGCTGACTGATCCTGGTAAAATCCATGACTTGAACTCTGATCATACGCCGATACTCCTGACATTTAAGTGAAAACATTATATAGAAAGAAACACAGTAGTGGTTAACAGATGCACAAACTGGGAAAATTTTAGACAATCCTTGGAGGAAAAAATAAACTTGAGGGTACCACTAAGGAACGAAGAACAACTAGAGAGAGAAGTTGAAAAATTCTTAGTGGACATCCAGCAATCAGCTTGGGGGAATACCCCAGAAATTAAGGGGAGAACACAAGGGAATAACTATCCTAAGGATGTCAGGGACCTGATAGCTGAGAAAAGGCAAGCTAGATGGAGATGGCACCAGATAAGGAACCCACAAGACAAGACGATACTAAATAATCTCGCTCAACAATTGAAAAAGAAATTAAAGAACTGAAAAATGACACAATCAGTGCCTACCTGAGAGAATTTACTAATGAAAATAGCACTGATTACTCTCTTTGGAAGGCGACCAAAAAAATTAACAGGCCTGTTATGCAGATTCTCCCAATCAGGAAAACAGATGGCAAATGGGCCAGGAACAATGAACAAAAAGCTCAACGATTTGCTGAACACCTGGAACATACATTCCAACTGCAGGGGAATCAAGAAGAAAACGAAATGATAACCGAAGGCATTGTTCAAGAAAATGAAGACATCAAGCTAGTTACAGCAACAGAGGTCAAGAATGAAATAAATAATAACATAAACCCTAAAAAAAGCACCGGGATTTGATCTCATAACCGAAGAAGTTCTACAACAGCTACCGAGGAAAGCTATAGTAAAAATCGCCAACCTTATCAATGCTGCTTTTATGCTAAAATATGTACCCAGACTGTGGAAAGTGGCGGAAGTTATAATGATACCAAAGCCAGGGAAACCACCGCATGAGCATGCATCATATAGGCCCAATTCATTGCTGCCTGTGATGTCAAAGCTCTTCAAGAAATTGCTGATTAAAAGACTAAAACCTATCATTGAAAGGAAAAACCTAATCCTGAACCACCAATTTGGATTTCGGGGTAAACACTCAACAATTGACCAGGTGAATAGAATAATCAACATTATTGAAAATGCTCTAGAGGAGACAAAAGTTTGCTCAGCAGTCTTCCTGGATGTGGCACAAGCCTTTGACAAGGTATGGCATGAGGAACTAAACTACAAGCTGTGAACTACTCTACCCAAGCAATATGCAGAAATTCTGGAATCATACTTAGCAGAGAGATTCTTTAGGGTAAAGCAAGGAGATGCTTATTCTGAGCTTAAGGAAATAAAAGCAGGCATGCTGCAAGGAAGTGTATTAGGCCCAGTCCTATACTTACTGTACACCAGTGACCTCCCAAACTTAGAGAATAGCACTGTGGCTACCTTTGCTGATGAAACTGCGATATTAACAGTAGGCAGCAGCAACGAGGAATCTACGGGGAAATTACAAACAACCATAAAGCAAAAAAAAAATGGACAAAAAAAATGGCACATCCAGTTTAATGAATCTAAATCGGTTCATATTAACTTTACCAACAGATGCTTCGAACACATCCCATTAACTATTAACACTCAGAAGGTACCATATGCTAATAGAGCTAAATACCTTGGCATGACGTTAGACACTAAGCTTCGATTGAAAGCCCATGTCACAAAGAAAAGAGAGGAGCTGGAACAAAGATACAAAAAATGTATTGGCTGATAGGAGGGGACTCCTCACTGTACCTTCATAACAAACTTCTTATATGCAAACAAATCCTAACACCCTTTTGGACATATGTTATCCAACTCTGGGTATGCACCAAACAAAGTAACATAGACATTATACAATGATTCCAGAACAAAGTACTCAGGAACATGGTCAGTGCACTCTGGTATGTTAGAAACAATGACCTCCACAGAGACCTGCAAGTGGATGTTGTGACTTGCGAAATCCAGAGGTTTGCACAAAAGCATGTAGGAAGACTCCACCATTATGAGAACGTTGAGCCCATACAGCTCCTGGACAACATGGGCATAGTGCGCAGGCTCCAGAGAAGAAACCTTTTGAACTAGTTTAAGTGATAGTGCAAAAGCAGAGACAGTGCTAGCGCAAGTGTTAGTGTAAAAGCAGAGACAGTGCTAGTGTAAGTGCAGAGGCAGTGTTAGTGTGAGTGTTAATGTACAAGCAAAGACAGTGCTAGAGTAAGTACCAGTGTAAGAGCAGAGACAGTGCTAGTGCAAGCACACAACAAAACGTGCACACATGATTGTAGCAGAAACAGAGAGACACTAATGGGTGAACTCTTAGGTTTAGTGCAGGATTAATAATTTAGATTAGAATAAGATTGCTTATTAGTCCCTGTGATTAGATTGTAATGACATAAAGCTCTGAAAAGCTTTATACATAAAAACAACTACTACTAAAACCTTTATAATTGTCCAGTTGTTTGATTTGAAATGGTAAATTATTAAATTTAATGCCCATATTTGTCACACTTCTCTGATACAACATTGTATTACAGTAATGCATGTGTAAATGAAAATACTTATCATTATTTAGTATTATGACCACGTATTCCAAAATTTTGTTTTAAATTCCCTTGATACTTTTTTTGTAAAGCAGAAGACCTCTAAAATATATAGTGAGGTCAGTGTTAGGATTCTGAATTTCCTACAAATATGCCTACAAAGATTCACATTTATGTACACTAGTAATTAATCAAATTACCTTTTCCTGTAGCCAAAATAATGTTTTAATTTCCCCATCTCTGACCCAGAATATAATACCATACTTTAATCATGACTGAAAACATGCACAGTTAGTACTTCATAACATATGGGTACTCATGACACCCCTTAGATTTAATAATATAATAGACCTAACTCAAATATGTACATAAGGAAGGGATCTGAACATGCTAAGTTAAATTCTTCCTAATAAGTAGTCCTAAAATATTTTAATTCTGAACAGTATGCTATTTCATTTTTATTAAACATAATGCAAGGTGTACAAGGATGTCTGTTTATTCCTTTATAGTGTTATCTGTAAACTGTCTTATTTATAGCTGTAGGACCTACTACAGGTTTATCTACCTTTACATGTACTATTTGAGCCAAATGATGTGAATACCCCAAATCATATATTACAGTTGGCCTTACAAAATTTAAATTATTGTCATGACATACATCAATGAACTGGTATTGTGCATGATACTTATAGGAAACTTTACTGTATTTGCCAAATTGTACATAAGTAATAAATTTTGTAGTTCTATATTTTTACGCTATGTTTTAGGAAATTGATGTTGCAGTCTCCACAGAGCAGTGTGCATTTTCCTGTAGACTGCGCTTCACAAATTACTAATTCTGGTTTATGCAGAAATTCAAAACAATCACCATCTGGAGATCAGTAAATACAAGCTAAAAAAATTGAAATCTAGAGTTCTACTTCTGACAGTTCAAAATCATGTTCACTTCCTAATCCTTTAAGGTACTTTACATATTTGGTATGTAAAAAGTTTCTTACAAGAATAGCTGACCTTCCACCATTTCTGGAGAATCTACTAGAGCTGCTCACCAACCTGAATTGGTCAATTCTCATATGTTCACTACTTAGTTGATCTTCCTTTAACCAGTGTTCAGCAGAACATCAGCATTTAGTTATCAAAACTGAAAATGGCAATTTCTAGTAGCTTGTCATTCGTACTTTGAGCATTATAATGTAATATTTCTAACTCATCTGCATTAAGATTTAATTTACTAGTTTTCAATATCTTTGCTGTGTAGTGATGCTTGTTGCTGTCTGGCCATAACAAATTATCACGTCTTGCAGTAAGTAGTCTCCTTGATCATTTAGAGGGTAATTTGTCTTCATTTTGATCTTCATCCTTTAATTGCTCTTCATGAATTATCTGACTTCCATCCTTATCCATATTATTACTTAACGCATTAGCTGTCTCCAACTTTTGTTTCTGTTTCCAGTTTATAATTATGGGGTCTTCCTTTCTTAGTTTAAGATCTCCTTTATTGAACTGATATCTGAAGAGAACTCAGCAACTGTATTGCCATTATGTGAAAGGAACCACACTATTATACATATACAGTATTGTACAATCTGTTGTAATTTTTATTGTTTGTATTGTGGTTAATTCTCTTTATACATCTTCAAGGGACAGAATGCTGAAAAATGTTAAGGCTAAAAACAATTTATTTTATGATGTATGTATCTTAGGCTTATGGCCTGACATAGTAGGATGATGGGTGTATTATGAATTGCCAAGGATTTGGAAGGAAGAATATGTGCTGTAATTGAAGTACAATTCAAGCATTTCTTGGAGGGATTGAGTTAAGTCACAAAAACTTCAGGGTAGGTGGTGTCCCAGTGAAGATTCAAGCTGAGCTTGTTACACCTTGGAGCATTACTCTTACAGCAGAATGATCAGTAACACCAAACACCAATTTAGATGTACAGTGAAACATTCTCGGCAGTTGTTCAGAATCTAAACACATCTTGTCTGGTTCCAGCCAGACACCCATAACAACAGTGTTGAATTCTGACCATTTTTACGTTTATTGCACATTGTAGTGTTCATAAATTTGTGCTTTATTTTCCAAATCCTGACAATGAGAATTCATTTTACATTTACACCATTCTATTTGCAAAAATAGCAAGAAACATCAGCATCATTCTGCACATGTTTGCAGTTTGTCCAAGTAACATAGACATTTCTTAGTACAATGAGAGGTTTTGAACTAAATGTATATGAGAGAGCTCAGCCTTTTGCAGACATAACCTTATTTTTATGCTGATTGTGCTGACTCTTGTGTTGTATCTTCAGCCATCTGTTGCTGAGAAAGTTCGCAAATAAAATGGTGATGCATTTATTATTTTTGGCCCAAAATTGAATGCTACAGGATGATAGAAAGCACAATAAGTGATGAAGTGGATATTATAATGCAAGTTAATGCACATACTAAACCTGATGACAAACTGGTTATGGTATGGTGAATAGAGAGACTGTTACAACTGTATTTGGAGAGTATTTATATATTATAAATATATTTGTGACATGGTATGTTTATATATCTGTTTAATTGTGCATCACAACTGAATGTTTCACTCTAAGGTGGTTGTGATATTTACCAACCCTCATTTGTCTTTATGCTAAGGAATTTTGACTTTATTGACTCACTTTTATGTTTGTTATAGGGTTTGCTGTTTGAAACTGTGGAATTGAGACTTCATAATTTTCAGTAGGTTGTCCCTAAATTAGATTGCCGTCGAGGCCTAATCAATTTTGGTGGTGCTGTTTTGATAATCTTGTTTGGTACAGCCATATAGTTTCTGACGTAAATGAGTTGCATGAAGTATTTAATGAATTGCTGTTAAGTCAAACACACTGTTCATTCTATTTTGAAACAGGCAGCTTATATACAAATTTTGGATGCTATTACAGACCTGAATTCTAGTGCGATTGCGAACTTGTCTAGTATTGTCAAGGATGTTGTAATTCATTCTCACGACAATTTTAATCAAATCACGTGGAACATGCTCTGTTTAAATGTTACTCCACGGTAACTCGGCAGTTAGAATTCACTCTACTGCAGTTGACTTAGCAACTAAGTGAACTGATGAATGACATACAATGTATACTTTTGGGGAAGTTATCAGTTAACCTCCTCAACGTAACTACTATGTATAACATACTAAGGAATGTATCATTGCACTTACCTGCAGGTTATGAATTGGTTGCTGGAACTAGAGCTGAGAATGTTCACATGTATTACGAATTAGTGAAGGTGGTGGTTATAGGAGACGAACACTGTATTTTACTGATTCTGAATGTGCTGTTAAAGACAGCCAATCGTTGTTATGTATTACATAAAATAATTGCCTTACCAGCGCGGATTTTTTATAATAAATTTGCTCAATACTTACTTGAATTACCATATTTCGGCCTAGATAACATTCAGTGCAACTGTGTCTAGTTTGAAGAAGCAGATTTAAGTTACTGCAGTAAAAGCACTATTACTGTGTGTTCTGCTAATAAGGCAGTATATACCACTGTGATTAAAAAAATACGGTGAATGCTGCTGCCGAGTGCGATCCAATGGAAGGGCAGGGGTCTTCAATATGGGAAGTGGCGCATCGAACCCTAGTAACAGTGTGTGACAAGTTTCAACTTTTTCGGTGCAGTCAGTCGGTTGTGAACTACGGTTGAGAGAAGGTGTGTTTTTAAGTGTGCCGTAAATCATGGATCATGAACAAAGCATTAACATGAAATTTTGTTTCAAACTGCAAAAAAATGCTAAAGAAACACACGAAATGTTACAATTAGTTTATGGTGATGCTGCGGTGACCATGAAGACGGTTTACAAGTGGTTCGAGCGATTTCTAAATGATTGTGAATTGGTTGAAAACAAGGAGCGATCGGGACGTCCTTCAACACAAAACCCCAAGAGAATGTTGAAAGAGTAAGTGAAATGATTCAATCAAACAGGCGATTGACTATTAGGGAAATTTCTGGGGATCTGAAAATCTCTTATGGTTCTGTTCAAAACATTTTAACAACAGATGTGAACATGAGGCGAGTGAGTGCGAAATTTGTTCCATGTGTTTTGACGGTCGAACAAAAGCAACAACGTTTGTCAATTTCATTGGAGTTACACGATTGTGCTGCTTCAGATTCCAGCTTTTTAGGGAATGTTATCATGGGGGAGGAAACTTGGGTCTATGGTTATGATCCTGAGACCAGGGTGCAGAGTTCTCAATGGAAATCACCCAGTTCTTCTCGTGCGAAAAAAGTGCGTCAGTCAAGATCCAACATCAAGGTGGTGATGATTGTGTTTTATTGACCTTGATGGAATTGTGCGAGCTGAGTTTGTACCCTGGAACACTACGGTGAACTCTGAATATTATAAGGGCTTATTAGAGCATTTAAGGAACGGTGTGCATAGAAAACGACCTGAGAAATGGGCATACAGTTTCATCCTCCATCATGACAACGCTGTGCGTCAGACATCACTTCTGGTACGGCAATTTCTGTCAAAAATATTACGGCGTGTCCTCATCCACCTTATTCACCGGATCTGGCACCGTGCGGCTTCTGGCTCTTCCCAAAGTCAAAATAACCATGAAAGGTAAACGTTTTGAATCGATTCAGGACATCGAGGCAGGCATAACAGCGCAACTAAAGACACTCACAAAAGAGGACTTAAGAACTGCTTCAGAAAGAGGCAAGAACGATGGGATAAGTGTATTCAAAGCGAGGGGGAGTATTTTGAGGGGGATTAATGGCAATGCGTCTTTTACTATAATAATGTTTTTATTTAAACCTTCACCGTATTTTTTGATCACACCTCATAGCATGCAAATAGTAACATGTGAGTCCAGTCTGTTTTTCCACACAGCAGACAACTACAATTCTTGCCAGAGAAAATTGACTCTGCACTACAGAACTCCAACCCTACAGAGACATGGTTCTTTGTTGCTGTATCATTTCCCGGAGCAGCAACATGTCACTGTGCGCTGTTGGAAAAACGGTGCTCGGACATCTCGTACTGAAGTACTCTCCAGAAGTGCCTTATTATACAATGCTTCAGGATGTTCCGTCGCCGCCAGCGGATTCCAGACGCTGCCGGTGTTACTGGGTGACACACAGGCAACTCCTGACGCGCCACGATTGTATGTATGTGCCCGACAAGATTGCTGTAATTACAAGCGCTAGTAGAAATGATACCTTTGGAAATTATGCAGCTTGATGAAATTTCATCAGAAGCTACATCACCTTGCCAAGTAGTTGATGTAAATTCACTGCTTCACACAAACCAAGCATCATTACTTCGAGAACAACGATCATACTGGCACTTTATTATCCTCACAGTTCTTTGTGCATCCACTATTCTAGGATTCTTTTGCTTTTCCCTACGATTCCATTTGCTTACAATGATTTTAAACTGCTGGGCCCAAAACAACATTCCAACACCGGACTGTACCGAAGAAATTACAAACCCTACTACTTCCAGTCCCATTCAAGATACGGATGAACCAAAGGATGATGACTTGAGAGGGAACGTCACATTCACCGCATATCCACTGCGACAAACCAACTGAAGTAATTTAGGAAGCTGTATTGAATTAGCAGGACTAACAGTCACAAGAAAAACACTCCAAAACTGTGATTTCAGCATGTTAGTACCGACTCCAGAAGCTTTGTCTTGTACACTACACAAATGAGTACAACTAACTGCCTGGAGATGCTGCGTTTAATATCAGGAACTTACAGGGTAAATGCAGCCATTGCAATTCGCACGCACTGCAGCAACTTTGCAACAGTACACCTGCGTATGTTTGTAGAACTTTTAATAAGACCAACAAATGTACTTGACTGTATGTATGCAATTTTATTTTTTAATAACCACAGAAATGTTTAAGCCTCTCGTGTGGTGAGAACACAAAATTACAATTATAATGCAATAAGAACACAGTGTACCGTCAAACACAATACTTTAATGCCATACAACTTGCAAATTTATATTTTATCAATGTACTCATATGTGTTTAAAATTTTGTAAAAAAAAAGTTGCCCGGTGATGGTTCTGATGAACTGAAACATATAGCAGATTGTTGTGTGGCATTACAGTGTTATGTCTGACGGTAACTTTGCTGGTATGTCAATATAGCATATGCAATGGAATTAATCATAATAAAAAAAAATATGTTGTGGCAGAATCAAGGAACAGTTAATTGATTTATTGGTCTCTTTAAAAATTATATGCAGCCTGCTCATACACGGTACATGGAACATATAAGATACAATGTGTTTGTTTGAGGTTCTGAATATAATTTGTTGTAATTTGTTGGTAACTGGTGAAATTGCATTGATTTCAATGGTTTAATTTCACCAAAAACTGCCTAGATTCACATTTTATTTTGCTACCGGTTATTTTGTAATTCGTATGAGAAACAAGACATATAATTATTCTTGTGTTGACTGTGTCTAGAAACTAGTCACTTACTTTGAGTTCAAATCACTAATGTATTGAATTTCACAGTATTTAAAACACAAGAGCAGCAGTCTGACCAAAATCTTCTTTGTACTGAATTACATTACAATGTTGTATTAGGAACTTAACAAATTGAAATTGTGAATAATAACTGCAAAGTTCTTAGGGTACATCTTTAACAGTGTCCATATTTTTAAATCCTGTGTGGTGCCCTGAAAAGGAGCTAGTGTCCAAGCAAGCTAAGTGGCAATAGACATAAATGTACTGATTATATTAATAGCCCTTACTGCAACAAGAGAAAATCAGAAAGACACCAAGTATTTTAATGTATTTCAGTTACATACAACATCACTATGAAATACTAAGTAACAATTATCTGTTCATTAATTTACGCTAAATATACATCTTTTTGCTATTAAAATACAAAGTGGTGTTTCTAGAACATATCATTTTAAGTGATGTCATTTATAACATAATATGAATAATAATCTGTTACCGATATGAAGAAATTAATACATGAATTGGAGTCTTACCGAACACAGAGAAATTATAGTTGAAGAATAAAAGACCAAATTGATGTCACTTGCTATCTTGTTTCACGTCTTATGTGCTCAACATGTTTCGGATATTAATATATCCATCATCAGGAGCTTGCGACTATTCTGTTGAATTACCACATTGGTCATATTTTTCTTGGTTCGATGTGGTTGGGTTGGAGTGGTATCTGTGTTGCAGGCTGAAGCCAAGAACAATACGACCAATGTGGTAATTCAACAGAATAGTCGCAAGCTCCTGATGATGGATATATTAATGTCCGAAACATGTTGAGCACATAAGAAGTGAAATAAAATAGCAAATGACATCA
>Ga0123355_10016086_pt1 | contig 11776 bp, 7 predicted proteins | sample TergutEmb28metaG_3_FD_89872 | JGI IMG/M metagenome (GOLD analysis project Ga0123355, IMG submission 89872) | Embiratermes neotenicus P1 segment gut microbial communities from Petit-Saut dam, French Guiana - Emb289 P1 | ecosystem: Host-associated > Arthropoda: Insects > Digestive system > Gut ...
ATCGCTTTAATCCTTCTCCTAATTGTTTTAATATCGGTGGTGAATGGATCGCCTGTGTTTTCACCCTGTATATGAAGAATATTGCCCTCGCTGCTGAATACTGTCGAATAATAGGAGTTAAACGTATTGACCTTTTCTATCGCGTCTGTGAAGTTCCGTCCGTTACAGTCCTTGATGGCGGGGATATATTCCTTTTTTTTTTCCTTTAAACATTTTTACGTATTTGTAGAAATCAGACCAGCTGAGGTGTTCTAGACGATCCATTACTTCGCTCAATAAAAGGAAATTTGTAGTAACGCACAAAATTCGTAGAACTGAGGTTCCCACATTACCAGATATTTGGGTTACCAATACACCTTCTGTCAAATTGTTGTATCCACAAAAAAAATCCTTTTCATTACATTTTCGCATGAAAAGTAAAAAATGTTGGTCTATTGAGGATCTGTCAAGTTTTTGCCTTCTGCTACAAAACATTGTCTCGGTGGGTTACGAAGAATTGCTGTTGCATGAGCGACATAGGATTAAGTCAGTATAAGGATCGTAGGTAAGGGTCTGGATAAGTCAGGCGGTATAGCGACTCGCTATGGTCTGGACAATCGGGGGATCAAATCCCGGTAGGGGCGAGATTTTCCGCACTCGTCCAGAGCAACTCTGGGGCCCACCCATCCCCCCCTGTACAATGGGTACTGGGTCTTTCCCAGGGGTAAAGCGGCCGGGGCGTGTCGTTGAACACCCTCCCCCATGTAGCGCCGTGGTTAAAAAAAAGAGTAGAATTATACCTCTGCTCCCGCTCTGGGGCTTCGTGGTGGGTTTTAGTGTGAACTTTACTTTACCTTTACTTTACAAGGATCTAAGTAAACATTATAGTTCGAAAGTACAGTAGAAAATTATCTTTGTTGAATTTCGAAGGGTTTTTTTAATAGAAGCTGCTTAGATTACTGGTGTGACATTTCACGCGGCCAAAGAATTACACCTAACTTTCACCATATTTCTTGAAGTGTAATGTACCACACAGACCTAAATGCCGAGAAAGCTAGCTCAAGATACGGCGTTTGTTATTTGTAGCTGTGAGAAGTATTGTTTTCCGTTCAACAGCAAACATCTTGTGCATCAAGCTAGGTTTCGGTTTTCGAATATCGATCACCGTTTCCAGAGACGAGCTACTGGAGATTTCACACATCAACCCAATTTATATAAATCAATAGGGATTTGCAAAAGGGGCTTCTAAAAGTTAAGGCACAAATTTGAAATTTTTTAAAATTAACTAATTTCGAAATTTGTTTGAATAGGGATGAGGATAAAAATTTGGAATTTATATTCATTCAGATGGGAGAGTGGTGTGAACAATGTGAAAAAAAAATTACGAATTTTCTGTTTTAACCCCGTTTTGTTTGACACATCTTTTCGTAAAGACACCTGCCAGTTTTAAGACGCGAGAGTAGCTCAACCTACATAGCCGAGAACTCATCAGGTGTCACTGGGTTTTGGACCACATTAGGAATCATACGTTTTAAATGTAAGAAACCGAACCCACAATTAAATAAATTACGAGGGAAAGTCAAATGAAAACTTTAAAGAGCGATAAAATATCGAAACACAGTTCGATTGTCTGTAAGTTGACAACAGTGATACTGATGGTTTGAAGAGTGGCCGACGGGTGGCAGTGCGATGCAGGAATGCAACACGACAGCGCAGTAGTAGTGTAAAGATGGCGGCCCCGTTTGCAACTTGCTGTTGTGTAGTTGATATATATTAATTTTTTGTGCTTTTCTTTCTTTTCTCTCCAGGATTGTTGTATGTATTTTATGTAAGTCATAAGCTTAAATTTATCATGTTTAGTTCTCGCCTCTCTGTAACTCATATTCTTTGTTTACACTTAAATTTCTTAGTAAGCAGACCAAGCACGGGAGGAATAAAAAATTCATTCTATTACTTTTGTTTATAAGTGGTCGCGCTAAGTGTTTATCGCTCGAGCAATGTTGGGTTGACGCGTGTAACAGTAGCTGCCTTGTGTTCCAGTTGCAGTCTGCTGTGTAACTCGAAAAGTGACTGAGCAACAGAGAATGAAGCTGGACGATCAATGAGTGTTAACGGCAATGAAGAGCCCGCTAGAGAGAATTGTCACCAATACAGTTCAGTTTTAGCTGCACTTATTCTCTAATTACGCACAATAAAACTCCAGTACACTCTACTTGGGGATTATTAATATATAATATATAATATTTATTTACTGCAATTGGGTTGTTACTCAGTGGCAGTGGTTATTTTACATGTATACAAAATATTAAATTGGTTACTAATAAATTTAAGTCGGGAGGGCTACATGAGAAGCATTTAGTGGCAACTTCGAGTCTTGGGAACCATCTCAGCATTTGCTTTTAGGCACAGGGAAACGAAGAAAAACCTGTGTCGAGATGGCCGGTCGCAGGACCTTCCGGATACTGACTTCTAGCCAGCAGTCCGGCAATCCCCACACCGTACAACAAATACACATAAGATAACAACACACACAAGACAACTACAACAATACACACGGTCAACCAAAAACAGTTACACACAAGACAACTTAAAACTAGCAACAAAACACACGAGACAAATTAGAATTTTACAAAATGTATAAACTGTAAAAAAAAAACCCCCAAGCAAGAGAGTACTGTGTACAGTCTCTTGCAATTTTTTTAATCACAAATACACCAACGCTTTCAACCCAGTCTTTCACTTCTCATCAATTACTTACTTACTTACTTACATACTCCATGATGCAAAGTATTACTTGTGAAGCTAACTGGTTTGCAGCTAGTCAAGAAATTCCCCGCATTTCACGGAACCCGAAGGTTCATTACCGCACTCACAAGCGCCCGCCACCTGTCTCTATCCTGGGCCAGCCCAATCAAGTCCATATACCCACATCCCACCTCCTGAAGATCCATCCTAATATTATCCACCCATCTACGCCTGGGTCTCCCCAGTGGTCTCCTTCCCTCCGGTTTCACCACCAAGACCCTATACACCTCCTCTCCTAACCCATACGCGCCACATGACCAGCCCGTCTCATTCTTCTCAATTTTATCACCCGCACAATATTGGGTGAGGAGTACAAATCATTTAGCTCCTCCTCATGCAATCTCCTCAAATCCCCCGTCACCTCGTCTCTCCTAGGTCCAAATATTCTCCTCAACACCATGTTCTCAAACACCCTCAGCTTCCTTTACTCTCGCAGTGTCCACGACCAAGTTTCACACCCATACAAAACAACAGGCAAAATTATAGTTCTGTATATCTTGATCTTTAAATTTTTGGATAGCAACCTAAAAGACAAAAGATTCTGTACCGAATGATAGCAAGCATTTCCTGACTTCAGTCTGCTCTTAATTTCTTCCGGAATAGAATTTTGATTTGTTACAGTTGTTCCCAATTACTTCTCGTCACTTACTACTCCTATAAACCTTTACCATAAAGACTCGTCCCTCCCCCCTTCCCTTACTGCACTTCCCTTAACCTCATTCCACTTCACTTTCCTTCGTTCACTTCATTTTATTTCACTTCGCTACACTTCACATTAGATAACTTTTCACTTCACTAGACTTCGGTTTTCTACACTTTTCGATGATTTTCTGCACACTTTACTTCCTTTTAATTCAACTCAAATTATCACTTTACTTACACTCTTTTTAAAAGTGATTGGTTTGCGGGGGAGAATTCCTACCACTTCTGCCGGTAACTGATTCCAGTGTTGGATGGTCCTGTTTACAAAAGAATATTTCCCTATATCCGTCCTTTTCCTCCTACTCCTAATTTTCCGTTCCTGATCTACCCTGCTCAGATAGTGTGGCCGTTGTATTCTGTCACCTATAATCTTCCACGCCCCATCTCCAGAATAGGCTTTGAAGAGGGCACATATGCGTAATAACTTTCTACGCGACGCCAAAATTTCCCAGTTCGGACTGTTCGCATGATGGGCAAATTTGGCCGTTTTCTTTTGCACTCTGTCTAACGCACTTATTTTCCCCTCCCTGTACGGATCCCAGCACGTGGCCTCATATTCAAGAATAGGACGGACTAGTGACATGTAGGCTAAGCTTTTGGTATCACTATTACTTTTTTTTAGTATTCGCATTGTGAAAAGTAGTGCTTCTCAGACCTTTTTCACCGTGTAGTTAACTTGATCCGCCCAACTTAAGTCGCTATTGGGACTGTTTGCGGCCTGCTCGACTCCCTGTCTTAACCTGAGTTCCGAGCTCCTTCCCTCCTAGAACAACATCTAAGATACGTTCCTCACCGGTTCCACGCAGGATGCAATAAAATTACTTGGTGTCAGATGTGGGGCTAAGACGAGTGGAGCGTGCACCTACGACGAGAGTAAGGAAGTGTAGCACCACTTAATTGACAATCAGTGTTCGAGGTTGAGCCAGCACCGCCGTTTCAGAGTCTGAGTTAGAGCGGAAACCGCTGTTCAGGGTTCGAGTCTGAGTCCACCACGGGTTGAGGCGTACGTCAGCAGGAGAAGTAGCTCTGGTACATCGAAGAAGAAAGCGTTCTGTTATCCGCTTTTTAAATAGTGAAGGGTTGAAACTCATCGAAATTCATCGACGAATGAAAGTTCAGTATGGCGATGCATGTCTGTCACTACAGCAAGTGTACGAGTGGAATAGGACGTTCATGAACGGCATTAGTTCTGTGACAGACTCTCCTCAACCTGGTCAGGCACACCGAGTAGTGACACCAGAGGCCAGTGACCGAGTGCCACCCAGAAGCGGCCGAAAACCCGGGAACCAACTGTTCAGCGCAAGGACCGCCAAAAGGTAAATCAGTCCGACTACAGGCCTGGAGAGTTCCCGAGGGTTCCGGGAGTTTGAGGCTCCCAGATTTCAAGACAATCAGCACAAGAAAGTGGTAAGGTTGACAGCCCTACGCAACGGACGCCTAAGAAATATTCCTGGTACTCATTTCTGTTACAGGTTGAGTCGACCCCAGGAACATAGTGAGGAAGGGAGGATTATGTCAATGGAAAATTCCAATAACACAATCGGGAATCGAACCCGCGACTTTGCAGCTTGTAGTGCAGTGCCTCAACCAAATGCGCAAGGACAGTTACACCTGTTTTGAGTGTTACGTTCTTTCCTCAACCCGTTCAAACAAATTCAGGCCATAAGTCTCAATTTTGTCATGACGTTTCTTTCGAAATCTTCTGAAGTGTATTATTCACTCACGAAACACCGTTCGACGCAGTTACACAGAGATGCTGAGAGCGTCGTAAGAATTAACTGTAATAAGTAAATTACTCTCCACATGACATCCGCTGTGCATGCTCAAAATTGTTAATAAAGAAGACAGTGCGGAATGTCAAGCACATTGACATGGACTGCGCATACTCAGAACTGTCAATATAGATAAAAGTGTGGAATGTAAAACAAAGAGACGTGGGATGCGCATGCTCAGAACTGTCAATAACGATGAAATTGTGGAAGGTCAAGCACACTGACATGTGCTGCGTAGACTCAAACCTTTCAATAAATATTGGTAAAGGTAAAGGTAAAGTGGTTCCGTTACAGGCCCGGTGTAGCCCAGAGGGTGGGCAGAGGTATAGCTCTACTCTTCCATGACAGCGGCACCAGAAGGAGGTGAGTGTTCAGCAGCACGCCCCGGCTGCCCTTTACCCACGGGAAAGACCCGGTACCCATTTTACAGGAGGCCGGGTAGTCCCTAGGGACGGTATGGACGAGCGGAAAATCTCGTCCCCACCGGGATTCTTTTAAATTACAAGTCTATTGATCCTTCAGTACACAAATACAATAGCTGTATGGAAGATATATCAGTAATGTATTGTCCTTGTGTTCGAAATGCTTTGTTCGTTTGCTACCCTAGGCCCTTAGGAGAACGCCGTTATGGTGGCGAAGTCATCGGTCGGAGGAGACCTTGCAGGTACGGTACTGTGATTCGATTATCCTGCAGCTACAGGGAACACAGTTCCTCCAGGTGATGTGTGTCGGATTCGATCCCGGACCGTCCAGCCCGTAGCTCAGTCGCTATACCGAATGAGCTACCCGGCCATCTTCAATAAACATTACAGCATTGAATATCCAGCACACAAATATCACTAGAAACATCGACAGTTTTCAGATGCAGGTATTTCAAAAGTGTTCATAAGGAGGATCCCCCCCCCCACATTCTGCATTTTGAGTGCAGTTTCGTACACAATAACTTAACTTTCACGAAATAAATCGACGTTACGTACAGACATCTTTACCATGAGAGAGGCAATTTATTAAACCAACATTCATTTTTCATGGATTTATGAATAGTAGAATACGAGTAAGTTTATATGTTAAGTTCTGACTGTTCTACTTGATGTGATATTCTATTGTGTTCTGTTTGTTTGCGTAAATTTCAAATATATTCACCTACTATGATAATGGAGACAACAATTTTCTCTGAAAATTCCTTACGTATCTACAACAGCACAACGCGTTATTTCCTGGAACAATAATTCAATTACAGTAATGAGAAAACGCGGAATATTTTTGTACTAAAGGTCTAGAATTCTAACTTTCAGAAGGACAAGAATCCTAGAGAAATGTGGCTAGAGATAAAACACCAGAACTTCTGGAAAAAGACTACAAAAAAAGGAAAAGAAGATGATGGAAAACAGACAGAAAGAAAGAACAGTCCAGTAGCACTAAAAGGACTGTGGTTTCGTAGGAAGAAGGACGAGCAAGACAAAGATACAATATGTGAAGCATGAAAGGGAGGAGAGGATAAGAAGCAGTGCATTCTGGCGTAAAAGAGTAAACACGGATAGCAGGATGAGGAAAACCTTCGAAATGAAAAGGACTAAAGCAAAATAAAGGGCAATAAAAGGCCACAAAGACAAAATAGCTACTACCAGCATCAGCGGAATGCCGGCCAGTCAAGCAGAAGACAGAACAGTACGTGTGTCTCATGCAGACGTCACTTTCACAAGGAATCATCTGAAGGGTCTGTAAACCCATGTACACAAGTTCACTACTTAAACCTTACTTTGCAATATTCCGAGGCTCCTTTCTTGAAAGTTGGTTTTATCACAGTTTCATTTTGCTGCTGGAAACATTCGAGCATTTGATGACATATTACAAGTGTGAAATAAAAACTTACAAGCAGCAAGACTGCAAATTTACAGTCGGCATTAACTGTTGTGTACCACAAACGTGACAAGAATATGTGTGATCCTGTGTTATTATAGGTAGAGATGTAGAGAACGTTTTTATTTTGGAACAAGAGATTAGAAATTTCTAAAGAAGAAACCCGTAAGAAGTACAGGAGCAGATGCTGTAGTAAAAGGCGATGCTGTCCCCATGTTGAATTAAGCGCTAAGACATGTAGGCTTACGGGCGATTAGAAGTACTGCTTAATTCATTATCGAAGTAGGTAGCTGGTCAACTTTAAACATTAGTCACTTTACACCCAGAAAAGTAATCTCTCAATTGCTGCACCTATTGGATAGAAAAGTATGCAATTCTGCATACTTTTGAGAAGAGACTACAATTTTTTCTTGCCGGGAAATCAATTACCCCTTCCTCGGTCTTCCAACGCGTTTATTAGCCACTGTACCAACTGAGACATTCTGGTCTCCGATTTTTATGGATTCATGTTATTAACCCTTAAACTGCTAACGTGGAAAATATGGTGAGATCCTAGTAATGCCAGCAGATGGCAGATGGGATTTAACTCGGCGTTTCAAGGGTTAAATGAAATGTATAAGTCTAAAATATAAAGAACTTGAGAAGGTGGTTTGGATTAACATGGCTCAGAATAAAGAGGGGAGGCAAGCTGTTTCAACAGGGCAGTACACGGTTTGGGTGTCACATAAGGCATAAGCTTCGTGCACATCAAGTTTTTACGAAGGACTCTACCCCACAGCTTACCGCCTGATCCAGTGTAATGAATCAATAACTCCAAAATCTATCTAGTCTGAGAAAACCTGGTAAGTATATACAAATAATCCACTCCCAAACTTTCAAGAATCATTTCAAATTTCATTTAATAATTTCATAATAAAATTTTGTTAGATATACGTACAAAGAAATTTCCTATTCAGTGTTTAACCGTTTGGCGCCGGAATTATTTTTTTTAAATTTTAGCACATCCTGTATATAAAATGTGAATAATACCGGAACCAAATACGTTAGAATTATGAAACAAACTGCATTTTGAAGAGAAAGAAACGGAAAGTATACATCGTGTTTAAAATATTTAGTACCTACATTTGTTGAATAAATATATAAAATGCAACGTTTAGAGGTTAGCGGTGCGGTACGACCACTATAGGGGTCTTAGGCGTCAACGGGTTAATCTTATTTTGACGCTGAGGATTAAAATTAAATCTGAATTTTTGTCATAGGCTCATTTTTCGGTAACAAAATAAAGGTGCGCTGCAGCCTGAAGGACCTGAATTTCTCATTTTTTAGAATCTTTTCGCGAAAATTACCGTTCAATTAAAGATTTATGTGTTGCGGAATGTGATTCCGTGTATTCTGGTTGAAGCATTCCGAAGTTTCAACAAAACGCAGCCTCGATTTTAACAATAGAAGAATAATTATATTATTTAATTGAGCTGTCAATTACTAATCAATATAATATAGGCAACAGACGCATGAATACGAATGTGAAGCATTGATAAAATGACACTGACAGCTAAAACCGGGGTACTCAACGTATAAACATGTCCTACTGCCACTTTGCCGACATCGGGTCCTACAATGAAAGAGCTGTTATAGAACCCGGACCTCCGATGTGTGCGTAGACAAAGACTTCCATTATCGGAATCGACAAAATCTTCACGTATCACGCTCGAGTCAATATAATTTTACTCCGAAAAGCTGGTACACTTCTACCAGTTATATTTTCCTCCCAGAAAATAGAATTTCTAACAATTTCCGCCGTGATAACCTTTGAACTCACAAATGACCTGCCTTTTCCGTATTACATAACCGATCTGTGTATGAATTCAGACAGAGTGCGGGGCATGACAATCTAATTCGGTGACTGTACTGATATATGTATACACGGAGCTCGCACGGCATCTGTCACTGTGGAGATAATTTGGTGTGGGGCTACCATTTTGAAACAATGGCCAGTCGGAGCTCAGTGAATCGAATATTGGCAGCACTGAACCATGGCTGGTTATTTGAAACGCCAAGCAAAACGAAAACGAGTCGGTTAGGTTTGTTGGACGGAATAGGGTCTGAGGAAGGGAGCGGAATTGACTGCAATGAATTACGTAGGACACATAGTGTTTTAATGTACTACAAACAACTGGCTGTAAAATAGCTTTATTACAATTGCGTCGAAACGAGGCTCACAATTTTTTTTTTTGACGCGAGTTTAAACTCATCCCCTGTACATGTGGGCCGTCCCACAACTTGTAACTTTAGAGGTATCAAAGTTAAAAATAGTGTATTTTTCAATGTACTACAAAGTATGTAGGACATATAACATTTGTCTCAAGGTTTGTTAGAGATGTGACTTTCTGAAACTACAAATCAGTCATCTCAATACAATTGTATAAAAAACCATCTAGACGCAATAATAACAATTTATTCGTAACTTCAATCAGCTCAACATGTTTCGGGCGATAATTTCGCTCATCTTCAGGAGCACTAGACTGTGTTTACAGCTTGTGGTATAAAGCACCGACGATGCTGTCTGCTGGTGACCCTGTCACCAGCAGACAGCATCGTCGGTGCTTTATACCACAAGCTGTATACACAGTCTAGTGCTCCTGAAGATGAGCGAAATTATTGCCCGAAACATGTTGAGCTGATTGAAATTACTAATAAATTGTTATTGTTGCATCTAGTTGGTTGTTTATACAATTGTATGAGCGATGCACAGTCATACAAACATCAAATCATCTCAATTTCGGACATAACACAGACCATAGAATTTTAATTTCATATTTCTATGACTATACAAGCTAGAAGCTCACTAAAAATGACGCCAGTAATGTTTTTATAATACATAAATTCAGCATTACAAGAAACAAAATATAACTGGCTTAACCTAAGTGCACTATTCAGTTGATTTTTATGAAGTTCTATTTCTTATTTCGTCCCTTATTAGCTATAAAAGCAGAATTAAAATGAATCCTTTTGTTCATACGAAGGAGTCAAGAAGAGATTTTGGAATTAAAACAATCAATGCTAACAACAGAATAAAATCCAGCGTTTTTCAATCGATTTATCGAAAAGCCTTTAATTTCTATTCGTGTAAGTTTCATTGCTTATGAATTTTGATGTACAATTCATATAAACCGACGAAACAAAAAGAAAATGTAAAAATAGACCACTTAACTGTACTTGTTAGGACAGAGTATTAGAATATTTTGTGAAACTAAATAACAATGCTCCATTCATTCTTTCATTCATTCCATTGGCATTTGCAGAATGCGACGATTCCTTGCCGTTCTCAGGAATTTCTTCCATTTCTCACATGTGCTCGAAACATGTAGAGGCATGAAATATACTTATTGTAAAACTAAAAAATTTTGTGCATCAAGTTGGTTAATTACTGAGATAAATATACTTATTGCCTCTGATATAGTAGCTTTTTAACATTTGCACAAATTTCTTTATTGGTTAATATCCTCCAATTTTGTTTTTAATTGTCATACACTGGGCCTAAAATTCTTCTATACAATTTCCTTTCAAAAATGTTCAATGCTTCAATAACAACTGCAATTCATATCCCATATTTTGGAGTTCTCATTACACTGGTGGTAAGAGGCAAGAATTTCTCAAATAAATTAGCTAATATTATTTTCTGTGAATCTGTACTCTTTAAAGTTAATCTACCAGTAATTACATCACGCAAGTCACGTACTACAAACTCGTATCTTTAATATGGGCTTATTTTAATGTATTTACTTTATTCAGATCTTCAGCCGTGAAGGAAAAACCAACTTCCGGTTCTCCATTTTTCTGGGCGTTTTCTTCTGGCAGAATCCCCAGTGCGACGAATATCAACGTACATTCCTTTGTTCACAGTTTTCCTCATGCAACAATTCCCATATATAATACCGACAAATTCCAGGAACTTTTTGAAGCTACTTCGTGGGTGTTCTATTAAAACATCGTCATTGTTCTCGGGGGGGTTTTTTTTTAATAAATTCTTGTCTTTGGCAGCTGTATCTCCTTTAAAAACCTATGAATCAAACGCATGTATTATATTACGCATTCTTCTGTAAGCAGAACGCTGTTTTGTGACGTACCACAGAAGTATGTCTTCTGTCTATCTCGCCATGGTGTGAATTCCTTTATGCTGCACTATTGCTCTCATACTTCTGCTGACTTTAAACACAACGAAATCTATGAAATGTAATAAACAATAACATATCCCTTCACATATTCTATAAATAGTGCTTATTCTGTGTACGTAAAAGTTAAAGCAGTCCCGTTACATGCCTGGAGTGGTCCAGAGGGTTTCAGGAAGTTAACTCCGCCAACGTAAACTCGTTAAATTACTCACGTGCTTCGCATGCGCTGATTTACCGACAATCTACCGAATCCGCAAAATATTTCAAGAATTTTATGTTTTGTTGATCGTGCATCTTATTTCAGTCTTTGTAAGTAACCAACTTGAAGCACTATTATTTATATTTGTTTGCTTGCTTTATGTTCCTGTAACCGTGCATCGTGAGTAAAGCGTGAGGAAAGAAAACCAACAAGATGCAACAATATAGATGGTTTATTGTCAATTATGGATGTTGATTATTGACAATGTCTCAACATGTTTCGGGCAT
>Ga0123355_10016087_pt1 | contig 11776 bp, 8 predicted proteins | sample TergutEmb28metaG_3_FD_89872 | JGI IMG/M metagenome (GOLD analysis project Ga0123355, IMG submission 89872) | Embiratermes neotenicus P1 segment gut microbial communities from Petit-Saut dam, French Guiana - Emb289 P1 | ecosystem: Host-associated > Arthropoda: Insects > Digestive system > Gut ...
AATTTTGCTGTTGCACATTCAAATAGCTCTATCTCGGAAACCGTTCGGAATAGGACACATGTTCATATAAACATTTTTGCTTAGAATGACCGATATTATTACCTCCCAGAATATTGACCTTTCCTCCTCGGACACCCTGTATATACAATTCTATTGTATAGATATGAAATACACAATTCTATTATATATATATATATATTAATATCTACTGACACATGCACTTTTGTAACAATTATACTATTTATTGTAAGCGGTTGGGATCCCAGAATGCAATCTAAACATTGTTAACCTTGGATCTGTACTTTAGAGGGCCTGAAGATGACTCAGAAAGAGTCGGAACTTGTCGCCCCAAAATACCATTTTATGTAATAAACTGTTGTGTTTTTTAATTATACGTTATACTTTATGTGCAAATAAACACCCACCGAAAAGTCTATGAAAAGTTTTGCAATACTGATCTCTTGTCAAATATTTTTACTTGTTCAATACACTTTTACCAAAATAATGAGATAATTGTTTCTAGTATGAGAACTGTGCTGTTTTGGGCGATTACGCATAGCGTAGTGGTAATATGTTGCCGGCGTTTCGGGCCATCCTGTCAATTCCATCTTCAAAGGTTAAGAATCTAAGATGTTTAACCCTTGAAGATAGGAACGATAGACAGTCCCGAAACGTAGGTAAGGATTTACTGTTAATCGCAGCGTTATAACCCAGAAGAGTGTAGTTCTCAGAATAAGTGTAAATAAATGACAATGGCCTGATGTTTACGCGAAAACGATGTTATATATATATATATATATATATATATATATATAATAATGGGTTATTCAGAAAGTGGAGAACAGGTTCTTTAACATTTGGCGCCGGAATTATTTTTTTTTATTTTAGCACATCCTGTATATAAAATGTGAATAATACAGGAACCAAATACGTTAGAATTATGAAACAAACTGCATTTTGAAGAGAAAAGAACTGAGAGTATATACCATGTTTAAAATATGCAGTACCTATATTTGTCGAATAAATATATAAAATGGAACTTTTAGAGGTTAGCGGTGCGGTACGACCACTATAGGGTTCGTTAGGCGTCAAAGGGTTAATCGAAATATCGTTTACTACGAACGGGGTGATAGATTAAAAGAAAATATTAAGATCAACTAATAAAGCTGTAATAATACAGGGCGTTTCATGATGTTCTCCGTGATTATAAACATTTATAACAACAAAACCAAAGGACCTACCTTAATGAGATTGTTCACAGCCACAGGAAACTGAAAAAGGTTTTTTCTATACAACTAGCGATGTTCGATGTGCGCACCAGGGGTGACACGGCACACAGCGATAAGATATTCAAGTTCTTGCCACACACGCGTCAACATGGGTGCATTGACATTCTTCACTGCTGTAATGATCCGTGCCTTTAGGTCAGCGAGGTCACGTGGCAATATTGAGACGAATACTTTGCACGAAATGCACGTTGCACAATAACCACAGATTTACTCGTGTCTTATTCCAATATACAAAACGACTTCTCCTCCGGAGCGGCCATTTTCTCACTACATAAACTCGCATCGCTTAGCGGCAGAAATGTGAACTACGATGAAAAGCAACTTACAAGGGGAAAAAATTGAGTTATTCCTTCTATTTGTACAGATTTCGTAAATACTTGTCCTACGGTTTCCCTAAAATAAATTTTTGTAATCCCGGAGTACATTATGAAATCCCTGTATATTTAGCTAGATATTCACAAAGCCGATCCCGGTTGCCGTGCGGCCAAAGGCGTAGTTCGATTGCCGGGATCGCGGGTTCGAATTCCCTTGAGAACATGAATGTTAGCCTGTTGTGTGTGTTGTGTGTTGAGTAGGTAGCGGCTTATACTACCACCTGATCACTGGTTCACAGAAGTCCTACCGGGTGTTTGTGTGTGTGTGTGTGTGTGTGTGTGTGTGTGTGGTGAGTGATGTGTGCTATTTTGTGTGTGTGGTGTGTGTGTATGTGTATGTGTGTGGTGTGTGTGTATGTGTGTGTGCTATTGTGTGTGTGGTGTGTGAGTGTGTGTGTATGTGTGTATGTGGTGTGTGTGTGTGGTGTGTGTGTGTGGTATGTGTGTGTGGTATGTGTGTGTGGTGTGTGTATGTGTGAGTGTGTGCTAGTGTTTGTGTGTGTGTGTGGTGAGTGGTGTGTGCTATTGTGTGTGGGTCTGGTGTGTGTGTGTGTATGTGTGTGGTGTGTGTATGTGTGTGTGCTATTGTGTGTGTGGTGTGTGGGTGTGTGTGTATGTGTGTATGTGGTGTGTGTGGTGTGTGTGTGTGTGCTAGTGTGTGTGTGTGGTGTGGGGTGTGTGTGTGGTGTGAGTGTGCTAGAGTGTGTTTGTGTGTGTGGTGTGTGTGGTGTGGTGTGTGTGGTGTGTGTGTGTGGTGTGTGTGCTAGTGTGTGTGTGTGTGGTGTGTGTGCTAGTGTGTGTGTTGTGTCTGTGGTGTGTGCTAGTGTGTGAGTGTTTTAGTGTTTGTGTGTGCTATTGTGTGTGAGATGTGTGTGTGGTGCATGTGTAGTGTGTGGTGTGAGTGTGTAGTGTGTGTGTGTGCTAGTGTTTGTTTGTGTTATTGTGTATGTGGTGTGTGTGTGTGTGTGTGGGGTGTGTGTGGTGTGTGTGTGTGGTGTGTGCGCGCGCTAGTGTTTGTGTGTGCTATTGTGTGTGTGGTGTGTTTGTGTGTGTGGCGTGTGTGTGTTGTGTGTGTGTGGTGTGTGTGTGTGGTGTGTGTGTGGTGTGTGTGGTGTGTGTAGTGTGTGTGGTGTGTGTGGTGTGTGTGTGTGTGGTGGGAGTGTGCTAGTATTTGTGTGTGCTATTGTGTGTGTGGTGTGTGGTGTGTAGTGTGTGTGTGTGTGTGCTTGTGTGTGTGTTTCTGTGTGTTGCGTGTGTGGTGTGTGTGGTGTGTGTGTGTGGTGTGTGTGTGGTGTGTGTGTGTGTGTGTGCTAGTGTGTGTGCCTGCTATTGTGTGTGTGCTCTGTGTGTGGTGTGTGTGTGGTGTATTTGTGTGGTGTGTTTGTGTGGTGTGTGTGGTGTGTGTGCTAGTGTGTGTTTGTGTTTGTGTGTGTTTGTGTGTGTTGTGTGTGTCGTGTTTTTGTGTGTGTGCTATTTTTTATGTGGTGTGTGTGCTAGTGTGTGTGTGTGGTGTGTGTGGTGTGTGTGGTGTGTTTATGTGTGTTGTGTGTGTGGTGTGTTAGTGTGTGTGTGCTATTTTGTGTGTGGTGTGTGTGCTAGTGTGTGTGTGTGGTGTTTGTGTGTGTGCTAGTTGTGTGTTTGTGGTGTGTGCGTGTTAGTGTGTGTGTGTAGTGTGTGTGTGTTATTGTGTGTCTGGTGTGTGTGTGTGTGTGTGTGGTGTGTGCTAGTATGTGTGTGTTATTGTGGGTCTGGTGTGTGTGTATGTGCTAGTGTGTGCGTTGTGTGTGTGTTTTGTGGTGTGTGGTGTGTGTGTGTTTGTGATTCAGAAACTTCAAATGGAAACATTCCAGTCCCAATTTGATCCGTTATGGTACAGGAAAAAAATATATTTAAAGAAAATTAAATGTATGTGGCTTAATAAGAGAAATTTAGTTAAATACTGTATACAGTATGCTGTATGCTGTTGGCGAAGAAATTAATCGGAATTTAGAGACAAAAGCGACGGACTTACCAACAAGCATAACCACAATTAATAATAATAATAATAATAATAATAGCAATAATAATTCTGCTGAAATATCGGTACATCGCCTTTAACGATATCTGTACGAACAGTAGCATAACAACCAGACATTTAATGTGTGAAGTTGTTTTATTGGCCAATGAAATCCAATTATTAGCTACGCTCTGTTTGTCCACGGCCATCATTCTTCGGATTCCGTAACAACAAGAAATTTTAGTGACCATCTGGAAATTTCAAGTGATCTCAAAGCCCTGTTAATGGGTTCCTGGAAAACTCAGACTGGGCACGGATTCTATGGGGCAACCTTGCGCTCGACCGCAATCTCTCTTGTCCGGGAACTGATAACATTGAATAGCAGCTTAGAACACGCGAGGCATGCACTGTGTAAACTTTGGGACTTCCAGCCTTTGTATTTCAGCAGCGGCTTGTCAATCTCTCACATATATATATATATATATATATATATATATATATATATATATTGCTATCCGCTGAAATATGATAGAATGCTGCCTTCAGTCATCTGAGATCCACATTTGATCCGATTAGTAATATGTGTTGGTCGCGATACCTCAGTCGGTACAGCGACTTGCAACCGGCTGGACAGTCCGGGGATCGAGTCCTGGTGTTGGCGAGATTTTCCTCACCCGTCCAGACTGGCCCTGGACCCACCCACCCATCCTTCTGTACAATGGGTACCGGGCCTTTTTCCTGGGAGGTCAAGCGGCAGGTGCGTGGCGTTGACCACCCGCCACCCATTTAGTGCCGAGGTTAAAGAAAGAGTATAGCTGTAACTCTACTCCCCTCTGGTCCTAACGAACTCTTCCAGGTCAAAATTTACTTAACTTTTAGTTTATATTAATATTTATTTGCTATTTGTTTAAAACGCATAAAATATTTCAAGTTTTATTGCGTTGAATGAGAAGTAGATTTGTATCTTGGTTCAGACAAGATACTGGTCATACATTTTCTTAGAGAGGCTGAGGAAAACCACTAATAATGTCAATGGGAATTGTCAGTCTTCCTGCAGAGATTCGAAGAATGTCTGCACCGAATAAAAAGCAGAACCGTTACCATTTGTATCAAGTTTCTGAGTGTATAGGCTTGTAACAGAGCACGACTGGTATCCTGACTCTTATCCCTACATGAAACAATAATATCCTGTTATTGCCGTGCAGATTGTTGGGTTCCTTTAACTTCTGAACTATATGAATTACACACAAGCTCTAACAATTTATATATACCTACAAGAATACAAACCCAAAATATGCTTATAACTAAAAGAATACAAAATCAAAACTTACATATTCCTACAAGAATACACAACTAAAATCAATATATGCCTACAAAAATACGAAACTAAATCTATATTTCCTACAAAATATAAAAATTAAATTGACATAACCCTACAAGAATACAAACTCAAAATCTACATATTCGTAAAAGAATACGAAATGAAATATATATGTATATATATATATATACGATTACAAAAATACAAAGACAAAATCTACATATCCTACAAGAATACAAACCCAAAATCTACATATTCCTACAACAATACAAACCCAAAATCTACGTATTCCTACAAGAATACAGACCGGAAATATATACGTACATGACTACAAAAATAAAAAACCAAAATTTATATTTCCTACCAAATAAAAAAAAAAACAAAATCTACATACGCCCTCAAGAATTCAAAAATAAAATCTGCATATTCCTACCAGAATACTAAAGCAAAATCTACATAAGCCTGTACTCCCCAATATAACTTAGTAGTTATCCTCCCGAACGTCTGGCGGAAGATTGCGCAAGTCCAAATGTTGTATACAAATTGACAAATATGTATGTATCTAAAAGAGAGTGCAGTTTAAATCCAAATCGGCTACAGTATAACAGTCCCGTGACCTACGTTATCGCCCAGTAGTATTCTTCTAGCACCTTCGTGTCATTGCGCTTTCATTGTCGTGGTGAATTTTCCAGCTAATATTTCAAAAATATTATTACTACAAGCTTTTACTCTCGTTTTTTAAATTGCGTGAGTCTGGGTGTGGCCCTATTTGAGGCGTAAGAGTGGCTCTATTTGAAGCGTAAGAGTGGCTCTATTTGAAGCGTAAGAGTGGCTCTATTTGAAGCGTAAGAGTGGCCCTATTTGAAGCGTAAGAGTGGCTCTATTTGAAGCGTAAGAGTGGCCCTATTTGAAGCGTAAGAGTGGCTCTATTTGAAGCGTAAGAGTGGCTCTATTTGAAGCGTAAGAGTGGCTCTATTTGAAGCGGAAGAGTTGCTCTATTTGAAGCGTAAGAGTGGCTCTATTTGAAGCGTAAGAGTGGCTCTATTTGAAGCGTAAGAGTGGCTCTATTTGAAGAGTAAGAGTGGCTCTATTTGAAGCGTAAGAGTGGCTCTATTTGAAGCGTAAGAGTGGCTCTATTTGAAGCGTAAGAGTGGCTATATTTTAAGCGTAAGAGTGGCTATATTTTAAGCGTAAGAGTGGCTATATTTTAAGCGTAAGAGTGGCTTTATTTGAAGCGTAAGAGTGGCTCTATTTGAAGCGTAAGAGTGGCTCTATTTGAAGCGTAAGAGTGGCTATATTTGAAGCGTAAGAGTGGCTCTATTTGAAGCGTAAGAGTCCGGCGCTTCTTCTGTCAAGTCGGACTGACCCATAACACGTACCCTTACTTCATGGTTATGATATTTGTTGTCGACATAATTGACTCTAGTGGGTGTGAAACTTGGTCGTTGACACTGCGGGAGCAAAGGAAGCTGAGGGTGTTTGAGAAAATGGTGTTGAGGATAACATTTGGATCTAGGAGGGACGAGGTAATGGGGGAATGGAGGAGATTGCATAACGAGGAGCTAAATGATTTTTACTCCTCACCCAATATTGTGTGGGTGATAAAATCGAGAAGAATGAGATGGGTTGGGCATGTGGCGCGTGTGGGTGAGGAGAGGGTGTGTATAGGGTCTTGGTGGGGAAACCGGAGGGAAGGAGACCACTGGGGAGACCTAGACGTAGATGGGTGGATAATAATAGGATGGATCTCCAGGAGGTGGGATGTGGGTATATGGACTGGATTAGGCTGGCCCAGGAAAGAGACAGTTGGCGGACGCTTGTGAGTGCGGTAATGAACCTTCGGGTTCGGTGAAATGCTGGGAATTTCTTGACTAGCTGCAAACCAGTTAGTTTTTCAAGAAGGACTCTGCACCATGGAGTGAGTAGGTAAGTAAGACATGATTGACTGTGACAGTGCGCCGGTACACTATAATACGTTATATCAGTGCAAAACTTTCTTGGAAGCTGAAAACATGTTCCCCCATCGTCCTTATTCGTCAGGTTTGTACCGTTGTCTTTTTTTATATTTTCAACGACTAAACACGCAACCATGACGGCGCCTTTTCCTGGCGTCTCAGAAATTCAGGAACAATCGCTGACCGTCCTGGCGTGATTCTAAAGAGTCATATACTTCGTTACTTCCGGTGTTAGAAAGGCTGAGCACGTTGCTGCGTGACCTAGGAAGGGGCTACTTTGAACTGGACATTGACGACCAATAAAACGGTAAGTGCAATATTTCGTTAACAACTCCGTACGAGAGCGCTGAGATAAACGATCGTGTGACAAGAATTCAGTGTCTTGTGATTGGCGAATTGCGTTAAATCTCTTTACCCTCCTTCATCTTGAAGGCAGTCCGTCCAACACCGACTGTTGAATGACGAACACATTGAACTCCGGTTCGGTTCGGTAGCACAGTGGTTAAAGTGCTGTGCTACAAATTGGAAGGTCGCTGGTTCGATCCCAACTGGTGTTAGTGGATTTTTCATTGATATAAAATCCTTCCGATCGTACTATGGCCCTGGGGTCGACTCAGCCTCTAACAGAAAAGAGTGCCAGGAATATTTCCTGGGGTAGCATCGGCCGGTCCGTAAGGCTGACAATCTTACCACCATCCTGTGCCGTTGTCACGAAATCTGGGAACCTTAACTTCCTGGGACCCTCTGGGCCATTCCAGGCCTGTAACGGGAATTCTTTACCTTTATATATATATATATATATATATATATATATATTACAGGAATCTGCAAGGCTTTCTCTCAGGACGATAGAGATATGTTAAATGGCCATGTGTGATGAGTGTACATATTCAGTGACTCATAAACTACATTTGGCGTATTTAACGGCCTTTAGACTCTTTCAAATTAAGTCAATATATATATATATATATATATACTTAAATTCCTATAGAGTCTTGGATAGGCCCTGAGGATTGCAGAGGGTTGAGGCTCAAAAATTAATTTCATATACCGATGATGAAATATATATGATATGAATTTGACATTCAGAGGACCGTGCATCGTGATATATTCTTATAACAAAACCAAAGAGAAGCATTTATTTCTCAAATTTATTTTTGGAATAGGACTCTACATGTTTCTGACAAGTTTCCTGTCCATCATCAGGAGTCTAGCAATGTATACACAGCAATGGTATATGCCATACAGGTTATGTTGACAGTTTGCTAGCGGGATAACTTTAAAGCAAGCTGTCAACATAACCGGTATGACATATACCTATTGCTGTGTATACAGTACTAGACTCCTGATGATGGACAGAAATCTTTTCCGAAACATATAGAATTCTATTCCAAATATAATTTTGAGAAATTAGTGCATCTCGTTGGTTTTATTATAAGAATATGCGCTCTGAAGCCTTAACGGGCAGCAGCTGCGGGTGCCAAAATCAAATTTGAACACCCTGTACGTACTGGTACTTGAACTGATATCCACTGTTATGAATTCCGTATTTAGAAGGACTCTTTTCTTTTTTACTGAATACACACACTGTGAACTTGGGAAGTTCTGTGACATCAGCTACAATTACATTTATATCAACTAAGCTGTACTGCTACCTGGTGGTCCGTCATTAAGCATGTCCCGAAAAGTTAGACAATGCAATACCGACTGAAGCTTACGTTATTATATTGTACTTTAGTAGACTGCGATTGAAATGTGATGGCACACGCGCAGAAACTAGATTTCGTCTTTCGGCAAAACGGACGAGTCCATTTAAATCGGCGGGGGCGTCAGTTCAGTCGACTGCTGGCAGCCGAGATGTACGCACGAGCGGTAGTAATGCTGGATACACCATGTTCCGAGGTAGTGTGAAGGGTACTGGCTACCCACTCCATTCACCAGTTTACCCTCCTCTTCCCCTCCCGTCCGTAACCGTGTACCATCACATTTCAACTGGACTCTATTGAAAAACTCGTGTTCCTCTTTGTAGCTATTTCCACTCGGTTTGCTAATATTACACGGCGACGGAATAGCAGTGGTTAATTTTTCATACAGGGTGATCCTTAATAATACACAAGAAATATAAGAATCGCTTTCCAATCTTGAAATCAAGTCATAAAGTTTGTGTGAGCAAATTATATTCAAGTAGAATGAAATAACTGACGTTTTGGCCTAGAAAATGAGCCGCTTTCACTCCTACCGACTTACATTTGGGTCACCTACAGAGTGTAGATTACTGGAAAAGAATTAACGTGTTGTATGGATGTTAACAAACAATTTTCAGTCGAGTGCAAATGTGTCGTTTATTGATACGGTTTATATAGCTGCATGTTTCGGCTAACTATGAGCCATCATTAGGCTATGAAGTAATTAAAAATTAATATTGGACTTACATAGTGAAGTATATTTTCAGTTGAAATCAATATTTAACACATCTCCTTACATAGAGAAATAAAACATACTGTATAAACAGTTTAAATGAGTGGAAGTGTGTGCTGGGCTGGATATTGTTTGTTAAAATTTTAAAGTTTACTGATTTCGCCTATCAACAAGTTTAACACTTAAGAATTATACACGCACATTCTGCTCACACTGTGTTTGTTTTGTACTTATCTGAGAACAAACAACGACTTGTGGCCCATGTAACATAAAATGATTGATTTTTATAACCGAGATGAAAAGTGTTTACAGCGCGGTACGGACAGGGTCTTTAAATAAAGCGGTATGCGCTTCGTCTTTAAAGGGTTAATTCTGATATACAGGGTTATTCGAAATGTTTGTCGGGGTTTTAACAACTTGTCATACACAATAAACTTGAGATAGCAGTATATGTATTTTTTATTTAATAGAACAACACTCCAAGTTTTTGTTACGTACCTTACAGATGCCCTATATGTGCACCCTTTGTGATTCTACAAACATCAACACGATAATCGAGTTCGTTCAATTTTTGTAGCATGTCAGCTCTGATGGTTTCAATGGCGGTTCTGATTCGTACCTACAGTTCCGCGATATTTGCGGGGAGAGGAGGATTATAAACCTGATCGTTGACGTAAACTCATAGAAAGAAATCACATGGGGTTGCATTTGGAGAACGAGGTGGCAGTTGTTAAAATCCCGACAATCATTTCGAATAACCCTGTATAACACACATTAGGGTGAACAATATAAAAACGCGGAAGGAATATTGGAGTTTGAGACGGCTGTGACAGCAATGAGGCGAACGCCTCGCATTTCTCAGAATATCGGTAATTATCTGCATTGTGACAATCAGTTATGCGTTCAGACTTCTAAAATACAACATTGTGAGTCTAATTTTATTTCTTCATGCTTCCGTTCTCTTTAACAAGAATTTTTATTTTACATTTTTATGAACTTTTTAGCCAGAACAAGGTGTTAATATTTACTGTATTTTAGAAACAACCTGTATATGTGAATACGACATAAGGAGAATGGAGGAAATTTATCATGGTCCATATTGATACTATCTTGGCATCAAATACTGGGAAAGCAACTATACCACTCCAATCAATACAGCATCTCTGAGGTCAAAGTCTATGTCAGGCGGAATGCTGCTGTAGTCAAACCGTCCATTGCCTGTGAGTACGTGGCCACAGAAAGTCGCACACTCTAATACAGTAGGACAAACTGACACTGGGGTGTTATGATTTATGTCATATCCAACAGGAAAAGTTTGTCAGAAAACTGTAGGATTTTTCTGGCAGGGTGGCTCAAGTAATAACGTTTCTGACATGCATCCGGCAGGTCCTGGTTCGAATCTTGGCCGGGCACCAGCTATTCAACCTAAAAATTTCTTGGGCTTCCTTAGGTCCTTCCAGCTAATTACAGGAAAGTAAATTTATTAGTCTACGACGGATTCCTGCCGAATCGTTTTGATGTGTGACCCACCATCATCCAATTATTACATTCAAAAAATATCGTAATTCCTGAGTCACTGTCAAAGTATGATAACTTTTCTTCTATCACCCTGAAGACGTAAATAGTAAAGTCTTCCGAAACGCTGGTAAATAAATAGCAATAAACACAGCGTCATAACCCTGGGGACTGTAATTTTCAGGTAGAAATTAAAATTTAATTTTAGATACAGGCAAAAGCGAGAAGAATAAAATACCGATATTTTATTGCAGGACTCTCTACAACATGGGGTGGAAAAACATTACTTTTGGGCCGGATGTAATCGGTGATAATTTCGTCTAACGTGGGCGACGTTCGGGTTATATTAGTGACATCTTCGGTCTCAAATTTAAAGTCACTAAATATGTTTTTTCTTAATAGTTCCTTTTATGGAAAATTATGTATTAAATTTCCATCAATACACAAACCAAATTATTCGTTTGTACGGTCAAGAGAGAGTCGGATTAGCGTAATAAGTGTAACTGCTGCGCCGCGGACTGGACGGTCTGGGGTTCGAATCCCGGTAATATACAAGAGATTTTTATTCTTTCCAAAACTTCCAGACCGGCTCTGGGGCCAATCAAGATTTCCATTTGAGGGGTACCAAGGTTTTTTCTCAGGAGTAAAGGGGCCAGCGCGTGAAATTAACCACTGAGCTCTGGTGCTGACGTTAAATGTGAGTGGAGCCATACCTCTAATTCCCCTATTCAACTTTCCAGCGTGGACAGGGAAAAGTTTACTTTTAACTTCTAATTACAAAGTTTTTACTTACTTACTTACTTACTTACTTACTTACTTACTCCATGGTGCAGAGTCCTTCTTGAGAAGCTAACTGGTTTGCAGCTAGTCAAGAAATTCCCCGCATTTCACGGAACCCGAAGGTCCAT
>Ga0123355_10016089_pt1 | contig 11775 bp, 10 predicted proteins | sample TergutEmb28metaG_3_FD_89872 | JGI IMG/M metagenome (GOLD analysis project Ga0123355, IMG submission 89872) | Embiratermes neotenicus P1 segment gut microbial communities from Petit-Saut dam, French Guiana - Emb289 P1 | ecosystem: Host-associated > Arthropoda: Insects > Digestive system > Gut ...
AATCCGAAAAGATTAATTAGGATTAGCGCCCAACGATAACCCTTTGTGTATTTATATCCTTGTTTGATTACATTCACGCTTAATCATTATACAATATTCTTTTACGCTTTGCAAGCAAAAAGGGTGTGCGTTAAATATCCTCAAATTGTTTTTCGTAATCATCTTTTTCTTTGAGTAAAATGAGAACATAACACCCATGTGTAAAAACATTAGAATCAAACTTATAATCAAAAAACCAACTGTCTCCGATTTCTTTTTGTATAAGTTTTTTAATACGTTTTACTTTTTTGTGTATTTCTTCTGTAAATATTTGTCTGATTATAATCTGCTTCTCATGCTCCTTACTAAACGGAAATATCATTTGTGTAATTCTCCTTATATATATTATAGCCACAATCTTGCCAGAATGCAAGCTATTTTCTGGGCAAATTGGGCATAATTGTATAATACATGGAAAAACTTTCAAATTTCAGTGAATCTCTTACCGAGCTTATGCTTGAAAAAAATTTAACAACAATTTCGCTTGGACTCGCGATTGGGGTTAATGATTCAACCGTGCATTGTTGGAAAGTCGGTAAACATAAATTAAAACTATCTACTGCTCTTAATCTTGCGAATTATTTTGAATGCTCTCTTGAATTTCTTATGGGACGGACTGAAATTCGACTCAATTATACACCGCAAAAATGTCCTCCATTTTTTGAGCGACTTCTCGCAGTAATGAAAGAATATGGCAAAAGTCAATATAGACTTACCAAAGAGATATTATCACGCGGGCATTTTTCGTTTTGGAAAAAAGGTGCCGACCCTTTTATCGACACCTTGCTCAATCTTTCCGATTATTTTGAATGTACTCTTGACTACCTTGTCGGACGCGATAGGTAAGCAATGTTTTTAAACTTACTATACCCGCATTCAACCGTCATTGCGAGGAGCGTAGCGACAAAGCAATCCCACGGAGAGAAAGAAAACCTCTATACTTGAGATTGCTTCGTCGCTACGCTCCTCGCAATGACGGTTGAAGATTGGTTTTAATAATGCGCGGGCGACAGGAATGCCGCCCGTACCGCATATTTTGTTCTAACAATCACTCTACTCCTCTATACAAATGTCCTCTTGTGCTTGGATATTTCGGGTCAAGCAAATCCTCATATTTGAATTTCTTTAGCTCGCTTACATCATATGAAGCGAAGTCATAGAGTAATCCGACTTTACCCAAAGTCTTTTTTTGTTTTAAGAGCGGTAAGACATTTATCGGCAGATTGTTGTACATATTGTAGTAATTATGAACTAGCTTCGTCCGTAATATCTTGAATTTTGCACCGTGGTCGTCGGTTACAACAGGCGGCGGCTTGTGGCAAAAGGTCATAACTACAGGCCGCCCGAAAGCGTAGACTATATCGGTGTCGTTAAAAAAAGTTTTGCTTTCTAAACCTAAAATCTTTAGTCCGTTATGTTGACTATTAACAATATTAAGTCCCATACCTAAAATGATATTTTTACCTTTTGCTGATTCAAAGCCGTACGGATTATTGATGACATAATTATCGATATTTATTGACCTTAACAAATCAACATCTTCTCCCCTCGCGATATTAGGCAGATTAAGATAAACGGGTAGCTTACATCTTTTGGCAAAACTTTCAATGTCGGCTTTAATATACTCAAAGGGACTATATATAACACACTCGGCATTTTGTGACAAATACGACAGCTGTTCAAAACTATTTACGGCGATTATATGCTTCAACTCGTCTCCTCCCCGCTTTTAGCTCACAGATAATATCGGCATTAAGCTCAAACAAATGTGCCGTACAACCGCCGCCCCGTATGCGGTGCTTGCTTAATTCGGTTTTGACGGATTGCCGATTGCTGATACCGTCAATAATTTGCCTATATACTTTTGTCACACTCGCCACATACTCGGAGGTACGTAGCCGTCCCTCTATCTTAAAGGAGGTAATTCCGGCCTCTACAAGTTCGCCGATTATGTCCGACATATCAATATCCTTAGCCGACAGCCATTTCGCCTTTTGTCCGTTAGCAAAATATTCCTTACGGCATAGTTGCAAACACCTCCCTCTATTCCCGCTTTGACGAGTCAAAATTCCGCTAAGGTAGCAATTCCCGCTAAAGCTGACACATAATGCTCCGTGCGCAAAAAACTCTAATTCTATATCGCAGCCGTCCTTTATCCGCTTAATATCATTCAGCGTTGTTTCTCTTGAAAGTATTACCCGCTTAATACCTAAGCTTTTTGCGTATAACGCTCCCTCTAAATTGTGTATACCCATTTGAGTACTGGCGTGCAGAGTAATGTTTGGCAATTCCTCTCTAAGTCTTTTGACAAATCCTAAATCTTGTACGATAATCGCGTCGACGTTTGCTTTATGCAGTTCTGCCGCTAATCTTACCGCCTCATCAAGCTCCTTATCATATATTAGCGTATTAATAGCGACATAGACCTTGATACCGTGTGAATGCGCGTATTCTATCGCTCCTATCATTGCAGGTAAATTAAAATTAACCGCTTTTGCCCTTGCACTAAAACGGTTAAGTCCGCAGTACACAGCATCCGCGCCGTTAGCTATAGCGGCTTTTAACATGGATATGTCCCCCGCAGGAGATAAAAGTTCTAATTGTTTTTTCATTTCTAAGATAACAAAATTCCTAACTTTCCAACCTCATCTACCGCTTCATGTAAAAATTGCTTTAGTCCGGTATATCTTTCGGCAATGTAATTATTGCGAACCATTTTTTGAATGTGCTGCTCCTCGCCTACAAGCACCACAAGCCTTTTTGCTCTTGTAATTGCCGTGTAGAGGAGATTACGGGTGTTAATGATGTAGCTTCCGCCGGTGACGGGCATTACCACAGCATCAAATTCCGAGCCTTGACTCTTGTGTACGGTAATAGCGTAAGCCAGCATTAATTGACCGTATAAATCGGGAGTATACTGACTGACGCGTCCGTCCTCAAATTCAACCTCTATAGAGCTTCCGCCCGAAGTGATTGCCCTTATACACCCCAAATCACCGTTAAAGACACCCTTGCCTTCCTCGCCCGCTCCGCCATGTTTTCTCCATGTCAAATCATAGTTATTGGCGATGTGCATTACTTTATCGCCTTCCCTTAAAAGCTTTTCGTCGTAGCGGTATTCGATCTTATCCTTACTGGGAGGGTTAAGGGCTTCCTGCATTTTGCTATTAAGTATATTAACGCCAGACGCACCGTTTTTCATAGACGCGAGAATTTGAATTTTGAGAGGGTCGACCTTTAAAAAACTCGGCAGTCGCCTCGACGCCATTTCAATACATTGCTGTGCGGACTCCTCGGCAGTCGGACAAAACTTAAAGAAAAAGTCCTCATCAGTACGGGTAAGTATAGGCATTTTGCCTTTATTGATTGCATGAGCGTTAGAGACGATTAAGCTACCGCCCTCTTGTCTATAGATGTGAGTAAGTTCTATCGTTTTGATAATATCAGAACTTAATATATCGCCCAAAACATTACCCGCGCCCACGCTGGGTAATTGGTCTTTGTCGCCCACCATTATTAGCTTGGCGGTGGGCTTGAGAGCCATAATAAGCGAGTGCATAAGGCTAACGTCAACCATACTAACCTCATCGACAATAACCACATCGTCTGTGATTTTGTTACAGGCGGAAATAAGTAATCTATGAATGGTAAAAGCTTCAACCCCTGTCGTTTCGCTTAGCCGTTTTGCCGCGCGTCCCGTAGGCGCCATAAGAGCGACACTACGGTTAAGCTGACTATTTATTTGTAGTATCGCCCTGACAATCGTCGTCTTACCCGTACCCGGACCGCCCGTAATTACAAGAACACCTGAGCTAGCCGCAAGTTCAATAGCCCGCCGCTGCTGCTCATGAAACTCTACGCGGTTTTGTTTTTCAAAAGCGATAATTTCTGACGAAACATCCATAACTTCGCCGTTCTCGCCATCCGCCATTTTTACAAGCTGTACAGCCGTCCCCTTTTCAAGATAATATGTCTGCTGTAACATAATGGCATTAACATCGCCGATTTTAAGTTGCTTGATTTTTTTTTCAATTACAAGGAAGTTTATGATATCATCAAAGCGGTCGGATAATTCAAGCCCTAATAATTCCGCTGTTTCCTCTCTAAGCTTATTATACGGCAAATAAGTATTACCGCTCTTTTCCCCCGACGTTATTAGCGTATAAATAATACCCGCCCGCAATCTAAAGGACGAATTTTTGTCTATACCTATCTTGGCGGCTATCCTGTCGGCAGTCAAAAAACCTACTCCGTGTACATCTTCAATAAGCCTGTACGGATTAGTCTTAACCACGGCGATAGTATTGTCACCGTAAGCTTTTATAATCTTGACAGCGAGAGGAAGCGAAATAGCATTACTCTGCAAATACATAACCGCCTCTTGCGTCGCTTTTACCTCTTGATATGTCGCGCCGATTTCCTGCGCTTTTTTTGCGCTTATCCCGCGAATCGAAGCCAGTTTATGCGGAGAAAATTCTATAATTTCAAGCGCCTTATTCCCAAATGTATCGACGATATTGCCTGCCGTAACAGGACCTACACCCTTAATAACGCCGCTACCGAGATAAAGAGCAATTGATTCAACTCCGGTAAGCCCCCCGCTCTCAAATTTAGTTACCTTAAACTGCTGTCCGTATTTGTGGTGTGTATTATACTCTCCCTCAAGCCGCACGCTCTCTCCCTTTTTGATAGGCGGAAAAACTCCCGCGGCCGTAATAACATTTCCGCCGTCGGAAGCGATATTAAGCACCGAGTAACCGTTGTCCTCGTTGCGAAAAACAATTGATTGAATAATACCGTTGAGGGTATTCATGTATAAAAACTAGGAATTGTTATTAAGCTTGTCCAGCATCACATTCAAATCAACCCCGTGCGATACGGCTGCTTGCTCAACAGTCTCCCCTTTAGCCCTAGGGCAACCAAAGCAGTGCATGCCAAATTCCATAAAAACCGCCGCAAGTTTATTATCACTTTGCAACACCTCAAAAATAGTCATGTCTTTTGTAATTTCTGTTTTCATTTTAATTTCTCCTTATATACAAACTATAGCCAATATGGGGATCTAGTTAGAATAATCCAAACCAACCATTACATATAATGATTTGGTTCGGATTATTTTGCTTTGGTGCCGGTGGCCGGACTTGAACCGGCACGAAGTTGCCTTCAACGGATTTTGAGTCCGTCGCGTCTGCCATTCCACCACACCGGCAAGTGCGTTAAGTGACAATATATAACATTATAGTAGAATACAAAGGTTGTTGTCAAGAAAATAAATAGCTCTTAGAGAAGATTATCATTTTAAGCGTCAACAATTGTAACTATGTAATCTAATCATGCATAATGTAGTAATGTAATTAATTTACCTATCTACATACGGAAAAAAGTTTTTCGTATGTAGGAGGTATTTTTTATGTGTTGTGGTTTGTTTTCTTTTGGAGGATGTTTTGGCAGACGCAGGAGTTGCTGCTGCCCTCGTCGATGCTGTAGACCCAGAAGGTGCGGAGGCTGTTGGCGCGGCGAGAGCACCCGTCTATGGAGCGGTGACGACGGCGCCGAAACCTGCGGCTGTAACGGCGGTGAAAATGCATGCGGCAGTCATAGCAACGACGGGGTTAGAGGCGGTCATGGTCGTCATAGCGGGGAAATTGAGGAAAGCTGCGGTTGCGGTGAATAGTATATACTCATTTACACGCAATATAAAAGGGGCGATCAAATGGCATCGCCCCTTTTATATTGAAAAATAAACCCTTTCAAACCAAACCGGCATCAAAACTGCGGCTTTATAAACTACTTAGGTTTTTTACCTGTCTGTGATTTTGATTCGCCTGATTTAGTTTTTGTATCACTACTATTCTTAAGTGTCGTGTTAGTTCCTTTATTAGACTTTGTTCGTCCTTGCTTTTTTGCCGCTCTCTTAAGCGGATGGAAGGTTAGCATGCCTACTGTAAGGGTTTTTTTTGAAATTGCGACATACACAAAGGGTGTTATCAACAAAATTATCAATAGAATTATAAATATTATTAGTATAATTATGCCAACGTTTACTCCGCTACCGCTTGCAGTTGCCGGCGGAAAATCGGCTCTTAAAGCATTAAAGAATGTAAAGTTAGCATGAACACCGGTTGCTCTTGCCGCAAAAAGCTCTCTATGCGGTGTTATTATAATTTCATCTCCAGCTCCCGGATTACCATCATCTCTCGGTCTGTAGGTTTGGCTGCCGCCATTGCCTAAAGCTCCCGCGTTATTGCTCCCCCACGACCACACCGTAGAACCGGCTCCTTGACCTGAAATTGCTACAGAATGCTCATTCCCCGATACAACCTGCCTGGCGTTTGATATGTGTGATACCTGTCTGGGTGTCAGTTGCTCATTCCATGTTGATGTTCTTCCCAACTGGTATCTGGTATTGTTTCCCCATGTCCACACCGTACCGTCGTTCCTAACGGCAACCGAATGCGAGCCGCCCGCCGAAACCGCCATAACTCCGACTTCATTAAATGCCGCAATATTGATATGAGTCGGAAGCTGCTGATTATAAGCATTGCCGTGTCCGAGCCTGCCGTGCCAGCCTACTCCCCAGCTAAATACTCTGCCGCCGTCGGTTAGTGCTAGCGTGTGGTAAGTCGCCGCCGATACCGCGACTACTCTCTCGCCGCCCGCTCTGATTTGAGGTCCCAACACCCTCACAGGCGTGTGACGGGATTCCGTATCCCCTGTTCCCAGCTGTCCGGTGTTATTTCGCCCCCAAGCCCACAAATAACCGGCACTGTCTATCGCAAAACTATTCAACATGCCTGCTTCTATATCTGTAATTGCCGTACCGCCGGGAAAAGGTACCCTCACCGGGAAGTATTGAAAAGACACATCATTACCGCCGCCCGAAAGTCTCATACCGTGCCCAAGCCGTCCATCAGAGCCGCGACCCGCGGCATAAACTTGCCCGTAGCGGGAACGAAGTATAAGGCTATGTCTTCCGCCTGCCGCAACCGCATAAGCTGAAATATATTCTCCTGCAGCATTCCGCATTCTTCTGGGATTGTTGTCTTTCGGTTCGTCTCCTAAAGTACGGCGCCTATGCGGAATATTTCCGTGTCCTAACCAGCCTTCCATATTGTCACCCCATCCGTACGCATATCCGTTCCTGACGGCAAGTCCGAAGGCATGCCCCGCCTCCATGCCGGCGGCAATATCCGTTACGCCGTCCAAAGTCGCGAAGTTAGAATCCACCGGATTCTGTCCCATGTGATATATCCAAGAACTTCGTATACCCAAAAAACGTGGGTCTGATACTCTAAAATCTTTTAGCGGAGTCGCTACTCTATGGTCAATGCTGTGTTGCATTAAGAGTTGCCCGTGATTGTTTCTCCCCCAACCATGAGCTATATTGTCACTGCCGAGAGCAAGAGTAAATAAATGACCTGCCGCCAACCTTGTAATACCTGTTAGCGGCTCACTATCGACTATAGGAGCCGGAATATGCGCTGAAACTTCACACCTGATACCGCTCCTGACCTGTACGGGTCTCATGCTCGTTAACACATTTCCGTTACCTACCTCTCCGCACCAGTTGCTTCCCCATGATATTACATCACCGGTTGCGCCGCAAATCGCGCTCATATGTGTCTCCCCAACCGCAATTGATGTTATGTTTCTAAGAGGCACACCATGCCCCCGCAAAACCTGCACCGGTTCCGCCCTGTCTATAAGAGTACCGTCTCCCAGCTGACCCTCTTGATTACGACCCCATGAGCGAAGAGTACCGTCCGCAAGTATCGCGACATTGCTGTCACCGGACGAACCGGTAATAGAAACAACATATTGTATGTTTACTCTTTGAGGAATTGGCTGTGCCGATCTGATTATAGTTTGACCTGCTTGCGGATGCCCCACAGGGTGCAGTCTCGGCGTTCCGTCGGCATATCTTTCTAAGTATGAAAGATTATCTCCGATTTGCCCTCTGTCAGAGCGCCCCCATGCATATACAAAACCATTCTCGCACCTTGCAAGTGAATGAAAACCACCTGCGGCAACTTCAACGATGCGCGGATTTCCGGGAAAGGCTATTACTGTGGGTATACCTACATCACTTGTCAATCTGCCTCGTAGCTGCGCCGTTGGGTGGTCTTGAGGATATCTGAAATCCCCCACCTGTCCGTTACGGTTACGACCCCACGCAACAACGGCTCCGTCCTGTCTAAGCGCCAAAACATGCTCATGCCCCGCAGAGATTTGCCTTATGCTATGGAGTTCCAAACCTTCGATTCTTTGAGCGCGGGACAGCTGTTCCATATTAGTACCGAAACCCATTAAGTCATGTCTATTGCGACCCCAGCCATAAACATATCCGTTGTCCCTAAGCGCAATCGAAAAAAGCATACCGGCATCAATGTCTGTTATGCGCGTATTCGCGTCAGGAAAAGGAACTCTGATCGGAGTAAGTCTGCAACCGACATTTGCGCCTAGTTGTCCTTCCTCATTCCAGCCTCCCGCCCACACACTGCCGTCACAGCCAAGCGCCAGCGTGTGAATCTTGTGTGACGCAACTTTAACTATTCGCGGCGGCGGTCGATATGTTATACCTTGATGAGTCCATTCATCTATCCGGAATCTAACCGGACTAAACGAATTTTGACGACCGCCGTTCCCTAACTGTCCTTCCTCGTTACGACCCCACGTCCATACCGTGCCGTCTTGACGAAGCACTACCGTATGCGCAAATCCTGCCGCAACCATAGGTGTCGGGCTGTCGTTAGAACAACCGGACATAAAAACAATAGGCAGCGGAATCACCGCAATTATCAGCAACACAAATATTGCCGTCACAATTTTTTTTCTTGTCATATATACACCTCTTTTTACCCAAGCATTACGCTTGCATAGTGATATTTATTTCTAATAATTATACCACATTTTTATGATTTTGGCAAGCTTGTAGAACCAAAAAAAATATAATAAATATCAAAGATTCTTAATTTAAAACAGAAGAATAGCAGACACTATAATATATGCAAAACAGAAAATGGAATTTAGATAATACTTATTTGACGCTACCGCAGCTTTTTTATACTAAGCAGCAACCGATTCCTGTCCGCGCGCCTAAGATAATTATTTTTAATGATTCATTAGCCGCTTCTTTAGGTATTCCGCTACAGCCGGAAGTCTTTGCCGGCAATACACTTCCCGACGGCGCAGAATCTATATCGCAAGCGTATGCCGGACACCAATTCGGATATTTTACCATGTTGGGAGACGGGCGCGCTGTTTTGTTAGGAGAACAAATCACCCCTTGCGGAGAACGTTTAGATATTCAACTTAAAGGCAGCGGACGGACTCCATACTCACGCAGCGGAGACGGACGCGCCGCCTTAGAACCTATGTTACGCGAATATATAATTAGTGAAGCCATGTATGCTTTAGGGATTCCGACAACAAGGAGCTTGGCGGTTGTAGAAACAGGTGAAACTGTAATACGCGAAAAATCTCTTACCGGTGCGATCCTTACACGCGTCGCAGCAAGCCATATTCGGGTAGGCACATTTGAATATGCTTCCCGTTTCGGCACCATAGAAGATGTTAGGAAATTAGCCGACTATACGTTAACACGTCACTTCCCTTTTATCCCGCCGGATAAAAGCAAATATCTTTTGTTATTAAAAGAAGTGATTAACCGACAAGCGTCTCTGGTTGCCAAATGGCAATTAGTAGGATTTATCCACGGTGTGATGAATACGGATAATATGACAATTAGCGGTGAAACTATTGATTACGGACCGTGCGCGTTTATGGATACGTACCATCCTGCTACCGTTTTTAGTTATATCGACAAATTGGGGAGATACGCTTACCGAAACCAGCCTAAAATAGCCGCTTGGAATTTAGCCCGCTTTGCTGAAACCTTATTACCGTTATTAAATAATGACGAAAATACAGCATTTATAATAGCGCAACAAGAATGTGACAAGTTTCATGAATTATATTATGATCATTGGCTAGCCGGAATGCGAAGCAAATTGGGATTGTTTAATGAAGAACAAAAAGATGTGTTTTTTATAAATGACCTGCTACAATATATGCAGCAGTATAGCGCAGACTACACAAACGTTTTCCGCGCATTAACATTAAATACAAAAGAAGATACGCCTCTATTTTCCTCGCCTGAATTTCAAGACTGGCTTAATCTATGGCAAGCGCGTCTCAAGCGGCAAAAGCAATCTAAAGATGAAATCAAGGCGCTTATGCAAAAAAATAATCCGGCTATAATTCCACGAAACCATTTAGTCGAAGAAGTTTTAGGAGCCGCCAAAAACGGCGATTTAACTATGTTTGATAATTTCCTTGCCGCTTTACGTAGCCCATATGATTATTCGTCAGAGCAAGAAGCATACGCAAAATTACCATCACCCGATTATTGCAATTATAAAACATTTTGCGGGACTTAATTAGTACCACCGGCACTTCTTTTAATAAAAACGTGTATTTCCGCTTCTGCCTATTTCCATCTTGCTTTTTTTTATGCAAAAATATATGAACTGATAAATACAAAGCGACCGCAAGGATTTTCATGGCTTGCGGTCGCTTTTTTGCTGGACTTCTCAAATTAATTAAAAAGAGAACGCTAACTTTTTGATTAGCGTTCTCTTTAATTCTATTTGTACTTATCCCATGGGTTGTCTGTAGGGGGAGCTTTTGGGTTTTTGGCTTCTTCTTCCTTAGCTTCTGCCGCTAACTGTGATAGGGTCTTTTTGGGCGGGGTATCTTTTGGGGGCGGGATAACGTCTTTGCCTGCTTCCATGTTAGCTTGACGGCGGGGTAATATCCTGTCTCCTCCCCATTCTATTCGGTCTTTGTTTGCTTCCCATCTTTGTACTAGGTCGGCAGGGAGAGAGGGGAAAGTCTTAGTACCCAATATGTCTCCCGAATAATACTTGACTGCGTCATAGAACTCGGGAGACATTCTCATGGTGATATTCGTTTTTTTTAATTTTCTGCACTTATCTAAACTTTTGCCGGTTAAATCAGTTTTCGAGAAAAATATCCAACCGCCCCCTAAGGTTCCAAATAATTTTACATCTACTATTTCTTCCCATGCTATGCTTTTGCGATGCTTTCCTAGGAGGCTTTTTTTTAAACCTGTCTTATCTACGACTATTATCGCCCATTGATCAAGAAACACAAAGACACAAAATATAGCAAACACTATACAAAAAGCAAGTACCACAATTCTATACAAAGTATCATTTTCACCATATCCCATCACAAAAATAGGGATTAGAGCTATTATACAGCATAATACAAAGAAGAAAACCATTCCCATTGCAATCCAAAAACTCACTCTAAATCTAGTTTTTTTAGGTGACGGGGGGGGGATATTACCCATATTTCTAACCTCACTTTATGTAAGAGCAGTCTCACTATAATAAGTGAGACTGCTTCTATTTAATTAAATATGGGATCCTCCCATAAAGAAAGTAAGGAATGATCCGGCTAATGAGGGCTTCATCGCTTTAACCAGTCTTGTCATAAACGGGTCGGTCATAGTCATCCCTCCCATTAGCTGTGCGCCTCCAAAACCAATAGCATTCCATGCCGCGCCTTCTAAGCCACTCATAACAAATTGCCTTCCGTCAAATCCTTCTCCAACAATTCCTTGCTCCAGCGCGTTGCCAGCAAGTCCTCCCCCAAATCCGCTACCTACTGCTATTCCAAATCCTTTTTTCCCACCAAAGGCTATCCCAA
>Ga0123355_10016091_pt1 | contig 11775 bp, 11 predicted proteins | sample TergutEmb28metaG_3_FD_89872 | JGI IMG/M metagenome (GOLD analysis project Ga0123355, IMG submission 89872) | Embiratermes neotenicus P1 segment gut microbial communities from Petit-Saut dam, French Guiana - Emb289 P1 | ecosystem: Host-associated > Arthropoda: Insects > Digestive system > Gut ...
ACGTACAGGGGATACACCATTATCTCAATGCCGCCTCCAAGTTCTGGCGGTGCGTGCATCGTTCAAATTTTGAATATGCTGGAAAACATTGACCCAAGCGATCTGGGATTTGGCGAAACTCAGGCTATACACGCATGGATTCAGGCGTTCAGGATTTCTTTTGCCGACAGAGACAGATGGATGGCCGACACGGACTTCATTCCGGTTCCTCTTGATGGCTTAACCAGCAAAGAGTATGCTGCGGAGCTTTTTGCCCGCTTCGACCCCTATACCGCAATGCTTTCAGCAGAAGCAGGCGACCCGCTCAGATTCGAAATCAACCCTGAGCTGTTCATGCAGGAGCTTAATCCTGAAGCTGATGAAGCAGGCTCTACCACCAGTTTTTCAATAATGGACAGCGACGGCAATACAGTCACAGTCACTATCACCCTTAACATAGCCTTTGGCAGCGCTGTTACAGTTCCTGGCACTGGTATAGTTTTAAACAACCAAATGGGCAGCGGTTTCGATCCCCGCCCGGGTTCCATTCACTCTGTTGAGCCTTTCAAAAGGGGCTTGTCTTCCATGTCACCAACGATAGTGCTTGACCCGGAAGGCCGTCCGTTCATTTCTGTCGGGACTCCCGGCGCAACAAGGATTATCACTACTGTCGCCCAGGTAATTTCCCACGTGATCGATAATGGCATGACTATACAGGAGGCCATTAACGCGCCGCGTTGGTTTACGATGCAGAGTGGAGCGGTTCAGCTGGAAGACAGGCTGCCGGAGGCCACAATTCAGGGGCTTATCGACCTTGGCTACGAAGTGACCGTCCGCGGTGGCTGGGATCCCTTCTTTGGCGGCGTTCACGCGGTTGTATTTGACCACGAGACAGGTTATTTGCACGGAGGTGCCGATCCTCGCAGAGACGGACGCGCCAAGTCGTTTTAATTAATTTAAACTAATTTGGAGGGAACGTAATGCAGAAATTTACCTGTTTAGTTTTTGCGATTCTATTTTTTAGTGCGGTTTTCAGCCCGGCCTCATTGGCATATCAAGGAGAGGCTTTTGCGGATAAACCCGCGCTTCTTACCTCTGTGGGGCAGAGCGCAGACATTGAAATGGTTCGGGTGCTGCTGACCAGAGCGGGTATGCCGTTTAGGTCAGAGGCTTTGCTTTATGCAGACGGCCTTGATTCCGAAGATAGAACATTGATCCTTGTGGTGGGCGGCAGCGCCAAAGGTTTAGGTGCCGCAGGAATCAGCGCTGATGACGAACTGGCGCGCTCTCAGGCATTGGTCAATCAGGCCAGAGAAATGGGCATGAGTGTCATTGCCGTTCATGTTGGCGGAGATGCGCGTAGAGGTGCGCTTTCAGACAGATTCATCAATTTTGCGATTCCAGTTGCTGATTATGTAATAGTGGTTTCCACAGGCAACGCCGATGGGTTGTTTACCGACCTTACAGAGCAAGCTGGAATACAACTTACCAGTGTAGGCAGAATAGCAGAAGCAGGAGCTCCATTGATTGCGGCTTTCAGGTAATTTTAAATGCTGTTTGATGTTGAATTTCTCTATTTTTTACTTCTTGTAGGCTCATTTATAATCTGCGTTTTTGCGTTTAAGCTGCCAGCGTCTGTAGCGATGCTGGCAGCATCGCTTCTTACCCTGATTGCGTCCGGCAATGGCTTGGATATACGCCATTTGGTTGAGGGCTCGTTTGGTTTTTTGGACACAATTTTGGTCATCGTATCCGCGATGATTTTTATGCGTTTTGTTCAAGAAAGCGGCGGCCTTGCTGCAATGACGTACATCATAATAAAACGCTTCAGGAATTATCCGGTACTCCTGCTTCCCATGCTGATGCTGGTGGCTATGTTCCCGGGAATGATCACCGGCAGCTCCAGCGCGTCGGTGCTGACAGCAGGCGCTCTTGTAGCGCCTGTGCTTATCACCCTGGGCGTGCCGATGCATCAGGCTGGTGCTTTTATTGCTATGGCCGGAGTTCTGGGAATGATTGCGCCGCCGGTAAACCTTCCAGCCATGATTATCGGCGGAGGTATTGATTTGCCGTATGTGGGCTTTACTATTCCCCTGCTCCTGCTGACAATACCTCCGGCGATTTTATGTTCATGGTTTTTTGCGTTAAAGCATATTAATAAACTGCCTTGGGAAGAGTTATCCCTGAAATTACAAACCGAAGGATATCAAAAACATGGGATGAAATTATTTATTCCTATTGTAGTTGTAGTAATCCTTATGGTTTTGGGGCAAGTTTTCCACAGAGAATTCGGCTGGGGGCTTCCTGTGATTTTCCTTATTGGAGCGGCGTCTGGAATATTCGCGGGCGAACGTTTTAACGTGCTTCAAGCGTCAAAGCAGGCAATGACCGAAGCCATGCCAGTGCTGGCAATCCTCGCCGGTGTGGGGATGTTTATTCAGGTGATGACTCTGACGGGGGTTAGGGGCTTTATTGTTGTGAATGCCCTGTCAGTACCTCCGGCTTATCTCTACGCAGCTATGGCCGTGAGTATGCCGCTTTTCGGCATTGTTTCCGCTTTTGGTTCAGCCAGCGTTTTGGGAATCCCTTTTACCCTTGCGATGCTTGGGCATGACCATATAATTGTAGTCTCGGCGCTGTCCCTGGTTGCCGGAGTAGGAGACTTCATGCCGCCCACAGCATTGGCGGCGATTTTCGCGGCTCAGGTTATCGGAGAATCAAAATATTCCAAGGTGCTTAAAAAATTGATTATCCCTACTGTAGTGATATTGATTTGGGCTTTGATGTTTGTAATATTTTCAAGGCAAATCCGCGCTTTTATTTCCGCCTTTATTTAACAGGGAGAGGTGGCATATGTTTTCTATTTACTTGGGTATTACAGCGGCTGTCCTTGGTATGTCAGCCTGGTGTTTTGTAACTGAAAAAGATTGGCGCAACCAGATAATGATCGCTATGGTGATTCTTCCGCTGTTGTTGCGAGTGTTTTTGGTAAAGTAGGGGCGGCTATGGAGAATATGAAAAAACACAAATCAAAAATTATCATTGGCCTAGTCGCCCTGCTGGTGGCGTTTATTACAGGAAGAGAATTCCAGGCGCAGCATATACCGGAGCTTATTGTCATCGGCCCTGGAGTTACGGAGGTTCGGATGTTATCTGACTGGTATCCTGGCCTGAGGGGAACCAGAGGGGATACTGAGGTTTATATCCTGCGAGGGGACGAATCGGGTGGCTCTATGCTGGTGCTCGGCGGTGTTCACCCCAGCGAGCCGGCATCACTTATGAGCGCAGTGCTTTTAATTGAAAATGCGCGGCCTACAAGAGGAACCCTCTACGTAATACCCCGCTCTAACAGATCAGCTTTTACTCACAACTCCCCTCAAGAAGGGCACCCGTCTTCTTTCTCTTTTCAGAGACCCGATGGTTCAACCCGCCAGTTCCGCTATGGCTCCAGGCTCGCTAATCCGCTGGATCAGTGGCCGGATCCAAATATACATGTCCATTATCAAAGCGGCCTGCGGCGTTCGGGAGCCGAAACTCGGAACTTAAACCGTGGCTTTCCCGGCAGGGCTGGCGGAACTTTTACCGAGAGGATAGCTTATGGTATTACTCAGCTTATCCGCTCAGAAGAAATAACGATAACCATAGACATTCATGAGGCGTCTCCAGAATATCCAGTAAATAACGCCATGGTGGCCCATAACCGGGCTATGCGTTTAGCGGCTAATGTTGTGCTGGGTCTGGAAATGCAGGACATCGCAATGGCGCTGGAGCCATCCCCGGTAAACTTGCGCGGGCTGACACATCGAGAACTGGGTGATTATACCAACACGTTTGTGGTTCTCCTGGAAAGCCCCAATCCCGCTCAAGGAAGGCTGCGCGGAAGGACGGACGAAGCGCTGGTGCTTACGGGGCAGTGTCATTTCTATGTGCAGGCAGAGGGATTGGGGCGGTTGTTTGTTCCTTTTGATGAGACAGGGCATCCAATGGAAGATCGCGTAGGCCGGCATATGGCCACTATTGCGGAATTTGCTTTCGTTCTATCAATGGAGTACCCTGAATACGGAATAGTCATCGAAGGTATTCCTGAGCATCAAGATTTGCTGGAAATGGGAATTGGTGCATTCTTGCTGTAAAGAGCGCTTATGCCATTACTCTACGCCGCGATAATCGGTTTTGTTTTTTTCCTGCTTTCTGAGCGTATATTATTGTGGTATGCCAGAAAGCAGTTCGCTCTTGTCATCCACGTCAACGGCACACGCGGAAAATCCACCGTCACACGAATGATTTACACAATGTTGCGCTGCCAAGGTATGGAAGTTCTCGGAAAAACCACCGGCAGCGCAGCTCGGCTTTTATTACCAAACGGCACAGAACAGCCTGTATTACGTTTTGGCCCGGCCAATATCCGGGAGCAGCGTAACATTATGATCAAGTACGCTTTGAAAGGAATTTTTACAAAGAAACAAAACAAAGCGCTTGTTTTTGAATGCAACGCTGTGCAGGAAGAACTTCAATACATCTCAATGAAATGGCTCAAGCCAGATATTACGGTTATTACCAATGCCCGTGAGGATCATGCGTTTGAACTTGGCAACGCAGAGCAAGCCGCGTTGGTTTTTGCGGCAGCGATTCCAAAAAACAGCGCGTTGGCTACCTCCGATAGTAAATTCATGACAATTTGGGAAGAAGCGGCAGAGCAAAAAAATTTACGCCTCTGGTATGTTGCCCCACAGGAGGCCGAAGGTTGTTTACTGCCAGAAAATGTGGCCTGTGTGCTAGCAGTTGCGGATTGCCTTGGAATTAACCGGGTAGAGGCGTTTGAATCAATTGCGCTTCATAAACCTGACGCCGGTGCTTTCGGCGTGTATACATGGAAGAACAATCCTCACCGCGTTTATTTTGCCGATGCCAGAGCCGCAAACGATGTTGAATCCACAAGCCGACTGTTCTCAACAACTCAACAAATTATAGCCGCCCAACAAACTTTGACTCCACCGCCGGATATCTGGCGTATATTACTGCTCATAAACCGTGAAGACCGCCCTGACCGTTCGGAGCTGTTCATGCGTTACATCATAAACCAGCACAAAGAATTATACTTTGACGAGTACCTGTGTTTAGGCCACACGCCTGTGTTTTTTCGTATGGTAATGAAACAAAACAAAGTAAATTACCGAGTCCTGCGAGATATAAAACATTTTGAATCTATCATGGCAGAATCTCGTAAAGCGATTTACATTTTTGCTGTGGGGAATTTTGGAGGAAAGGGCAAGCTGGTTACAAACTGGCTTGAAGCAAAAAAACATGAGCCGGATTTTAAGGCATTATTATGAATCCTGAAGTCTACATAATCGCGGGAATTATTTTGGGCTTGCTGTTTACAGAGCTGACAGATTTGTCGCCAGGGGGAATTATTGTTCCGGGCTACATGGCTTTATTTTTGCACAGGCCGCTCGAAATAATTTTTACTCTAGCGGCGGCAATCGCTGTTATGTTCGTGGTTCAATTGATATCCAGCCTCTTTTTCCTTTTTGGCCGCAGACGTTACGCGTTATGTTTATTGATTGGGATGCTGCTAAAACTGTGGATCGAACACTTTGTTTTGCGCTTGCCTTTGTTCGAAGCTGATATGCGTCTCATAGGCTGGCTTATTCCCGGTATTATCGCTAACGATATGTACAAGCAGGGGGTATCGCGAACTTTATTTGCCACTATCTCAGTTACAGCGATGGTTTTTTTGTTCGTGTTAGGATGGGCAGCCCTATGAGTTTAATAAAGAAACCGGTTGCCATGAGCAGGACGACAACCGCGCTTTGCCTTGGCATTATTTTGTGGGCAGTGCTGGCGGCAAATTTATGGCGTTTTCTGCCACCTGAGCCAGACAGCGCTCTGGCAGTTTCTCTTTACACGGAAATACTTACCGACACCACAGTTGTTGGTTACAGATTCACATCTCTCACCACGACATTGGGGAGTTACGCAATTAAAAGAAGCTCAGAAAACCCTGTTGCAGCGGCACTTATGCTAAGACTGCTCAAAGACGCTGGCGTGTCCTCAGATTCCGTTGTGGTTATAAACGCTTCAGGTTCGTTCCCCGGTTTTTTGCTGGCCACCTTATCCGCTTGCGCCGCACTGGGGATACAACCTTATGTCATAGCTTCAGTGGGATCATCTTCATATGGCGCTAATATTCCGGGGAATACCATTGCCGATATGCTGCTGCAAGATAATGTCCGTAGTCTTGGCTTTACATTGCTTGCGGTAACTCCCGGCGGCTCCGGTGACCAGGGATTTGTACTGGACGAGGATGAATTGAAGCGGGTGTCGCTGGCGCTTGAAAATTTTAGAGTGCCGTTCATCCGCCCCGAAAATTTAGCGGCTGCAATCGAATTGCGGACGTTTATGTTCAGAGAAGCAGGCGCTGAATTACTGATAAATATCGGAGGAGGCCACGCCGCAATCGGCAACGATGAAAATTTGGCTTTAATGTCAGGCATACTGCAGCCAACGTTAGACAAAACATTTCATGAAACTGGGCTTGTCCAGCATTTTCTGGAGGCTGGAAAACCAGTCATTCAAATACTTAATATAAACAGGTTGTACGAATCATACGGCCTCGTTTTTGATCAAAGCGGAAATCTTATCTCAGGCAGCGAAAGGCTACTCCGTAATAGGCAGCTCAATCCTGTGATCTACCTCTTGCCAGTTTTGGTCATGGTCATTCTTTTGGCTGTAAATAAGTATAGATATTGAAATTGTCAATGCTAATTTAATAGGTCGTAATTAGGCCGATATTCGACTTCTCTACAACGTGGTATAACCTAAGCCATTCTTCCCCGCTCAAATCTTCGGCGCGTATTTTCGGCTCTATGCCGGACGATTCAAGCGCGGAAAGCCAGACATCCACGCCGCCACCACGGAAGCCCTTTAAATTATTGATGAGCGTTTTGCGGCGCTGGCGAAAACCGGCGTGCAGCAAATCGCTCCACAGCGTGTTTTGCATCAGATTGATATTACGCGTCAGCTCTATTTTTACGATGCTTGAGTCTACACGCGGCACGGGGCGAAAGCAGGTCGGAGGCACTTTGCGGACAATTGTTGTTTCTCCCATAACCTCAAGTGCCACGCCAAGGGGATAGCGCTCTTTTGTATCTCGCTCTGCTGTAAGGCGATCTGCCGCCTCTTTTTGCAGCATATAGACATGACTGCACAGCCCTAGAGGAGCAAAGGTCAATAGCCGCCAGATAAGTGGAGTAGTGATATTGTACGGAATGTTTGCCACAACTTTGCTGGGAAATGGGGAAAACACCCCGTAGTCGAGCCGTACCGCGTCTCCCCACACGATTTGAAGCGCCGGGTAATCGGACGCGAGCTTCTCCAATTCGTCTTTCAGACGCTCGTCAAGCTCAATGGCGTAGATGCGCGAGCACCCTCTTTTGAGCAGTTCTTTCGTCACAGCCCCCTGGCCTGGGCCAACTTCCAGAATAACGTCCTCCGGCGAAACTGAGGCGCAGTTAACCATGTCGGACAGGATATTTTTGTCGACGAGAAAATTTTGACCAAAGCGTTTTTTAGTGTGAAAACCGTTCATGTTCTGTTGATAGCTGGCTTAGTCAGCTTGTTGTTTTCTGATACACGCTTTTACACCGCGCGTCAGTTTCAGAAGCCGCTCAGGCTCTATAGGGAAAAATGAATGGTCTGTTCCAGCTGCGGCCCACACCACAGGGTATTGAAAAAGGTCTTCGTCCAGCAGAGTTGGCATTTGCGTTGGATAACCTGTTGGGGGGACTCCGCCGACTTTGAATCCAAATTCTTCGAAAACGTACTCCGGCGGTGCCATTTTTATTTTTTTTCCGTTAGCCTCCCTGCCTATGGCGCGGGCATCAGCACGATTCGCCCCGCTCATCAGTACAAGCATTGGGTGATTGTCAATAATAAACACCAGGCTTTTAAGTATCTCTTCAGCGGGTGCGCCAACTGCTTTGCAGGCATCTTCCACGGTGAAGATGGTATCCTCCGTGATTTTTATTTTTATATCTTCGCATCCGTTCGCATCAAGCGCGCCACGTACTTTTTTAATAGCTTCGCTTGCCTGGGTTGATCCATAATTTTCCTGCATCGCTGCTCTCTCCCCTTTTACAGCGATTTTAACCCACCGAAACGCTCCTGTCCAATCAAGGCTGCCGGCCTGAGAAAAATATCAACGTATCGGTGGAACGTGAGCGGCGATACAAGCGCACACGACCTTGGCTCCGTGAGATTCGAGCGCCTTGGCCAGAGAAGCGAGCGTCGAGCCGGTAGTGCACACATCGTCCACAAGTGCCACGCGAAGGTCTGAGATATCTTCGTTCAGCGCAAAAACGTCGCTTTTAAGAGACAGGCGCTCACCCATACCGGCTCCGGCACGGGAAGACACGTCCTCCGCCCAGTAGGCGGCGCTGCACACCTCTATTCCCCAGACTTCCCCAAGCCCAATGGCAATAGCCTCCGCCTGGTTATAACGCCTTTTACTTTTCCGGTGCAGAGGAACAGGAATAAGAATATCTACGTCTGGACGCGCTAAGACATTGGCCAGCGCTTTGCCAAGCCTGAACCCTATCGCCTCGTGCCTGCCGTATTTGAGGGCGAGGATAACGTCCTTCATGTAACCTTCGTAGGCAGAAGCAGCGCGTATCTTTGCCGCGTCCGCGTGAATTTTGCATGGAGAAGGCTCCCCACACCACAGGCACCTCGGAAGCTGCGGTCTTACCAAAGAGCGCAGGCACGGCTCGCACAGAAGTTCCGCAACCGCCCCGCATACCGGGCAGGATACGGGCCAGACCATGTGCATTACGACATCAAGCAGCGATGCCATTACTTTTTATAGAGATTCCCAGCTTTTAAATCCACGGCCAAGCACTTCAGCAGCATCGCATATTGAAACAAACGCCTTCGGGTCTTTTTCCTGAAGGAAACCCTTGAGCATCACAACGTGGCGCGGCTCCAAAAGGCTCATCAGCACGGGGCGCGACTCCCCCGTGTACATTCCTCTGGCCTCGATGCGGGTAACACCTTTGCCATGCGAGGTTATAAAAGCGGATACTTCATCCGGTATGTTTGTGATGATAAAGGCCTGTTTCCGCCGGTCGAATCTCAGCATTACGCTATCAAGCGTTATACCGAACACATAGAGCCCAACCGCGCCGTAAACCACGGAATGCATCCCGACAACTCCCATAGATAAAGCAAGTATGCATAGATTAATAGCGATGGAAAATTGCCCGACTTCTATACCGTACCGGCGACGAAAGACCATTGCGATTATATCCGTGCCCCCGCCTGATCCTCCCGTATTAAGAATTATGCCGCCGGCAACCCCTCTGAGCACGCCGCTTATTACTGTGGCCATGAATCTGTCGTGCGGCAAATCCAGGGGAAATGCGCTAAAAATCGGCAGGGTAATCGTAAACGAGGCAATGGAACATATGGTCAGCCATAAAAAACGCTCGTTAAGATTTTTTCTGCCCCAGGCCAGCAGAAGCACGTTACCTACCGCGATGATAACGCTGGGCGGGAAGCCTATCACGTAATACACCAAAAACGCTACTCCCGTTACCCCCAGATCTGGAAAACGATAAGGCAGAATGAAATTGGCAACTGTAAACGCGGATAGAACGTTACATAGCACAATGGTCAAAATGACCTTCCAGTCTTTAATAATCCCTGCCCCCAAAATACCAAAAAAGTTTTTACCCCTGGCCAAGCCAGCTAAATCGGAATTCAATGCAAGACACGCACCTTTCTTAAACTATCAAATCTTAAGCTACTCTTAAGCTATCAAAAATTCCTGATATTTATTGTATCGAACACTCACTGTTATAATTAATCGGCTCAGAGGCGAATGATAACTCAAATTCCAGAAGAGAGGAACATCATAATGACCGACATAACCGAAAACATGGCGTCAGGATACGATGCCGGAAGTATACAAGTACTGGAAGGGCTGGAGGCCGTCCGCAAACGCCCCAGCATGTACATAAGCGACACCGGCAGCAGAGGGCTCCACCATCTCGTGTACGAGGTCGTAAACAATTCAGTGGACGAAGCGCTCGGCGGATTCTGCGACAGAATTTCAATGATTATTCACACCGACGAAAGCGTCTCTATCAGAGACAATGGACGCGGTATCCCAACCGACCCGCACCCCTACAACTGGCGGCCAACCTGCGAAGTTGTGCTGACGGTTCTGCACGCTGGCGGTAAATTCGGCAGCGGAGCCTATAAAGTATCAGGAGGATTGCACGGGGTCGGCGTCTCCGTAGTCAACGCATTGTCGGACTGGCTTGAAGTTACGATAGCGCGCGATGGTATGGAGCGTTCCCAAAAGTTCGAGCGGGGCGTACCGATTACTGAATTGTCGTCTCCCGTTCCATCGGATTGGCGCGGTACACGTATACACTACTTGCCGGACGCCACAATTTTCGAGGAAGTAAAACACTCGCTCGACACTCTGAAAAATCGCCTCCGCGAACTAGCCTTCCTGAATCCAGGCCTGAATATACAGATAGAAGATGAGCGCACGGGCGATAAAAAGGAATATTGTTTCGAGGGAGGTATCAAGGCCTTCGTCGAATACCTTGACCGCGGCAAAACACCTATTTTTTCAAAACCCATAGTGCTGTCCGGCGAGCGGGAAGGTGTGGCTATCGACATCGGCATTCAGTACAACGACACGTATTTGGAGCGTATATTTTCCTTCGCGAACCTGATACACAACATAGAGGGCGGCACGCACGTATCGGGCTTCCGCACCGCAATGACGCGCGCTGTAAATGAGATCGCGCGCAGCAGCAAACTCCTGAAAGACAAAGACGAAAACCTGTCCGGCGACGACCTGAAAGAAGGACTGACCTGCGTGCTCTCGGTAAAACTCGGTAATCCGCAGTTCGAGGGGCAGACCAAAACCAAGCTCAACAACGGCGAGGTAAAGGGCATAGTGGATTCTTTTGTGTATGAAGGGCTTTTGGCCTGGTTTGAAGACAACCCGGAGGCGATAAGACCGATAGTAGAAAAGGCATTACGTGCGCGGCAAGCGCGGGAAGCGGCTAAAAAGGCGCGGGAGCTTGTCCGCAAGGGAGCTATGACCGGCATGGGGCTGCCTGGCAAACTGGCGGACTGCTCATCGCGTTCGCCCGAAAACACCGAGCTGTACATAGTAGAGGGCGACAGCGCGGGAGGCAGCGCGAAACAGGGCAGAGACCGTTCGTTTCAGGCAATACTGGCCCTCAGGGGCAAAATTTTGAACGTTGAAAAGGCCCGTCTGGACAAAATGCTGGGCAACAACGAAATACGCACGATCATTCAGGCCCTCGGCTGCGGAATAGGCAACGATTTCGACACACAGAAGCTGCGTTATCACAAAATCATAATAATGACAGACGCCGACGTTGACGGCGCGCACATCAGCACTTTGCTTCTGACTTTTTTCTACCGCCACATGCAGGATTTAATCAGCAGCGGTTATCTTTATCTTGCCCAACCGCCGCTTTACCGAGTGCAGAGAGGGAAAAAAGTGGATTACTGCTACACGGAAAAAGAGCTGCGTGCGCTGGTTGATAGCGCCGGTGAGGCCAAAGTAGGGATACAGCGGTATAAAGGGCTTGGAGAGATGAACCCAGGCCAGCTCTGGGAGACGACTATGGATCCGCAGAATAGAGTTCTGAAACGCATAGACATAGACGATTACCTCATGGCCGACGAATACTTCGACATCCTGATGGGCGACAAAGTCGAACCCAGGCGCGAATTTATCACATC
>Ga0123355_10016092_pt1 | contig 11775 bp, 2 predicted proteins | sample TergutEmb28metaG_3_FD_89872 | JGI IMG/M metagenome (GOLD analysis project Ga0123355, IMG submission 89872) | Embiratermes neotenicus P1 segment gut microbial communities from Petit-Saut dam, French Guiana - Emb289 P1 | ecosystem: Host-associated > Arthropoda: Insects > Digestive system > Gut ...
AAATAAGGACCTATTTATTGTTACTAAACAATAATAAACACAAAAACTTCAATACATTTAATTGTTTAAAGAAATAAATAGTTATGTACTGAGTTAATATAATGCACTTAGTTGCTTAAGCAAATTAATAAATATGTACTGCGTTAATATAATGGAATTAGTTGCCTAGGCAAATTAATAGTCATACACTCTGTCAATATAAAGAACTTAGATGCTTACGAAAATTAAAAGCTAGGTACTGCGTCACTATAACGAACGTAGTTGCCTAGGCAAATTAATAGTTATGTATTGCTTAATTAAATAGACTTAGTGGTTTAGGCAAATTAATAGTTATATACTGCGTTATTATAATGAACTTATTTGCTTAGACAAATTACTAGATATGTACTGAGTTATTATAAAGCAATTAGTTGCTTAGGCAAATTAATAGTTATTTACTGAGATACGATTAAACACTTAGAAGATTAGGCAAATAAATAGTTATAAACTGCGGATATATAATGCACGTATATGCCTAGAGAAATTATTAGAATTGTACTGCTTCATCATTATGCACTTAGTTGCTTAGGCAAATTAATAGTTATGTACTGCGTCACTAACAAACGCTAAGTAATTTAGGTAAATTAATAGATATGTACTGCGTAACTATAATGAAATTAGATGCTTAGGCAAATTAATAGTTATGTACTGTGCCAAAACAATGCACTTAGTTATTTAGGTAAATTAATAGTCATGTACTTTGTCACCATAATGGACTTAGTTGCTTAGACAGATAAATATATATGTACTGCTCCACTATATTGCAGTTAGTTGCTTAGGCAAAATAAGAGTTATGTACTGCTTCATTATAATGAACTTAGACTTTTTGGGCAAATAAATTGTTTTATACTGAATCATACTGCGTTACTATAATGAAATAAGTTGCTTAGGCAAATGAATATTAATTTATTGCATTAAGTTAATGCACATAGATGCTTAGGCAAATTAATAGATATGTATTGCGATATTAAAATGCACTTAGATCCTAAGGCAAATTAATAGACACTTACTGCGTCACTATATTGCACTTAGTTGTTTAGGCAAATTATTAGTTATGTACTGCCTCACTATAATGCACTTAGTAATTTAGGCAAATTAATAGTTATATACTGCAATATACTGCGTTGCTATAATGAACTAAGTTGCTTATGCAAATGAATAGTTATTTAGTGGGTTAATTTAATATATTTGGTTGCTTAGGCAAACAAACAGTAATGTACCGCGTTATTGTAATGCACTTAGATGCTTATACAAATTAATAGTATGTACTGCGTCATTACAATCACTTAGTTGTTTAGGCAAATTAATAGTTATGTAATGCGTTATTATAATGCACTTAGTTGCTTAGGCTTATTAATAGTTATGTACTGCGTCACTATAATGCACAAAGTTGTTTAAGCAAATTAAAAGTTATGTATTGCATCATATTGCGCTACTATAATGCAGTTAGTTGCTTAGGCATATGAATAGATATTTACTGCGTTACTTTAAAAACTAAGATGCTTAGGCAAATTAATAGTTATGTACTGCGATATTATAATACACGTAGTTGCTTAAGCAAATTAATAGTTATGTACTTCGTCACTGTAATGAAATTAGATACTTAGACACATTAACAGATATATACTGCGTCACTATAATGCACTTAGTTGCTTAGGCAAATTAATGGTTATTTACTGCGTCACCATAATGGACTTAGTTGCGTACAAATACTAATAGTTATGTATTGCGTTATTATAATGCACTAATTTCTTAGGCAACTTAATAGTTATGTACTGCGTCACTATAATGCACTTAGTTGCTTAGGCAAATTAATAGATATGTACTGCGTCACTCTAAAAAGTTGGTTGCTTAGGCAAATTAATAGTTATATACAGCGACACGATAATGAAATTAGTTGCTTAGGCATAAGAATAGTTATGTACTGAGCCACTCTGATGAACTTAGTTGCTTAGGCAAACAAATATATATGTAATATGTCACCATACTGAACGTAGTTGTTTAGGTAAATTAATAGACATATACTGCGTCACTATAACGCACTCGGTTGTTTGGCAAATTAATACTTATAAACTGCGTCACTATAAGGTGTATATTTGATTAGGCAAAAAATAGATATATACCTCACTATAATGCAATTATTTGCATTGGCAGATTAATATCAATGTTCTGCGTCACAATAATGCTCTAATGTTTTAGGCATATTAATAATTATATATTGCTTCATACTGCGATACTATAATTCACTAGGTTGCTTAGGCAAATGAATAGCTGTTTACTGCTTTACTCTAATACACTTAGTTGCTTAGGCAAAATAATAGTTTTATATTGCATCAATATAATGCACTTAGTATTTTAGGCAAATTAAGAGTTATATACTGCATCATACCGCGTTTCCCTAATGAACTTAGTTAGTTAGGCAAATTAAAAATCATGTACTACGTTACATTAATAAACTTAGTTGATTAGGCAAATTAATATTTTTTATTGCGTTATTTTAACGCACATAGAAGTATAGGAAAATTAATATCATGTACTACATCAATATTGCACTTAGTTTTTAGGCAAATTAAGTGTTATGAACTGGGTTATTATAATGCACTTAGTTTCTTAGGCAAATTATTTGGTATTAGCCTAAGCAAATATGTGCCCTAGATTGTCGCAGTAAATATCTATTAATTTGCCTAATCATCTATATGCATTATAATAAAGCAGTACATAAAAATTAATTTGCCTAAGCAACTAAGTGTATTACAGTATAACAGTAAATAAATATTTATTGGCCTAAGCAACTTAGTGCACAGTATTAACGCAGTATAATGCAGTACATAACTATTAAATTGCCTAAACAACTAAGTGCAATATAGTGACGCAGTATAAAATTTTAATTTGCCGAAACGACTAAGGGCTTCATTGTGACGCAGTACATATACATTAAACTGCCTAAACAACCATGTGAAACATGGTAACGCAGTACATATCTATTAATTTGAGTAATCAACTACGTGTTTTAAAGTAACGCAGTAAATAAATTTTGTTTTGCTTACGCAACTAAGTGAATTATAGTAACAACTTTTGGTGCAGTACATAATTATTAATGTGCGTAAACAACTAGCTGCTTTATACATAGGCAGTATATAACAATTAATTTGCATAAACAACTATGTGCATTTTATTAAGAGAGTAAATAACGATTAATCTTCGGTAGCAGCTAAGTGAATTAATGTAACCCAGTAAATATTTATTCATTTTCCCAAGCAACTAAGCGAATTATATTAACGAACGATGATGCAGTAGATGACTATTAATTTGACTAAAATACTAATATCTTTATACCGACGCAGTATATAAATATTAATTTGCCTAAACCACTATATATATTATAGTGACGCGGTACATAACTATTAATTTGCGTAAGCAACTTAGTGTACTAAGGTAACGCAATAAATAACTATTAATTTCCCTAAGCAACTAAGTGAATTATAATAACGCAGTATGATTCATGACATATATATTAATTTGCCTAAACAACTAAGTGCATTATTGTGACGCCGTATAAATCTATGAATTTGCCTAAGCAAATAAGTGTATTAAAGTAAAGTAGTAAATAACTATATATTTTCCTAAGAAACTAAGTGCATTAGAGTAACTCATTATGATGCAGTACATAACTATTAATTTGCCTAAACAACCAAAGGCATTATAGTGACGCAGTAAATATATATTCATACGCCTACACAACTAAGTGCATTATTGTGACACATTAAATAACTATTACTTTGCCTAAGCAACTATATGCGTTAGAGTCCGGCAGTATATAACTATTAATTTGCCTATGTATCTAAGTGCATTATAGTGACGCAGTATATAAATTTTAATTTGCCTTAGCAACTAAGTGCATTATAGTGAAAGAGTTCATAACTAATAAAAGTCATAGAAAATTAATTGTAATGTAGTAACGCAGAAAATAAACAATTATTAACTTAAGCAACTAAGTGTATTATAGTGACGAAGCAAATATCTATATACAGGGTGTCCCAGGAGGAATGTGCCAGACTTCGGGAGAGTGTTCCTTATGTTAAACTATACCGATATAACCCAAAACACCTATATCCAAAGTTGAACTTTTACGGAGATATTAGCCATTGAAAAGTGTGGGCTTCATCGGTGTCGACGTACTTTACGCCGTCCGTGATGTCATACTTGTCCAATGCGCCTGCCCGACAACTAGACATCGTAACACAGTGACCTTGGCGTGTGTGCTACAGCGCACGGTAGCTCTGACGTCACAAGGTAACAGATCAGCTGCGGCCTGCGTAAAGTACTTGGAAGTCTAAGGACAACTATGAGACGAGTTCGAGTGTTTTTGTAGTTCAATTTAATGGCTTCATGTCACTCACAAGTGACGTTGATGTTACGTACAGCTATTAACATTACAGAAACCACAGATTCCTTTCAGTTTCAATAAGTATCTGGTAATCAATAAGTGAGTAACAGCTGTCAAAGATTCAAACTTCTCTGGCCATTATCTAATTAACCGTTCAACTTTGTGTATAGGTGTTTTGGGTTATATCGGTATAGTTTAACATAAGGAACACTCTCCCGAAGTCTGGCACATTCCTCCTGGGACACCCTGTATATGCCTCAACAATTAAGTGCATTATAGTAACTCAGTATATAACTATTAATTTTCCTAAGCATCTATGTGCATTAGAGTGGCGCATTACATATCTATAAATCTTTCTTAACAACTAAGTGCATTATAGTTAACCAAAATATATCTATTAATTTGTTAAATCATTAAGTGCATTATATTGTTGCTATACAAAACTATTACTTTTTTTAAGCAACGAAGAGAAATTTAATGACGCACACAAAATATTTAAATGCCTACGAAACTAAGTTCATTATAGTGACGCAGTACATATCTATAAATATGCATAAGCTAATAAGTGCATTATAGTGACGCAGTAAATTCTATTAATTTTCCTAAGCAACTAAGTGCATTATAGTGAATATTACATGACTATTAAATTCGCTAAGCAACTAAGTGCTTTTTAATATCGAAGCAAAAACGTTACTTGTTCTTAGCAACTAAGTACATTATAGAGACCCAGTACATAACTACTAATTTGCCTAAACAACTAAGTTCTTTGTGGTAATGCAGTACATAACTATTAATTTGCCTAAGCAACTAAGTTTATTGAAGTAACACAGTAAATTACTATTCATTTCCCTAAGAAGCTTAGTGCATTACAGTAACGCAGTATGATGAAATACATAACTAATAATTTGCCTAAACAACTAAATGCATTATAGTGAAGCATAATTTTTAATTTGCCAAAGCAACTTAATGCATTAGAGTGCCGCAGTACATAGTTATTAATTTGCCTAGTAACTAAGTGAATTATAGTGATGCAGTCTAAAAATATTAATTTGCCTAAGCAAACAAGGGCATTATATTGAATCGTCATATAACTACTAATTTGCATAAGAAATTAAGTGAAATATAGTAACGCAGTACATATATATTTATTACCCTAAGCAACTAAATGCATAAAAGTGACGGAATACATAACTATTTATATGAATAAAGAACTAAGCGCATTAAAGTAACGCATTACATAACTATTAATTTGCCTAAGCAACTAAGTGCATTATATTGACGCAGTATATTTCTATTAATTTCCCCAAGCATCTAAGTGCATTATAGGGACGTAGTACATAACTATTAATTTGCCTAAGCAACTAAGTGTAGGGGCGCAGTACATAAATATTAATTAGTCTAAGCGTCTAAGTCCAACATGTTGACGCATTATATAATCATTAATTTTCCCAAGAAATAAGGGCATTATAGAGGCGCAGTACATAACATTCAATTTGCTTAAATATCTAAGAGCTTTATAGTAACGAATTAATTGTCTATTAATTTGCCAATGCAACTAAGTGAAATATAATAGCGCAGTGCATAACTATTAAGTTGCCTAAGCAGCTAAGTGTATTAAAGTAACGCAATAAATAACTGTTCATTTGGCTAAGCAACTAAGGTGATTTGAGTATTATATTACCATGCAATACATAACTATTATTTTGCCTAAACACCTAAGTGCATTTTATTGACGCAATACATACTTATTATTTTGCCTAAGGAACTAAGTGAATTAAAGTGACGCAGTAAATAATTACTAAGTTGCCTAAGCAATTAAAAGCACTAGACTCCTGCAGTATATGGCTATTAGTTTGCCTAAACATTTAAGTGAAGTTTTGTAATGCAGTACATAAGTATTTCTTTGCCCAAGCAACTAAGTGCATTATAATTGTGCAGTACATATCTATTTATTTGCCTAAACATCTAAATGCATTATAGTGACGGAATACAAATCTAATAGCTTGCCTAAGCAACTTAATGCATTTTAGTGACGAATTACATAATTATTAATTTGTCTAAGCAACTAAGTAAATTATGGTTACTCAGAACATAACGATTAATATGCCTAAGAAATGAAGTGAATTAAAGTGACGCATTATATAACTATTTATTTGCCATGCATCTAATTGCTTCATATTAATGCAGTACACATCTATTAAATTGCCTAAGCAACTAATTGCATTATAATAACTCAGAACAAACAATTAATTTGCCCAATCACTTAAGTGTTTTAAAGTAACCCAGTAAATATCTATTCATTTCATAAACAACCAAGTGAATTATAGTAACGTAGTATGATTCAGTACATAATTATTAATTTGCCTAATCAACTAAGTGATTTTTGTTGACGCAGTACCTAACTATTAATTTACATTAGCATCTAAGTAAATTATGGGGAAGCAGTACATACATAATAATTTACCGAAGAGTCTAAAGGCTTTATAGCGGCGCAGTACATATATATTAATTTGCCTAACAAATATGTGCATTACAGTGAGACAGTACATAAATATTAATTAGCGTAAAATCTATGTATATTATAATAACGCAGTAAATATCTATTTGTTTGCCTAAGCAACTAAGAGTATTAAAGTAACGCAGTAAATAACTATACATTTGCCTAAGCAACCAAGTGCATTAGAGTAACGTAGCATGACGCAGGACATACCTAATAATTTGCCCAAAAGATAAGTGCATTTTAGTGACACAGTACATAACTATTAATATACATTAGGAACTAAGTACATTATAGTGACGCAACACATAGCTATTAATATGCCTAAACAACTAAGCGCATTATAACGATGCATTACAAAACTATTTATTTGCCTAAGCAATTAAGAGTATTTAATTAAAGCAGTAAATAACTATTCGAATTCCTAAGAAATTTAGGGCATTATAGTAATGCGGTACGATGCATTATATAATTATTAATATTCCTAAACAAATAAGTGATTTATTGTGACACAGTACATTAATATTAATTTGCTTAAGCAAATAAGTGCAATATAATGACGCAATATACAGTTTTAATTTGCCTAAGCTAATATGTGCATTATAGTGACGTAGTATATATCTATTAATTTGCCTAAGCAAACAAGTGCATTATACTGACAGAGGATATATCTATTAATGTGCCAAAGAAATTAAGTTGCTGAAGCTAATTTGCTTAAGCTAATTAATAGGTGTAGAATGAGTCACTACAATGCACATATTTGCGTAGGCAAATTAATAGTTATATACTACGTCAATATAAAGCACTTAGGTGTTTAGGCATATAAATATTTATATATTGCAGAATAATGCGTTACTATTATGCACTTAGTTGCTTAGGCAAATAAGTAGATATTTATTGCGTTAATTTAATTCACTTATTTGCTTAGGCAAATTAGTAGAAATGCACTGCGTTATTTAAATTCACTTAGTTCTTTTGGCAAATTAATAGTTTAATACTGCGTTACTATAATGCGCTTAGTTGCTTAGGTAAATGAATAGTTATGTACTGCGTCACTTTATTACGCTTAGTTTCTTAGACAAATTAATAAATATATACTGCGTCACTATAATACACTTAGTTGTTTAGGTAAATTAATAGATATATACTGTGCGTCTACACTTAGGTGTTTAGGCAAATTAATATTTATGTACTGCGTCACAAAAATACACATATTTATTTAGCAAATTAATAGATATATACTGCTTCACCATAATATACTTAGTCGCTTAGACATATTAAAATGTATGTATTTCTTCACTATTATGCACTTAGTTATTTAGGCAAATTAATAGTAATGTAATGCGTCACTATAAAGCACTTAGTTTCTTAGGAAAATTAATAGATATATACTGCCTCAATAAATTCACTTATTATTTTCTGGTAACTAATATTTGTATCCTGCATCGAACTGCGTTACTATAATGAAATAAGTTGCTTAGGCAAATGAATAGGGTTTTACTATTTTACTTAAATACACTTAGTTGCTTAGGCAAATTAATAGTTATTTACTGCGTTAGTATAATGCACTTAGTTGCTTAGGCAAATTAATATATATATACTGCGTCACTACACTACAATTAGTTACTTATGCAAATGTATTGTTATATACTGCCTCACTAAAATACACTTAGGTTTTAATGCTAATTAATAATAATTTACTGCATCATAATGCGTCACTATAATGAACTCATTTATATAGGCTAATGAATATTGTTTTATTTCGTTACTTTATTTAAATATTTTGCTTAGGTATATTAATAAATATATAATGCGTTATTATACTGCATTTAAATTCTTAAACAAATTAATAATTATATATTTCTTCACTATAAGTCACTTAGTTGTTTACGCAAATAAATTGTTATATACTGTGTTATTTCAATGCACTCATTTGCTTATGCCAGAATATAAAGTATTTTCTACGTCACTATAATGCACTTAGTTATTTAGGCAAATTAATATTTATATAACTTTTCGTAGTGCGTTAGTATAATGCACTTAGTTACTTAGGAAAATGAATATTTACTTACAGCGTTACATTAAATTACTTCATTCTTTAGGAAAATTAATAATTATATTCTGTGTTATTATAATGAACATAGTTGCTTAGGCAAATTAATAGTTTCTTCACTGCGTCACTATAATGCATATAAATGTTTAGTCAAATAGTTATTTAATTACTGCTTCACTATAACGCACTTAGTTGCTTAGGCAAATTAATATTTATGTCTTGCGTCTTAATAATACACTTGGTCGTTTATGCTTATTAATAGTTATGTATCGCATCATACTACGTTACTATATTGCACTTAGTTGGTAATGCAAATGAATAGTTATTTACTGCGTTACTTAAATACATTTAGTTGCTTAGGCAAATTAATAATTTTGTACTGCATCACTATAATTATCTTAGTTGTTTAGGCATAATAATAATTATGTTCTGCTTCACTAAAATTTACTTAGTTGCTAAGACAAATTAATAGACATGTACTGCGTAAATATAAAGCACTTATTTGCTTCGGGAAATTCATTCATATTTACTGCATCATACTTCGTTAATATAATGTACGAAGTTACTTATGCAAATAATTCTTATTTACTGTGTTACTTTAATGCACTTAGGCGCTTAGGAAAATTAAAAATATGTACTGCCTCATTTTAATGCTCTTATTTGCTTAGACAAAATAATAATTATGTACTTCTTTAATATAATGCACTTAGAATTTCGGCAAATTAATAGTTATGTACTGCGTCACTATAATGCACTTAATTGCGTAGGCAAATTAATTGTTATATTCTGCGTAACCATAATAGATTTAGTTGCTTAGACAAATTAATATTTTTGTACTTCGTCATTATAATGCAGTAAGTTGCTTAGGCCAATTTCTAGATATATACTGCGTCACTATAATGCACCTAGTTGCTCAGGCAATTTAATAGTTAAGTACAACACCGCTATAAATTACATAGTTGCTTAGGCAAAATAATTATTATGTTCGGCGCCTCTATAATGCACTTAGTTGCTTAGGCAAATTAATAGGTTTCTACTGCGTCACTATAATTTACTTAGTTGCTTAGGCAAATTATAAGTCATATACTGCGTCACTCTAGTTCACTTATTTGCTTTGGCGAATGAAGTGTTTTATACTGCGTCACTGTAATGCACATAGTTGTTTAGGCAATTTATTAATTACGTAATACGCCACTATAATGGATTTCATTGTTTAGGAAAATTAATAGATCTGTATTGCAAGATACTGCGTTACTCTAATGCACTTAAGTGCTTAGACAAATGAATAGCTTTATAGTGCGTTATTTTAATACTCTTAGTTCTTAGGTAAATTAATAAATATGCACTTCTTTATTATAAGACACTTAGTTGTTTAGGCAAATTAATAGTTAATTACTTCGTTACAATAATGCTCTTAAATGCTTAGGCAAATTAATAGTTATGTACTGCGTCACTTTAATGCACCTAGATGCTTATGCAAATTAATGGTTATATAATGCGTCACCATAATAGACTTAGTTTCTTAGACAATATAATTGTAATGTACTGCGTCACTATAATTCACTTATTTGCTTAGGCTAATTAGTAGATATATACAGCGTCACTATAATGCACATAGTTGCTTCGGCATATAAATAGTTATCTACTGCGTCACTATAATACACTTAGTTGCTTAAGTTTATAAATATTTATGTACTGTGTCACTAAACTACAATTAAATGCTTATGCAAATTAATAGTTATATAATGCGTCACTATTACGCACATTGTTGCATAGGCAAATTCATTGTTATGTACAGCGGCACCCTACTACAATAATTTGCCTTAGCAAATAGATAGTTCCTTACGCAAATTAATAGTTATGTAAAGTGTCACATTTTTACACTTACGTTAGACAAATTATTACATATATACTGCTTCACAATAATGCTCTTATTTGTTTAATAGTTATGTACTGCATCATACTGCGTTACTATAAAGCACTTAGATCTTAAGGGAAATTAATATATATTTACTGCGTTACTGTAATACACATAGTTGCTTATGCAAATTAATAGTTATCTACTGCTTCACTCTAAAGCACTTAGATGTTTAGGAAGAAATATATTTATACACTCCGACATTATAATGTACTTAATTTTTAAGAGGTGTTAAAAGATATGTGCTGCACCTCTATAAGGCGTTTAGTTGCTCAGGCAAATTAATAGTTATGTACTACGTCATTGAAATGCCCTTAGTTGCATAGGCAAATTAATTGTTATATATTGCGTCACTATAATGCTCTTAGTTGTTTAGGAATATTAATAAATTTTAACTGTGTCACTCTAATGCACTTAGTTGCTTAGGCAAATTAACAGATTTTTACTGCGTCACCTTAAAAATCTTATTTGATTAGGCAAATTAATAATTATGTACAGCATCATACTGCGTTACTGTAATGCACTTAGTTGCTTAGGCAAATACGTAAATGTTTACTGGTTTACTTTAATACACTTAGGTGTTTTGCAAATTAATTGTTGTGTATTGCATCACTATAATGCACTTAGTTTTGTAGGCAAATTAATAGATATATACTGCGTCACTCTAATGTACTTAGTTGCTAAGGCATATTTATAGTTATGTACTGCGTCACTATAATGCACTGAGTTGTTTAGGCAAATAAATAGAGGGTTATTCATAAGTCCCTCCGGGATTTCGAAAATTGACTGCGCAACAACCAAAACAGACACGGCAGAAAGAAGCATATCAATGGATAGAGAATCTCTCCAAGCTTTTGTCCAACCTTACAGCTGCTCGCTCG
>Ga0123355_10016093_pt1 | contig 11774 bp, 9 predicted proteins | sample TergutEmb28metaG_3_FD_89872 | JGI IMG/M metagenome (GOLD analysis project Ga0123355, IMG submission 89872) | Embiratermes neotenicus P1 segment gut microbial communities from Petit-Saut dam, French Guiana - Emb289 P1 | ecosystem: Host-associated > Arthropoda: Insects > Digestive system > Gut ...
AAAAAAAAAAAAAAAAACTTAGAGAGTTTCTCCCTCTATCACCGTAAGAACTACCATGATCCGTTGAGTAGTTTATTTGTTGCGAATTTTTAAGATGTTTCACGGACTTATGAATAATCCTGTATAATGTCGTGGTTAACAGTTGGTACCACAGCGTAGCTGACGTTATGTACGAGGTGGCGTATAAACCGATATCTTTACAACTGGATTCATCATTACATAAATTCTGATTCCTATGCCGGAATTTCTGTTCTGTAGCAAATGAAATAAGAATTTATTCGACGATTTGCATTTGACGTGGAAAGACCTATCGCTAAAACTGTGAGCATAGTCATTTCATATCGCAAACAAAGATATGCTGTGTGTTATCCAGTAAATCTCGCAAGGCCGGGGGATGGTTCAGTCCGGCGCAAGAGAATTTAATATTTCTGATCCCCCGGGGGGACATCTCGGAATCAATTCCGATCGTTTGTTTAACTTCTTCACTACTGTGAAATACACGTGTCGTTTACAAGCCGATATCATCTACTGCCAACATCAGGAGTCTGTCATTGTCGATGCAGGGTCACATCTGCAGGCACGTTTACGAGTCTCATGTGAACTTTCAATGATTGACATAATGTAAGCTGTCAGGTTTGTAGGCAGTTGAACGAAGGCACCTCGAAATGCTAGAATAAATATGTAATAAAATTCATTATATACGTCAGCACTAACTTATTTTTATTAATACATAAGACTACATGTTTCGACCCATCAGTCGATCATCTCCAGGCCTGAAGATGACCGACTGATGGGTCGAAACATGTAGCCTTATATATTAATAAAAATAATGAAGTGCTGAATTATATAATTAATTTTATTACATATTTTACGGCAGTTGTTGAACTGTTATTGACCTTCTTTTAGGTGTCTGTGTCTTTAGTGGTTGAGTGTTCCGACGTTTCGAAAGAACGTACTGCCTTCATCTTCAAGGTGATTAAATCTGTTTCAGGTGGATGTTGAAGTAGTCTGGATTACAGAAATGTGTCTGTTGTATGGCAAGTACGTCTACCGTCACCCGTCCCCGTGTTGGCCCCCAAAATAGCCGCCACTGCAACCCTCAACTCCCACAGTTTCAGTAAAAGCCATATCCTCTCTCCGCCATTTACACGTACGTAGCTCTATTTTATGTTTATTGGACCGTGCACCATTGTGATAGTTGAAGAATAAAAGACCAACTTGATGTCACTTTCTATTTTATTTCACTTCTTATGTGCTCAACATGTTTTGGACATTAATATATCCATCATCAGGAACTTGCGACTATTCTGTTGAATTACCACATTGATCGTATTGTTCTTGGTTCGATGGGTGTTGGAGTTTCGGTGTGGTAGCCTGAAGCATGCAACACGGATACAACTCCAACCCAACCACACAGAAACTCCAACACACATCGAACCAAGAACAATAGATCAATGTGGTAATTCAACAGAATAGTCGCAAGTTCCTGATGATGGATATATTAATGTCCGAAACATGTTGAGCACATAAGAAGTGAAATAAAATAGAAAGTGACATCAAGTTGGTCTTTTGTTCTTCAACTGTAGCTCTATTATTCAAAATTTCGTCCACCTTTCCCACATAATCGGTTACCAGCTACCAGCTAGCTGTGGTTGTGAGACAATCTCAGGGATGACGACAAGGGTGTGCTCAGCGAGTCAGATTGTTGTTAAAATTTATAATAAATAACACCAAACTTAATCTCAGGTTCCAGATTTGGGTGTTTATTATTTTCAAAGTCACCATGGTACAAGCGAAGTAACAGGCTGTTTACTGGTACATTGTAACGCTGTTTCGCAGCCAGACCTCTCGGCCTCTCAAAAAAACCTCCGAATCTCTCCTTGTTGCCTCTGTAAAATTTCCACCCATTGTATTTTTATTGTGTTTGAAGACCGAACGCCATCCCTTTTTATTTGGGTCCTGAAGACTGGGTTCAACGTCCTCTCCAAGTGTTAGGAAGAATGTTTTGTAAATCATTGCTCCCCTTCCACAGAGTTTTTTGACTTCCTCTGTTGGGCGAAGGACTCACATCTTCATCTATTTACATTGTTATTGCATATTACCAAAACGTTCTCCAGGCTGGATTCGAACCAGACCTTGCAATGAATGTCCAGCTACAAAGAGGAAAGGTCTTTTCTTCCTAACTCCATCAGCATCCGACTAAATCATTTGCAGTTATCCTGAGGCTTGAGGCAGTACGCTCCTCTGAAAAATGGAGTGATAAACTTTTACACGCCACAGACCCGTTCATATCCCCAGACAAATATGAAAACAGGAATTTGGTACTGATATAGTAATATTATGAGAATGGTACTGGTAGGAAAGGTGGGCCGGGTAGCTCAGTTGGTATAGTGACTGACTACGGGCTGAACGGTACGGGATCGAATCCCGGTGGGGACGAAATTTTCCGTCCGTCCAGGCCGGCCCTGGGACCCACTCAGTCTCCTGTACAATGGGTACCGGGTCTTCCCCGGGGGTAAAGTGCGGCCGGGGCGTGCTGCTGACTACTCACCCCCTTCTAGTGCCGCAGTCATGGAAGAGTAGAGCTATACCTTTACCCACCCTCTGGGCCACAAGGGGCCTGTAGCGGAATAACTTTACTTTTACTGTTAGGAAAGTGTTAGTGGAATGATACTGATAGGGGAGGTTTAGTGGAATGTTGCTGATATGGTAATATTATTGGAATGGTACTGATAGGAGAAACCGAGGTACTGTGATTCTTCATCCAACTCGGGGTATAGGTGCCGTGATCAAGACATGGTGAGCAAAACCATGCGTCTCCAACTTGTTATGATAAAAGTGGATTACGTGTACGCTGATATTTACGGAACACCCATTACTTAAAATTCATAATTTAGGACGCCAAACTTTTACATAGTGCTTGGGCAGCTGATGCTTGCAGCTTTCGTGACCGTTGAGTTACCACACGTGTTTATCAGCGTGTATTTAAACTCTCCAGCTTGAGGCACTGTTTCTGTCTTCTTGTGTTTTTCATTTCTGTCTGCAGCTTGCAGACAAAACCGCGCTGAAACAAGAAACGCGACGGGGGAGAAGGTACTGTTCTCTGTGAGAAACTTTTTCCCTTGCCATTTTCTACACCTCAAACCACAAATGCGGTGGCCCGAGATCGAAGCCACGCCTCCTTGGTGTTAGGCCTGGTGAAGAAATTTAAGTTTTCCAGCTAGGTAAGGATACATGATGTAGTCTTCTGATTAACGGCACGATGCAGTCTACTAGTTGGGTGTCAAATTGTGGAGGAAGCACTACGATGCATCTTTATGGTAGACGTGAAGATGGAAACGTCCGAAACGTTTATAAATAAGCTAAAGCTATAAGACTAAAACTATTACGTTACTGACCTGGACAGGCCTTGTGGGCTGCAGGAGGCTGAAGCTCCCAAAGTTCTAGACAATCGGCACATGAAGGTGGCAAGGTTGTCAACCCGACGCACCGGCCGCCTTTAACCACAGATGTCCTTGGTACTCATTTCTGTTAAAGGCTGATTGACCACAGTACCATAGCGTGGCTTGATGGATTAAGTTAATGAAAAATTCTAATGACCCCAACGGGATTTGAACCCCCTACTTTCTGTTTGTGGTTCAGTGCCTCAAATAACTACTCCACCGTATACTCCGAAATGGTGGTAATTATCTGTCCGATTACACGGGGACACGGCCCAATAAATAAAAAAACGGATGTGAGGAAACCTGCTGAAGCGGGAAGTCGTGTTTTCCGAAATGATTACTACAAATCAGGCTTTACCTTTGTCAGGACTGCAGTCCTCAGAGGGGTGGAAGCTGAGATTGTTGTCTTCTGGGATGTGACAGTCTACACGCTGATAGATATATTCCAACGTCCCTATGGAACATGTTTCTTCCATGTTTTTGATATCCTGAAACAGGAAGAAGAAACGTCCTCGAAACTTCGGGCTTTTTGTCCCCCAAACTATATCCAGCCACATCCCACAACACTCTGCCAGTTTATTTGTGTATTCTTTTCTCAGTCCCTCCTTTCACCAAACGTGGGAATAGAAAACCCGGAATTTTAACTAAAAATTCTCTCATTATTCACATAATTTGTTCCAATATGTTCTTTGTCTCCACAAAAATACTCTTCAAAATTCTAGTGTCAAAAACATAATACTGTTGCTAATAGCTTTTTACAAGATCGGACAAATTTTCAAGAATACATCGTACGTTACACAATTTTACAAATTCGTCATACTTACTAGTAGTTGTATGGTTGCTAGGTCAAAATTATCAGATGCTCGGTTTTGAATCACTGCAGTTACAGATCTCGTTACGAAGGTGTCTTCTTTCTGGCTAGTTGGCTTTTAAAATGTCCGCTGTTTAAAATGTTACATTCTTACGTTTTTGTCTAAGTGGTTAGTTAACGAAGTAGTGACTGTCATGGCCGCTTTCTTAGGAATATGGTTAAATACTTAGTCGTGTTAGTAAATTAACCAGTTCGCTTGAAAATTAATTTACACCATAACCGTTAAAGTCACGGCAGTTTTTGTATATGTCACATGATTTAGCCTTCAAAAACTTAGTATTTGACTTCATATTTTGTGTATTTAGTCTTATTCTAAAAACAAATATCCACTATTTCCCTAAAAAATATTAATATTTAGGTTTCATAATGAAGATTCTGTTTGTGTCGTGGTAGGTTGAAGTTAATTTTTAAGTACTGGATAGCCCACAGTTATAATCCGAAGCCTACATCCATTAAAATCACACAATTTTGCTGCTATTTTGTCGGGTACTCCGATACATGTAAAGTAAGCAGGGGCACACAAGAGGAGGAGCGGGCTGCTGGGCTGTGACCTCCTCCCAAATCGAAATTAAAAAAAAAAATTGTGACATAGTGATGTGAAACATTTGATGTGATTTTCTCTTCAGGCGAAATAGGCCAATGAATAGTAAGTACTTTATAATTATGGAAAATAAATTTAAAATTTTGTTTGTCTTAGATGACATTAAATAAACAAAGAAAATTTGACTTTGTGATTTAATTTAGTTGAAGGAGTCGTGTTGTTTTTTTTGGCACGACAGCCCCCAGTGGGCCAGGGCCTCCTCATTCACGAGGTTTCTAGATCACACACGACACACCATAGTCGGTAGGACTCCTCTGGACGAGTGATCAGCTCGTCGCAGAGACCTCCACCTGACAACACACAACACTCACAACAGACAGACATCCATGCCCCCGACGGGATTTGAACCCACGATCTCAGCAGGCGAGCGGCCGCAGACCTACGCCTTATACCGCGCGGCCACTGGGACCGGCGAGTCATGTATTTAAGTTATATGTGCAAAATACAGTGGCCAACAATGTTATGTTACAGTTATGTTACAGTTACCTTTTTGACATTATTTGTATACCATAATTTTTAAAATCAAACGTAAGTGATATAAAAGGTAAAGTGATCCCGTTACAGGCCCGGTGTGGCCCAGAGGGTGGGTAGATGTATAGCTCTACTCTTCCATAACCGCGGAACTAGAAGGGAGTGAGTGGTCAGCAGCACGCCCCGGCCGCAATTTACCCCCGGGAAAGACCAGGTACCCATTGTACAGGACGCTGAGTGGGCCCCAAGGCCACTGTGGACGGGCGGAAAATCTCGTCTCAACCTGGATTCGATCCCGGACTCTCCAGCCCGTAGTCAGTCGCTATACCGACTGAGCTACCCGGCCCGCATTTAAGTTATATATAACCTCAAATTCAGCTCTCTCCCACACAGGGAAAAATCCTACGTACGCCCTTGAACTTAAGATACCTTATCTTTTATTGGACTAGATCTGTATGTACTCAGCTAAGTGGTTAGACAGGCCTATGTACTTTACGGACGCTGGTGTACATCAGTTTGCATTCTATTCGACAGCAGTATTTGTCTCTCGGAACTCGGTGTTAGTGAGCACAAAAATAACTATCTGAGGACGTTAGTGCCAATAGAAAATTTTGGTCCAATCACGTGTGTTGTGGGTTGTGGGTGGATGGATAAAGGCGCAACAGGTTGCCATGGCTACAAATGCCCTCTCCCAGAACAAAGGTCAGATCACAGTTCCGTTTACACAGGCGCTCGTCTGTTGTTTCCACCTTCCTTCTTTGCAGTTCGCACGAAATAATGGAAAATCAAAATAATTGAATTTGTTAATTGGAAGAGATAACATGTACAGTGGCTAAAACGAGAACATGTTCGTTGAATCAAACTAACCAGTTAATTAATAGTATTTCAGGCCGCAGTTGCGTTTTGGTTTATAAGATAGCTTGCTTTCGTAGAGAGTTAGCTGGCGTATTTCTGCATACATGAACTAATTTTATATTAATGGAAAGCAATCCAATAAAAACATCCGATCGAAGCGGAGAAAAGAATAAATTATCGACTTGTGAAAATGAGATCAATATTTCGTGACTCACGACGCAGAATAGTGCAAAATAGTGCTTTTAAATAGGCACAAACGTTTCGGAGAAACCTTTACTGCCTACATATATTATTTTTAAAAAGCAAACAGAAGACTGCGGTATTTCAGGCTTCCGCCTCTCTGTAAGTGAGATCTGGTAGTCGGGAAACGTCGGCAAAAATCTAGCATCCAACGCTGCGTAATATCCCAAACAGTTCTGATCTCAGGCAGAAAGTTCTTTCAAAATGTCTGCCCTAATTTCCACACTGTATCTTGTCATGTTTCATGGCACACATGTACTCGTATCTTAAACATTCCTGCGTTCAGACTCACAAACACACAAGCACACATATACATATACATATATTTATATGCATGGAAATATATTTAAACAATTAGTTTATTTTCTCTCAAACATTCCTTATTTATTTCATTGCCTGGTCCATGTTTATGTCCCAAGCACCGGCGCAATCATCAAAATATTCTTGTTACGTTTATTCATTTCTTCATCCACCCGATCTCTCATTTATATTTATTCGTTGATGTGATTTCGCTTAGTCTCTGCAGGGTGAAGAACGTGGCATTTGACTGAAAGTTAATAATAACTGTTTAAAATATATGGATTTTGTACGTAAATTTGTTGACTTACAGGAAATAAACTTGACGTCTTGCTTTTCGCTCCGAGGAAATGACAAGAACGACGAATAAATCTCATACAAGATTGTTTGTTTGTTTGTTTGTTTTCCGATCTAATTACAGGGTTAAAAAAGGCTGCTCTAAACCGTTCTGCTAAACATAAGGGAAATGCAAGAAATTTCAACAATTCCTGCTCTTCTTCCTTCATTTCTGGTCGATTTTAAAAATTTGTCTTTGCCATTTTTACATTTATTTCACTTCATAAATTCCACAGAATTCGGGATAACTCAGTCTGCGCTGTGCCGAGAACACAGACTGGAAGGTCAAAGGTTCTTGGTCGTATGCCTGGTCGGGTGCTGTTCTTCAAAGATTCCGTACTGGCTCAGGGACACAACAAGCCGGCTATTCCGTGGGTACCTGAGGGTCTGCTGCCAGTGGTAAAACGGCTGGACAGAGAAGCTCGTCATTTATTTATATCTAACACAGCGGTTCGGAGTATATTTTCATATCAATAGAACTGGCAAATTACTTGGAAATATTTTACGATATTGTTATATTCAACAAAATATTTAAACGACATAACTAACGAGATATTAATTTCTCGAGACCGTTTCATTACGTTTGCGTTCTTATAGAATGTAACCCCAAGTTGTGTGGTAATAGGTACAGACGTTTCGGAGGAACCAACTGCCGTCAAATTTAGAGTGGAAGAAAAATGTATGGAGCCAGCAGGTACTTGGGAACCGTCGGTTCCTAAACATCACACGGCAGGACGTTCGTCCCAAAAGCAGATGTTAAAACAGACGTACTTCACCTATGTAAGCTGTAATTATGCATTTCACACTACGATGTTATAGGCCTACAAGCCATAAACAATAATGTTTTATCAAATTATTAAAAAAAAAACACTACGAAGCACGTTAGAACATTTAAGCTTGAACAAAGAAATATTTTTCTCTTTATATTTGGAAGTAATCCTTACTTTTTCGCAGTGCAACTCTCAAGATCTGCATTTCAGAAATTTGTCTCCGCATGTATGAATATCGCCTGTCTCTACACCTTAACGACTTTGTAGAAGTAACAAATAACATCTGTATGTGAATGTCTTACAGTATTCTGCTGTAAAATTGGTTTTCGTTGAACAAAGTGTCATGACATAAAATCACACCTTTAAGTTCTGTCATAAAATAGGGGCACATTCGTTAGCATTTAAATATTTTTTGTTTCCCACTTATAAATGAAAAATGTTTAATATTTCGATATAAAGGTGCATTTTGTAATGTGACAAAGTGCAAATGTTTGTAAAAGTTGAGGGAGAATAAATCTTAACTCAAGAGTTTATAACGAGCAGATAACAGTTGTGGTTCACTTGTCACGGTTTGTCTTCCCGTCTTTTATCCGAAAATTATTCATGTGCACAGTGTTATAGTCTCACCTATTGTTGTATGGCTTTAAAACTTTGTCTATCATATTAATGGAAGAACGAATATTGATGCAGACTGAGAACAGGGTGCTGAGGAAAATACTTAGATCTGGAAGAGTAGAGGTAACAGGGCATATAACAGAGGTAAGAAGTGGATCGATATTTCTACTGGGGAAACTACACTTACAAGAAGGAGGTACAGGTGGGAGGATGATACTAACGTAAGCGAAATATTTGCATGGAGAGAAGGGGTTTGATTCATTTGGTTTAGGATAGGAACGAATACTAAATATTTGCCAAAATATCAGTGAGGATTTTGACTTAATGAAAGGTGGCTGAATAACGTAACTGATTGCAACTGATAATTTGTTCGAGAATTTTGAGACTTTTCGTCCTCTAAACACTTGGTCTCTTTATTAGGCGCCTTCGCAAAATTGTAAAAAGCTAGTATTAGCTTCGTCATACCTGTCTGTCCGTCCGTCCGTATGAAACAACTCTGTTCCTACTGGATTTTTATATTAGAATATATTTCGAAAATCTGTCCCAAAATCTCTATTTTATTAAAATCTGACAAAATAAAGGGTACTTTACATGAAGACCAATGTACATTTATAATAATAGACTATCACTGTGAATCTTTCTTAGAATGAGTTATCTTTCAAAAGAAGTTGTAGAGGAAATCGCAACATAATTTTGTGTGCAATAACTTTTTTTTTTTTTTTCGAAAATTATACCGTTTAGGGGATAACGTGAAAAAAAATTCTCTAGAGCTAGACAGGCCCCAGACGACAATATGGAGCTTGCACATTGCACGCTGGATACCTCAGGCTACAAAAACACACTACATCTAATATTACTTTTCCACAACAGCCGTTACGCAAAAGCAAACCGGTTTTGCCTTATGTGTACATTGCCTGTCTTCTTAATCTTCTTTTCATACAGTTCTTCCATCTTCTCTTCCTCCTGTTCAAATATTGAAATCCGGCCTCCCGACATTTTGGCACTTTAAGAAAACAGTTATTATATTTTGTTTTCATTTAACACTGTTACCCGTGTGCACTGCTTGATGTGATTTTTAACAAGACATTCAGTCTGCTGAGTTGATTTATGAGTATTCTTCAGTTCTGAGACCAAGCAACAATTGTTGCTGTCGACGTAGTAAAATGTATAATCTGTATAATAGTGTGGCATATTTCATGGTAAGAAAGTGACGAATTTAAATTTTCTGTGTATACAGCTCCGCCTTTGTCCAGCCTGCATTTATGAGAAGGACGAGCGGGTACTAACAGGGGTCTTCTGAACAAAAACTTTTATATCGTTCAGATGTGTTAGGTTTCACGAACGTAACTGTATTCTCCTGTCGACTGCGGCTGCGGGTTATCACATCCAAGTGGCAAGTAATTTTTTTCATCAAATTTACGCCCTTAATGATTGCAGTGTTCTCCATTGTTTAGTCCACTTTTCCTCCTCTTCTTTTCTTTTTTATTCTCTTTTTTCCTTTCTCCTTCTCTCCTCTCCTTTTCTGTTCTCGCTTTATGTTGCTTTAGGTAAATTTAATTTTGTCCATTTTTCCTCAGTCCGTCGTGAAGTAGCAGCACTTCTTACACCCCTGATGGCCATAATTTATATATCAGCGCTGGATAATGGAAGTCCTTTTGAGCGCCACAGTAAAACCTGAAGTTCCTACAGTAATTTACTAGACAGTAACGTTTCCACTTAGCAAGACACGTTAAACTAGTTTGATGGACATGTCCGAAAATATAACCGTTACCTCCAGCTGTCATTGCACAGCTAAGAATTGTTTTGTGTGTTACGTTCACATGGGCCGGGTAGCTCAGTCGGCATAGAGACTTGCCAGTCGCAGGAGGGCCCGTGGATCGAATCCCGGCGGGGACGAGATTTTCCGCACTCTTCATGACCGGCCCTGGGGCCCACCCAACCGCCTATACAATGAGTACCGGGTCTTTCCCAGGGGTAAAGCGGCCGGGGGTGGCGTTGACCACCCACACCATCTAGCGCCGAGGTTAAGGAAAGAGTAGAGGTATACCTGTACTCCCCCTTTGGGTCTTCGTATCCTGTTCTAGGGTGAACTTTACATTTTGCCTTTACGTTACATTCACATTCGTGCTTGCCAGTTCATTGTCACATACTTAATAAAATCATAGCTGAACATATTTTATTGAATTCATTGACGAATCGTCCGGTTATACCGTTAAAGTGAGATAAGAAAAAAATGAAAATTGTAGTCGGAATGCAAGAAGGAGCGTGACAAATTGGAAGATATAAAGTGTAAATGGAAAGGTATTAAAGCTTAGTTTAAATAAACACGGTGGGAGGTGTGGACGAGATTTGTCAGACTCGAGTAGGATACATAGGCTACATTTTGTGAAAGCAGTAACAGATCTTGGATCCCATTCATGATTTCCATGACTCATTTTCCCTAGAACTTCTTTTCTCAGAGCCAGTCAGTGTGGAAGACGTTATTCGCTTCAGCCCAACTCTACATCTGGCCAGTTGATGTCACGCAGTATCTTAATAACAGGAAACATATCAAGCCTGGAAATGTTCTATGTCTGCTGAGAAAGTCAGTGTGTTACCAAAGGGTGGGGGGCTAAAAATACCATCGGTTCTCTGAATTTCGTTATAAACCACTGTGCTACTCTTCAAATGACTATAGAGATCGTCCTTGTGCATGAACTTAGTTTCTCGTGAGTTTATTTCCTACTGGAGTCTGACATTGTGGAGATGAATTGAGATGTTCTTAGTTTCGCTTCTCATTGTATTTCTCAGATTTCATGTTGTTACGATATTGGTGTCCTCAGACATAACGCCTACAATTTTGTAGATTACTTCGGTGTTTGGATAAACCTCTCGCCTACATCTTCAGAAATGTTGGAACCCTGCCACATACGTGCATAGCGTATCAACATGGAGGACAGAAATCAAAACTTTTTTATTTTTGTTAAACCAATCACTTTAACTGCAGCATTATTTGCTACAAGCCCGTTGTTTTTTCGAAACCTTTATATCTGTTCCGTTCAGACATCTTTCTGAAGGTGTCCAGTATGATAAGCATGTTCATAACATTATCTAGTCTTCATGGTGGCTCGACTGTCCGAGAATCTCGTGCCTGAAGTCTTTCTGATAAGCTTCCTTCCAAATACAACTATCCAGGAAGAGAATATACGTGTATCTACCATTTTTGGCCAAAGTGACAGTACCTCCGTTTGTAACTGTTCATGACCTACATAAGAAGTTAGAATTTTCTTGTTCTG
>Ga0123355_10016094_pt1 | contig 11774 bp, 9 predicted proteins | sample TergutEmb28metaG_3_FD_89872 | JGI IMG/M metagenome (GOLD analysis project Ga0123355, IMG submission 89872) | Embiratermes neotenicus P1 segment gut microbial communities from Petit-Saut dam, French Guiana - Emb289 P1 | ecosystem: Host-associated > Arthropoda: Insects > Digestive system > Gut ...
GAAAGCGGCAACCTTAACCGCATCATGGAAGTTGCAATGCGACACGGCGGCGTAGCCAACATTACAGCAGACAAGCCAAACTTAGAAGATGTCTTCTTAACACTAACCGGACGCAAGCTGCGTGACGACGAATAGGAGGAAATGACAATGATACTAAAACATTATCTGGTTCGAACAGCAAAAGACCCGCTAAACTTTGGTATGCTGATTGCTTTTCCTTTTGTTATGCTTGCAATTTTTATTTCCACCAGCACACAGGGCGTACCATTTGAACTTCGTCAGCTCAACGGATTTTGCATACAAGCCTCCGGAATGCTTGCCTTTAATGTACTGTTCTTCCAATATTTCGGCGGTATGCTCGTTACTGACTATTTGTATAGTGAACTTAGAACAGACATGCGTTGGAGACTTATGGCAACACCTAAGCCGCTTAATAATTATATATTCTCTGCCATCGGAGCAAGTATAGTTATAGGTGCAATTAACGGTGCAATTGTTTTAATTGCTGCAAGATTTATATTAGATGCATACTTTAACATCCCGGTTACTATTATTGCACTTGTAGGTATGAGTATTTTTGTAACACTCTTTGGTGTACTGTGCTTCTTGATTTTCCCTAAAAAAGGTACGACTACTGCGGTAATTATGGTATTTGCTTTTGCACAGATGCTTGCTTTAAACTTCGGAATGATTGACATGCCTGCTTTTGGCGAAATTGGTCTTGCAAGCTTCTTACCACTTGGAGCCGCTTCTGCTGCAATGAATTATTCAAGTGGAATGTGGGTTTCACTTTTCACTCCGGAAACTTATATAGAAAATGCCATTGCGACATATGGAGTTGAGTACGCAGCCACTCTGGCAGAAAGAGTACAATCCATAGGCTCTCTGTGGGAGCTTGGTTTCACACAATTTGGCATAGACATGACCAGAGCCTATACCCACCTTGCTATTTTGGGCGGTTTGATAGTTGTAACATTAGTTGTAGTTCTGATTGTCGGAAAGGTACGTAAGATATGAAAAATCTAACTATTTTCAAGCACGCTCTTTACAACGGTATAACAAAGCCGATATCACTGATAATAAACAGCATTGTTCCGCTGGCACTGGTGATTTTTTCAGACCGCATAAATGCTTTTGGTGCATCTGCACACACACTGCTTGGTTTTATAATTATGTACGGTGCGTTTCTTATGGCCAACAGCATACAAAAAGACAAAGTTGAAGGCGTACTCGTTCGCATACTTGCAGGGCCAATTACCTTACGCAGTTACCTGATACAAAACTTTTTTGCCGCTATAATACCGATGGCCTTTGTGTCTGCGGTAGTTGGGCTACTGGGCTTTTTGATACACGACTGGGAAAGTATACTTACAATCGGCGTGGTAATTGTTTACATTTTCCTGTCTGCAACAAGCATTGGTCTGTCATTTGTATGGAGCTGCCTGTTTAAAGATAAAGAAGCAAGTCTGTCCGGCATCTCTGTTGTTATAACATTGTCAGCTTTACTCGGTGGTTTTATGATTCCTCTGCAATTTCTGCCGGACCCTGTTTACTACGCGGGCATGATAACCCCTGCCCACTGGGCATCACGAGCAATTGAACAACTTACTTTGTATGGCGAATTTACAAGTATGTTCGGGATTGGCTTGCTCGCAATGGCGATGTTTACGGCAGCATTTGTACTGTTCGGCAGTAAGCGTAGATTAGTGTAATTTGATGTCTGCAAATTTTGTGCTATAATATTGATTGCATTATTTAGTGTTGCGTCTCGTGAATAATTGCGAGACGCAACACCTATTTGACAGGAGCTTCTTAATGAACGACATACCGCAGCAAAAATTGGTATTTATTTTTTGTACGATTGCAGGAATTGGTCTGCTGGGTGCATATTATCATTTTAGCGTCAGCACAGCGGGCTTTTTACTTATACTTTTTTCAGTTTGTATGGCGCTTGCACGTTGGCGTATTCCCAAGTTATATTGGACAAGTGTGATTGATGTGCTGTTATTTGTAATCCTGTCACCTGCAGCTCTGGGTGTGGCACTGTTTCATGCAATGTATCATGGTATGTATTTTGTTATTTTGGCAGCTGCATATGTATTTTTTGCAGTGGATATCTACGCAGGGCTTCCGGCTGTACTCGGCGGCCTATTGGGCCTTTTCCTGCGGCTCTGGGATAAAGAACGCGACCTCAAACTCGCGGTACGGGATGAAGAAGCCGGGAAGTATTATGAACTCGAAAGTCTCCAAACGGACTTATCTTCGGCATTAGCTCAGATCGAGCGCATGGCTGCCATATCCGAAAGAGCAAGAATTTCACGAGATATCCATGACAATGCTGGGCATGAAATTGTGGCGGCATATATCTCATTGCAAACTGCCCGAAATATGATGGATGGGGCTGACGAGGATGCTTTAGCTCTCTATGACGCTGCGCTCGAAAGACTCGGCAACGGTGCCGATAAGATACGTGAGGCTGTCCATAATATGTCTACAGTGACCTTTTTAGGGGTCGATAATCTGCGTGACATCTGTGAGCGCTTCCCTGCCTGTCCGGTGGATTTTAATGTTTTTGGTGACACTACAAAAGTGCCGCTCTATATCTGGACGATGTTTGAATCTTGCTTAAATGAGAGTCTGACAAATGCTTCACGGCACTCTAAGGCAACCAAAATTAAGGTAGATCTGGATGTCGCTCCGCATATTGTCAGGCTTAGTATTGAAAACGACGGTGTTTCCGGTCTTAAAGGGCAGGCCCATCAACCGGGAAATGGCTTGAGGAATCTGCGCCATCGTGCTTCCGCAGTCGGCGGTAGTTTGTCGATTGATTCGGGCAGTGTTTTCAGGGTGATTTGTGTTATACCGATTAAAGGAGATAATTATGAAACTACTTATAGTTGACGATGATCAGCTAATTTCAAAGAGTTTGTCGCTTACACTCTCTCGTGAGGATGATATAACCGTTATCGGCACTGCGGGCAACGGGGTGGAAGCTCTGGATATCTGTAGTCAGCAGACTCCGGATATCATACTTATGGACATTCGTATGCCGGGGGTTGACGGTATTGCTGCTACCAGGCTTATTAAGCAGCGTTACCCCGATGTGCGGATAATGATGCTTACAACCTTTGATGATAAGCCGAATATTTCGCAGGCGCTCGCTGCCGGTGCGGATGGGTATTTGATAAAGACGGACAAGATTGCTGCTATCGCAGGTAAGCTTAGGGTCATGATGGATGGTGTCGGGGTGCTGGGCGCTGATGTGCTTAAAAAATTAGCTGCACAAGAAAATCCCGCTCTCGATTTGCTGACTCAAAGAGAGCGGGATATAGCAAGGCTTGTCGCCCAAGGGCTGACAAACAAAGAGATTGCGACACAACTGTTCCTCAGTGAGGGAACAGTGCGCAACAATCTCGCTGTTGTAATGGAGAAATTAGAAGTTTCTAACCGAACTCAGTTAGTAATAAAGATTTCCAATAGTTAATGTGTTACATTGCGGGCGAATACAGCTTAATCCTACAGTTCGGTTTTTTCACATATCTCGCAAGGATTGTAAGTATCCCCGCTTTAGAATCCCATCAATGCAAATGCAGGTATAGACGGTACTCTTAGACCAATCGCCCATGCGATAAGTATTAGTATTACAAAATGCATCGGATAGAATGTATAGAACAAATATTTTGCACGTCTGCCAAGCTCGCCGTTGTAAGCTCTGAGCAGTGGTATGATGAGAAATGTTCCTATCGGTATGGTAAAAAACTGCAGCATCATGTTACTATGTTCCATGATAGTTCCTGTCATTTGAGTTGTTTCCAAAACGTATGCATCCAAAGCGTACTTTCCTAACACATCGCCCAAAACATCAACCATAAGAGTGAGTACTCTAGTCATTAAGGATACGAATACCATAAACGCTCCCCAGACTACTAACGTCACTGTTCTGCGCTTCATCTCATCTTTTATGACTTTATAGAGGAAAATCATAATCAGACCGAATGGTCCGCTTTCAACTGTAATCAATGAGGCTATAAGTATTAGTATAAATAAAACTACGAATAGCCCTTTCCTTTCCTTTTCAACATAGAGCTTTTCGTGCATGATTATACAAATAAGTCCGAGCAGTATAGAAAACACTACATTGAGCTGCCATATTCCAAAGGCAACCGTATATGGGATTTGAGCTATCGCACCGAAAACCAGTAGCCTGAGCATATATCTTTTTACATTGGATGTACGCCTAAATCCCTCCACGACAAAAAATGCCATTATCGGGAATGCAATACCAAATGTAAAACCTAATATAATATGAATCCACGGCGGAACGATTTCCCACAAAACTATTGTGGTATGGTTAATTCCCATACTGATTATTGCGATGAGCTTAAGAGTAAATGCGTTTACTGATAACTTTCTCAATCTGATTTTCTCCCTATTTTTATTTTTATCTTCCTATTGTCAGTTTTTAAGCTGAAGGGAGTCGAACCGATGGGGGTTCGACTCCCCTCAGCTTAAGTATGCCTACTGTGTGTTAACCACCCCGTCGCTGCGCGCCACCCCTCCGTGTAGGGGAATTTAGTCGTCATCATCACTGTCTTCAGGTTCAAAGTCCTCTATCGGAAGAGAGTCTTCAGGGGCAGTGCCGCTGACATATTGCATCTGACGCCATTGCTCTTTAGTTATGAGCAGCGCCCGCGGTTTAGATCCCTCGAACGGCCCGACTACGCCCATTTGCTCCATCTGATCAACTATTCTGGCAGCACGTGAATATCCGAGTTTAAGTCTGCGCTGAAGCATGGAAACCGATGCCTGTCCGGTCTCAAAAATCACATCCACCGCTTGCGGTAAAAGTTCATCATGGTCATTTCCGCCGTTACCGCTTAAGTCATCTTTAGATTTGTCGCCGGATGATTTGTCCACGGCGGCTTTTTCTATCTCGCCCATTACCTCTTCGGAATATTGGGTTTCGCCGCTGTTTTTAATGAATTCTACTACTTTTTCACGTTCGGCATCCGACACCCAAGTGCCTTGGACACGCATCGGTTTGTCCGACCCTATCGGAGCAAAGAGCATGTCTCCATTGCCTACGAGTTTGTCGGCATTGCCCCCGGCATCTAAAATTATGCGCGATTCAAGCGCACTTGAGACCTTAAACGAAATTCTTGATGGGATATTCGCTTTCATAAGTCCTGTTATAACATCGGCGCGCGGACTCTGCGTTGCGATGATTAAGTGCATTCCGGCGGCCCGCCCCATCTGTGCCACACGGCAAATTGATTCTTCAACTTCTCTTGCTGCTGTCATCATCAGGTCTGCAAGTTCGTCTATGATAATGACTATCTGCGGAAACACCTGTAATTCCTCAGATTCGCGGGCAACCTTATTATACCCCTCAAGGTCTCTGGCGTTTGTTTCTTTAAATAATGTATATCTTTTAGTCATTTCAAAGACTGCCCATTGCAGCGCCCCTGACGCTTTTTTGACATCCGTAACGACCGGCACAAGTAAGTGAGGGATTTCATTATATACATTGAATTCGACCATCTTAGGGTCTATCATTATAAATCGCACTTCTTCCGGCGTCGCCTTATAGAGTAAACTCAAGATAATAGAGTTCAGGCAAACTGACTTGCCCGATCCTGTCGTTCCTGCTACAAGCATGTGCGGCATTTTCGCAGCGTTTCCGACTATTGATTCATCGGAGATATTTTTCCCGATTGCAAAAGTTAGTTTAGACTTCGCCCCGGTGAATTCCTTTGACTCGATGATATCACGCAGATATACCATACTGACGCTCTTGTTAGGCACTTCAATACCCACTGTAGAGATCATGTTAGGCATTGCTGCAATTCTAACTCCGCTCGTTCCCAGCGATAGTGCAATGTCGTCTGCCAAATTGGTCAACTTGCTGAGCTTCACACCCGCTTCCATCGCCGCTTCATATCTTGTGACTGCCGGACCACGTGTTGCATTTGATATTCTTACATTAACTCCAAAACTCTGAAACGCTGTTTCAAGCCTTTCGGAGTTCTGACGTATCTCATCGCCCCCGGACTGCGCTTTGACAGAGCCGGTCGCCAATAAATCGATAGGCGGGAAAACATACCTTGCTTCACTGTCACTTGGCTGTATCGGCTCAATCAGTTCCGATTTTTCCGATTCCCTTGGCTTTTCTTGTTCTGTTTCCGCTTCCGACTGCATTTGCGCCTGCGTCTGCGGTACTTCTGCCGAAACTTCTTCTGTTATTGGGTTATCGGGTTCTAAGGGGGTATCGTAGTCAATCTCCGGCACTCTGAACGCTTTAGCCCTTGGGGATTTGGGTTCGGCAGCACGGCGGCGCTTGCCCTCCATAAACGAAATATCTAAAGGCAGATCAACCACTTCGTTATCCGCCGAGCCGTCCGCATCTTCGATATCAGCAGAGGCCACAGCAGCGGTGTCATTGCCTGTAGGTGATGAATCTAAATGATTATTCTGCCCGGCGTTTTTTGCCGCTTGTTTGTCTTTAAGTCTATCATCCCAGCCGGGAGTTTCAGATTTTTCTTCGTCATCAATGGGTATGTCGATGCCTTTTCCGCGTTTTGACATAAACGGCATTCTTCTTCCGGCCGGCTTGTATTTTTGTACGACAGGGGGCTGTTCCGGTTCAGGCTCAGGGATATACTCAACTCGCGGTCTGTTCTTGACCGCGTCTATAATGCCGATTATTGACTTGTTTATTGCAGTCAGCAAGAAAAAAGCCGTTGCCATAAGAAGCACGATCGTAGAGCCGATTCTGCCAAACATCCATCCGAAAAGGTCTGCGAGCGCACCTGCGATAGCACCGCCTGATTGCAGTTCAAGTCCGCTTCTCCACAGAGCCGGAAACATGGCAAAGGATATTTCGAAACCATATTCGGATGTACGTGAAAATAAGTGCCATAGTGCTCCGACCATAACGCAGAGTATCAGAGCGCAGACCGCCCTGAATACAACAGGCCGCCCTCTATGGAAAGTCAGTATTACCGCGCATAGCAGAAGTGCCGGTGCAAGGAAGAAAAAGCCGCTGCCGACAAGACCCTTTACAAGTCCGGCAAAGAGCCCGATAAATGCACCGTCTGTGTTAAAATAAGAAATAAGCGAAAACGCCGCCAGGACAAAACAGACCGCGGCCATTATTTCGCGCCTGTATGGTACTCTTTCACTTTGGGAATTTCCCGAAGCGGACTTTGAGGCGCCGGTTTTTGCGGACACACCATTTGTTGATTTGGGTGCCGGTTTTTTGCGGTTTGATTGTGCCAATTTAAATAAACATCCCTTTTTCTAAAAAATCAGTGAAATTATCAGCGTTACACCGCCGACGATAAAACAGTAAAACGGTATATACCCAAATCCGCCTTTTTTCAGGAGACGGCGCAGGAATTGAATGGCGAAAAATCCTACAACTGCCGCAACCACAAACCCGGCAAAAAATATGCCAAACGATGAAAAATCTGTATCCCCCGTTATTGCTCTGTAAAGCGAAACAATTGTAGCTCCGAGCACAGCCGGAATCGAGAGCAGCAATGAGAATTTTACCGAAAACCCACTGCTGAATCCGCGGGCAAGCCCGACGGTGATTGTCGTACCGGAACGCGACATGCCAGGTAATGTCGCGACACATTGAGCAAGCCCTATGATGATTGCATCAGATAGCTGCATGGTCTTTTCTGTCTTGCTTCCTCTTTTTATATACTTGTCTGAAACAAAAAGCAGTCCGCCCGTAACGCATATCGCAAATCCGACAAATGCGGTATTTGCAAAGAGCCGCGCGATGCTCCCCGAAAAAATCAGAGCGAGAAACAACGGCAATGTACCTATGAGAATGAATAAAAGCATTCTGGCTGGCGGCTTGAGAACTACCGGCTCTCCGGCCACGCTGTCTCCCCGGCTATGGATATATTCCATTGCGTCCGACAGCATTTCCTTGATTTCTTTCCAGTAAACCACGCTTATGGACAAAAGGGTTGCCAGATGCAATAATACATTGAATAGCAAGTGGGCATCAGCATAATCGTCCATATTCATTAGGTTTTGCAAAATAGCGAGGTGTCCCGAACTTGAGATCGGTAAAAATTCGGCTATTCCTTGTACAAGCCCGAGAAATAGTGCAATCCATATCGTCACAAATTATCCCACCCTACTGCTGATGTTTCGCACCAGCCAAATTTAAAATAGAAAGCGCCATTATTGAAACATCTCTTAAAGCGCAACCATATTGAGGTCAGCTTTTATAGTGCTTCCAGTGCTTCAAGTTCTTTTGCAAGGTCCAGTCTGGGAAAGATGATTTCGCCTTTGCTCACGGTGACATCCTTCGGCAAGACTCCGTAAGAAGCTGCACTATCATAGTTTCTCAGCTCTTTCTCCGCCCCGATCTGGGCAAATATCTTCTCACATGTATCAGGCATGAACGGCTGAAGTAAAACTGTGCAAATGCGGATAGTTTCCAAAAGATTGTACAGAACTGCCGCGAGTCTCGGTTTCTGACTGTCATCTTTGCCCAAAACCCAAGGTGCGGTTTCGTCGATATATTTGTTTGCGCGGGATGTTACTTTAAATATCTCTGTAAGTGCGCTTTGGAATGCGTATTTTTCCATATTCGCTTCGTACACCCTATGCAATTCTTCCGCCACTTTTATAAGTCCCTCATCTTCAGGCCCATCTTGTCTCTCTGTCGGCAGAGTTCCTTCAAAGTACTTTCCTGCCATAGATACAGTACGCGAAACAAGGTTGCCGATATCATTTGCCAAATCGGAATTTATACGGGAAATAAGCGTTTCGTTTGAGAAATTCCCATCCGAGCCGAATGTAAATTCACGCAAGAGGAAGAAGCGCAGAGCATCGACACCGTAGTGCTCAGCCAGAATAATCGGATCTTTCACATTGCCTTTTGATTTACTCATCTTGTCTCCGTCAAAAAGCAGCCAGCCGTGTCCATAGACTTTTTTCGGCAGAGGCAGGTCAAGAGCCATGAGCATCGCAGGCCATAGAATCGAGTGAAGCCTTACGATTTCTTTTCCGATAAAATGGACATCGCATGGCCAGTATTTGTTAAAATCATCATATTTGTCATTATCATAGCCGAGCGCAGTAATGTAGTTACTAAGCGCATCAACCCAAACATAGACAACATGATCAGGGTCAAAGTCTACGGGGATTCCCCACTTAAACGTCGTCCTTGAAACGCAGATGTCCTCAAGACCGGGTTTTAAGAAGTTGTTTACCATCTCATTTACACGTGATGCCGGTTCAAGATAGCCTGAGATAAGCTCCATGATTCTGTCGGCGTATTTTGATTGACGGAAGAAATATGCTTCTTCTTCGGCATATTTAACTTCGCGTCCGCAGTCAGGGCAATTGCCATCATTTAGTTGGCTATCTGTCCAGAATGACTCGCAGGGTGTGCAGTACATTCCTTTGTAGACGCTCTTGTATATATCACCTTTGTCATAGAGGGTTTTGAAAATCTTCTGTATGGACTTGACATGGTAGTCATCGGTCGTGCGGATGAAGCGGTCGTATGAAATGTTCATCAGCTTCCATAAGTCAAGAATTCCGTTTTTGCCGCAGATTATCTCATCCACAAACTCCTTGGGTGTCACTCCGGCGGCTTTTGCTCTTTCTTCGATTTTCATTCCATGTTCGTCTGTTCCTGTCAGAAACATCACATCATAGCCACGCATCCTTTTATATCTCGCCATTGCGTCTGTCGCCACTGTGCAGTATGTGTGACCGATGTGCAATTTGTCCGAGGGGTAGTAGATGGGTGTCGTAATGTAAAATGTTCCTTTGTCCATGGGTAGTTCCTCCGTATGTTTATTGACGCATAATTATATTTTGCCATTATAATACAAAATCTTCCAGAATGAAAGCAGTTTTTGCTGTGCTGATACCGGGGGGCTCGGAATTTGCGTTTTTAGCGATTCCGAAAAACACAAACTCCTCGTCATTAACACAAATTGCAATTTTTCGTGTGCTTTATGTATTTTTCGCCAATAAGTATATTTTTGCGCATGATTATATCACATTTATTGGATATTTCATAGTTGACTTGTTTAGAAGATTGCTCTATAGTTAACTGTTAAATACTATAAAATTATTAAGTACGAAAGGATGATTTGACATGAAAAGTTTTGTCGCAAAAACAATCAATGATATGCCACCATCAGGAATACGGAAGTTTTTTGATGTAGCGGCGATGATGGACGATGTTGTATCTCTTGGTGTCGGCGAACCCGATTTCGTCACACCTCGTCATATTTGCGATAAGGCTATCCTTTCGCTTGATCAAGGGCATACGATGTATACATCCAACTCAGGTATGCTTGAACTTCGGGAAGAGATCAGCCGTTATATGTCAAAATACGGCCTTAGCTATGATCCGCAGACCCAAGTTCTCGTCACAGTTGGTGCTAGTGAGGATATAGATATCTCTATGCGTGCTATCCTTGAGCCCGGCGATGAGGTGCTGATCGTTGAACCTTGTTTCGTGGCGTATAAGCCGTGCGTTATAATGGCCGGCGGTGTGCCTGTGACTATATCTACAAGTGCCGAGAATGATTTCCGGGTTACTGCTGCTGATATCAAGGCACATTTGACTGCAAAGACAAAGGCTGTAATCCTGAGTTATCCGTCAAATCCCACAGGGGCTATCTTGACGATGGACGAGCTTGTGCCTATCGCTGATGTCTTACGTGAGCGTGATATTGTTGTAATCAGCGATGAAATTTATTCCGAGCTTACTTATAGTGACTGCCCGCATGTGAGTATTGCTTCACTTCCGGGTATGGCGGAGAAAACTATAGTTATCAATGGATTTTCAAAGTCCTTTGCCATGACAGGCTGGAGATTGGGTTTTGCTTGCGGTCCGGTCGATCTGATTGCAGCGATGACTAAGATCCATCAGTATGTCCTTATGTGTGCCCCTACGATTGCTCAATATGCAGGGCTTGAGGCTCTGCAAAACGGCGAAGCGAGTGTGCTTGCTATGAAGCAGGAATATGATGCCCGCCGCCGCTTTTTGCTTGATGAATTTAAGAAGATGGATATTGATTGTTTTGAGGCTAAGGGTGCTTTTTATCTGTTTCCGTCTATCGCAAAGTTTGGTTTGTCATCAGATGAATTTTGTACTCGTCTTTTGGAAGAGCAGCGTTTGGCAGTTGTACCGGGGCCTGCTTTCGGTGATTCAGGCGAGGGGCATGTGCGCATTTCTTATGCTTATTCTATCGAGAGTATCAAGTCTGCACTCGACAGGCTGCGCAAGTTTATTGAGTCGCTTTAAAAATAGTATCGCAGCATAAAAAGCCGGAGTGAAAAAACTTCGGTTTTTTCCATGCGGATTTATCAAAAATACAATGTAAAATTCTGCACCAATTTCTGATGAAATTTTTGTCATATTTTTTGCTTCAAATTTTGTTGACACGCAATTAAAGCCATGCTATAGTGCCGGAACAAGCATGTAAAAAGTCTACACACATCAAGGAGGTGCACAGGTATAGCATTGATCGTAAGTGACAGAAACATTTTTTTAATTTTAAGGAGAAAAATAACATGACAGGAATTGCACTAATTATCGCATTCGTAGTCGCTATTGTAATAATGATTTTAGCAATATCTAAACTAAAACTCCACCCGTTTCTGGCAATCATGGGTATCGCTATTGCCCTTGGATTTGCGGCAGGCATCCCGGCTATGGACCGCACGGTTGACGGAGAGCTTCAACGTGGTATCGTATGGGTCGTTGGCCAAGGCTTCCAAAC
>Ga0123355_10016096_pt1 | contig 11774 bp, 11 predicted proteins | sample TergutEmb28metaG_3_FD_89872 | JGI IMG/M metagenome (GOLD analysis project Ga0123355, IMG submission 89872) | Embiratermes neotenicus P1 segment gut microbial communities from Petit-Saut dam, French Guiana - Emb289 P1 | ecosystem: Host-associated > Arthropoda: Insects > Digestive system > Gut ...
GACAACCCGTATAGGTTTGCCGTTTGCGTCTATACTTTCTGTAACGCAATTAGGAAACAACGATGCTATCTTTTCGACATTGTTATCCACTTTATTTGAGGTGTGCATCTTGAGGTTTTTCATGGGGGGAGGGGAAGTGAAGGGACATATAAGTTGATGGAATTATTAGCTAAGCAATGCCTAACATAAAAAATTAAAGATTTTCTAAAAATATGTTAAGCAGTTAGTAGTGTGCCAACACCTTTTGCGGTAAATAGTTCTAGTAGTATTGCATGAGGCACAGTGCCGTTTGTTATCATAACCTCGGAGACACCAGATTTTATTGCCTCGATACAGGCCTGTACTTTAGGAATCATGCCGCCACTAATAGCCCCAGATTTAATCATAGCCTCAACATCTTTTATCTTTATTTTAGTGATTAGTGATTTTGGGTCATTAGGGTCTTTTCTTATGCCGTCAATGTCAGTCAAAAATAACAACTTTTCTGCATTCAAAGCTCCGCCAATTGCACCCGCTGCAATGTCCGCATTTATATTGTAACTTTCGCCATTTTTGCCAACGGCTATGGTTGAAATTACGGGAATAAAATCTTTGCTAACAGCGTTAATAAGTTCAGTGTTTATTTTAGTAATACTACCTACCATGCCAAGTTCTTTAGATAGGGGCTTAGCTTCAATAAGTTTAGCGTCCATACCAGACTATCCAACAGCCTTAACGCCAAGTGTACCAAGTTCTTTAACCAAATTTTTATTTAGTTTGCCAGCAAGTGCCATTTGCACAACGGTCATTGCTTCCTTGCTTGTAACGCGAAGTCCATTCTTAAATTCAGAATGTATTTTATGAATAGCAAGTTGCTCGTTAATTTCGGGCCCCCCACCATGAATAAGTATAGGATTAACTCCAACGATTTTCAGTGCTGCCGTATCTTGCAAAATTGTATGTGTAACAGCACTTGAATTCATAGCATTACCGCCGTATTTAATTACGACAGTTTTGCCACTATACCGCGATATAAACGGTAGCGCCTCGGTTAAAATTTCTGCCCGTTTTATTAAGTCTTGTGTTGATTGGTTTTGAGGTATCATATTTCCTTTTTCCCCTTTTTAATGTCCGACAATAGCGAACTAAAGTATTTTAAGAGCTCCCGCTCTCTTTTTTTCGTATAACGCTTTTGTCCGTTTCTCCGTTGTTCGTTTTTTTGTGTTGTTATATTGGAAACTTTTTCAAAATTTCCCCCCAAATAATTATACTACAACTGATTGCCGCTAACAGGCAAACCTAACTCTTCCTTTAGCCCAAACATTAGGTTCATGTTTTGGATAGCTTGACCTGACGCACCTTTAATAAGGTTATCAATTGCGCTAGCCACAATCACGCGATTAGTCTTTTTATCCACGGCAAATCCGATAAAACAACAATTAGAATTTGTCGCAAATTTAAGTTCGGGCATAATTGGCAGCACTTTTACAAACTTCTCTTTTTTATAAAACTGGTTATATGCTTTTTCGATACTTTTTGCGTTTGTAGCTTCGCTTAAATCCGCATACGCCGTACTCAAAATTCCTCTTTTAACGGGAAGTAGGTGAGGGGTAAAGTTTAGGTTGCTAGCACCCAATTTTTCTTCAATCTCTGAAGTATGACGATGCGTCGTTACACCGTAGGGTTTAATGCTGTATGCCGATTCGCAAAAAGAAAAGTCTTCTTTAGCTTGTCTGCCTGCACCCGTAATGCCACTTTTTGCATCAATAATAATGCTATCAAGTTTAACAAGTCCGTTTTTAACAAGTGGCAAAAGCCCCAAAATAGACGCCGTGGGGTAGCAACCAGGGTTTGCAATAAGTCTAGCGGTCTTAATATCTTTTCGGTTTATCTCGGTTAGTCCATAAACAGCAGCCGCATTTTCTTTTTTGGCAGGATGTTTTATGCCGTAAGTCTTTTCAAAAAGAGGCAAACTATCATATCTGAAATCTGCCGATAAATCTATAACTTTAAGATTTTTATTGCTAGCAAGTAATGCACTGCAAGTTTCTGCACTTACTCCGTGTGGCAGTGCAGTAAAAACAACATCACAAATACTAGCACAATATTCTATATCTAAATCGCTGAACTTTAATGCTGGATAAGAGCATGCTAGCGACGGATAAAGCTCTGCAACTAATTTGTTTGTATGCGCTCTGCTTGTCGCATTAACTATTTTTGCTTTTGGATGACTAGATAGCAATCGCATAAGCTCGTACCCAGTATATCCATTAGCACCGATAACACCAATTTTTATCATTTTTTTTCCTTCTAAAAACACATTGCTAAAAACCAGGCCGAATTTAATCAAGTTAGCGATTTTGAAACAACACCAATTTTTATCATATGTTGATTATATAGTTATTTGACAATTTTTGCAAGTAAAAACCATGCTAAATTCTAGCATAAAAAAATTTTAATTTTTTTATTGACAGCATTTTTTTTATGTGATATAATTGTATACATACAAATAAGAAAAGGTACATTTTGCTCAAGAGCCAAGATAATTGTTCTGTAAGTGCTACGATAAAATATAATCCCTTATCTTAAAAAACAAGAGAAAACTTTTTTCTGCCCCAAAATACAGCCTGCATGATATTAGCCTTTTAGAGACTAATTCTTAGCACGCTTGTTTTTGGTATCAAAAAATAAGGTTCTCAAGCAATCATAAATTTTTTCAAGAGGAGAAAAACAAAAAATGAAAAAAAGAAAAATTTCAATTGTTGTAACTGTTATGGTGGCTATCATGATGGCTTTATCACTAGCATTTACAACAGGTTGCCCAGGCGAGAATGGTTATCCTGAACTTACAGGAATTACTATTGCTACAACGCAAGCAACTACTTGGACAATAGGTACTACGCCTAACCCAAGCGCAACTTTTGCTGCAACTGCAACTCCGAATGGTGCACAATTAGGCACAGTTATTTGGGCTTCATCTAATGCAAGAGTTGCAATAAACGCGCAAGGCGTTGCAACACTAGCTGCAAATGCAACTGCAGGAACTGCATATATAACTGCAACAGTTGGCGACATTGTTTCTAACCAAGTTAGAATCACGGTTAACCCAGCTGGTGGTCCAGATACTCCTGTTACACCAGACACTCCTGTAACGCCGGATGTGTGTGATGTTTGCGACGCAGAGCCTTGCGTTTGTCCTCCAACGCCACAACCATGTCTGGATTGTGACAACATTCCTTGTGATTGTCCTCCAGTAGGCACGGCAATTGCTACAGCTGCTGAATTTTTAGCAATGACTATGGATGGCGAATACCATTTGTATAATGACATTGACTTTGCAGGAGAAAATTTTGCTCCTCTTGGCGGTGGTGCAGGATATCTTGGTGATATTGGCGATCTTGCTGCTCAGTGGGCAGCTGCATTCAGCGGTACGCTAGATGGAAGAGGCTATGCACTATTAAATATCGAAAGCTTAGCGACAGTTAATTATGCGTGGCATTATGGTGGCGTGTTTCGTCAGTTAGATGGCGCAACTATTAGAAATTTAGCTGTAGTTAATATTTCAGTTGGTGCTGAAGCAGGTGCTCGTAATGTTGGTCAAGGCGGAGCTTTTGTAGGCAGAATGCGTGCAACTACTATCGAAAATGTATTTATTACAGGTACAAGTAACGGTGTAGTAGGCGGAACTCAAGCTGGTATGGCACACTTCTTTAACTCTGGTTTTGTAGGAGTTATGGATGCAGGTAGCGTACTTAGAAATGTTGTAATTGATATGGCATCTGACGATATAAACTTCTACGGTGTTGTGTTCAGTTTCCCTGGTACTGCTACTGGCAGAACAATTGAAAATGTTTTTGTTGTAAACAATAGCTTGAATAACACTGCTTTACCTGCGGAGTTGTTCTCGAGATATGCAGTTCCAGCTGGCACAACAAGAACTAACAGTTCTGTAATTACAAGAGCTGAAATTGCAACGACAAATTTCGCTGCCTTTAATGGAGTTGCAAGTTGGGTATTAGCTGCTAACGAATTACCAAATATTGGTAGAAGATTCTCGACTGATGTAACAAGCGTTACGCTTGCTGCACCGACAGTATCAAATGTTATGCCGGGCACAACATACCAACTAGTTGCTACAGTTGCTCCTTTTAATGCAAACAACTTAAGTATTGATTGGTCAACTAGTGCTGCTACAGTAGCTACAGTTGCAAATGGTTTAGTATCTTTTCTTGCAGATGGTCCTGTTGTAATTACGGCGACTACAGTTCAAGGTGGCTTTACAGCTACAGCAAGTTTTTCGGTAGCATCAAATATACCTGTGTCGAGTATTGAAGTTAGTGGTAATTCGGCAGTATTTATTGGTCAAACAACTACATTAACTGCTTCTTATTTGCCAACAACAGCAACAAATGGTGATGTTGTTTGGTCTGTTACTAGCGGTGCTGCGAATATAACCCAAACAAATACTGTAACAGCTATCGCTATTACAGGTGTGGCAGCGGGCAATGTAACTGTTCGTGCTACTGCAGCTGATGGTAGCGGTGAATATGATGAGGTAACTATTGCTGTTTATTCTACAGTCCTTATAGCGCCATCTCAGTTCATGGCAATTGCATATTATTTGTCAGGTGACTTTACGCTAGGTGCAGATATTGACTTTGCAGGTGTTACTGTTTTAGCTATTTCAGGTAGACATGGTATTAGAAACGGTTATCACGCTGGTTTAGGTGCAAATTTGTGGAGAGCAGACACTGCTTTTACTGGTACGCTAGATGGTCAAGGTTATGCACTAAATAACATCACTTTATTAGGTGATCCGGGTAACAATTGGGCTTTCGGTTTATTTAGGTCAACTGATGGTGCTACTATTGAAAATATTGTGTTAAATAATTTTGTATGGCGTACATCGGAAGGTCTTCATGCTGGTCAAGGTGGGGCTTTAATAGGTGCTGCTAGAAACACGACTGTGCGCAATGTTGTAATGAATGTAACAGTTGAAGATAGAGGTGAAGGTGCAGCGGTTCATCAATTCAATTCAGCTTTTGTTGGTAATGTTCAGTATGCTAATACTTTTGAAGATATCACAGTTAATCTAACAACTGAAGGCGCAAGAAGAGTATACGGATTTGCTTTCAATTTCGGTGGTGCAGGTAATGTTTATTTTACAAATGTAATAGTAAACTATACTGGAACAGTTCCTGCTCTTACTCAAGGGGTAATTACAGCGGCTAGATTTGTGCAAAATAACTTTGTTTTGCAAGCAGCATAAGCATTGAAAAAACTTTAACATAACACTTTTGTTGCAATCGCATATGTTTTCATATGTCTTGCAAAAAGGTAAGTAAAAATACTCCCCTAGACAAGTTTGTCTAGGGGAGTATTTTTACTTAATTTTGGCGGAGGCTGAGGGAATATAAGTATACTGGTTTTGGGGTGTTTTTTATGCCATTTTATGCCATTTTTACTATCTGATATCATAGGTTGCAACTATCTTGTACCCAAAATGTACCCACTCAATTATCAACTATTATATCTATGCTGTCGATAATTTCTTTTTGTCTATTGGGGAATAAATGACTGTATGTGTTAAGAGTTTGGTTAATGTCCGAATGTCCTAGTCGTTGTGCTACTAGCAAAATGTTTTGTCCTTTATTCAGTAATAGGCTTGCGTGTGAGTGTCTAAAGTCGTGTATTCTAATTTGCTTAACTCCTGCTAGATTGCAGTATTTAGTTTTGTTGCGGTCAATACTGATTAGTGCTAGCGGTCGACTAAAGCCAAATACAAAGCATTTAGGAGTGTAGCCGACATAAGTTTGTTGTTCAGTATGTAGGTTTTTTAATAGGTTTGTAAGACTTGCAGTCATTAGTATTTGCCGATTACTGCTTTTAGTTTTTGGTGGAGTAATTTTGTAACCACCGCCGACAACTTTATTTGTGTAGGTTTTTGTTATATTTATAATGGAAGTATCAAAATTTATATCTTGCCATGTCAAAGCCATTATTTCGCCTTTTCTAGCACCAGTCAAATAAAGAGTACTGAAAAATGCTTTATGGGTTAAATCGTCTACAACGCTAATAAACTGTGTGAATTCCTGTTCAGTCCAAAAGTCCATTTGTGGCTTAAGTTCGTTGTTCTTAAAATTGCCTACTTTCGATACTGGGTTAAATGGTAAATTATAAAAATCTACTGCGAAATTTACAAAGTTTACAAAAGTTCGGTGTATGCGGTTTTTAGTTGCATACTTTATTGATTTAGAATTTATTTCATTTTGCCAATTGGCTATATCAGTAGCCTTTAGGTTAGAGATTTTCATTTTTTCAAAATAGGGCAGTACATAATCTTGTAAAGATTGAATAATTGAGCAAAAAGAACTTTCTTTTATGCGTGGTTGTTTGTAGTTTTTATATAACTCAAAAAGTTGTAGTATAGTTAAATTGTCGGTTGATTTTTTGCTTGTGGCTTTAGCCTTAATATACGCTTGTTCTGCATCTTTTTTGGTGTCGTAGCCCGACAGCCTTTTATTTTGCCCGTCCACTCTAAAGCGGACAGTCCATTTGTTATTTCTTTTTTCGTAACTTGCCATATGTTAGTTGCTCCTTGTAATGTTATTTTTTCTCACTAGTGAGAAACTTTAGTTTTAGGTGTTGTTTATAGCTTTTGACGATGTGTATCTTAAAACCCTAAATCGTCTGCGTCATCGTCAGAGAGTGGGGTTAATAGGTCGTATTGTGTTAGAAGTTGTGTGTTAGTAAATTTTTTGATGTGGTCTATTCGCCGTGTAAAGCCGTTTCTAATTTCTTGTGGTTGGTCTTGATACCAGTGTGTTATGGGTTTGTTGGATATAATATAAACTTTTGTCCATGCGGCATATTTGTTTTTGAACCTACAAGAGAGTTGCACGGGGTATCTATCCAGTAACCTATTTAGTAGCGTTGCTTTGAATTGACCCTCAAACTCGTCTAGTACGAGTATTTTTTGATAATCGTAATTATCGAATGGGTGGTTGTAATCGTCTACAAAATAGAAGTCTTTTGGGTCGTAGTTATCCCATAGATAACGGCTTTTGCCAGTTTCGGGGTCTCCGTAGAAATAGTGTCGGTTGCCTATAATTTCGGGTCGTTGTGTAGTTTCCCATTTTTCCGCTTGATGTTCCGCATACAAACGGTCAAGGACTTTTAATTGTCCTGCGTTTAAGTTTCGGGCAAACATTATTTCTCTAGGTGTTAAGCCGTCCAGTATGTCGTTTTTGATTTCAGTTATGTCATTTCGTCCGCCTTGCTCAACAGGGTCACCAAACCAAAGCACTTCGCCTATTTGAGTATCTTTTTTGTCTGCGTGATTACCTTGTTTTTTTACATAATCTATGTTGTCTTTTTTGCTACCGCCACGGGGCATGATGTGTGTTTTGGGTAAATATCCGCACAGTGTGCTAAATCTTTTTGGTTGTGAAAATTCAAAATAACCTTGAAAATGTATTGTGCCAGTTTTGGGGGCTTTTTCTCTGCAAAATATAAAGTATCTAATGTGATTTAGCTTTTCTAAATAATTATAAAATTCAGTGTCTGTCATGGTAGGATTGTTTTGAGTAAATAACCAATTACGACCTTTTGTGTCGTTTTCAAATGTCGTTTCTTGACTTGTTTTCAAGTCGTTTTTTTGCTCTAAATCGGGAGCAATATTTTGAGCAGTTTTAGGCTCTTTTTTAGGCTTTTTTGACATGGTTTTTATATTGGTTTATTGCTAAAAGCTACAATGCTACGAAGTTAACAGTAATAATATATGTTAACTAGTACGCCGTGCGGGGCAAGCCCGCACGGCAAAGCGTATTTTGGGGCTACAGCAAGCTGGATACGCCCTGCCAAAATAACGCTTTGCCGAAGTGTGCAGTAGGTTGGTTTTGGGTCGCTGGCTCGTTTGTTTTGTGGCTATTGAGCCACGATTTTAATGTTTTGATTATTCTCAAAAAAGGTATGTTTTGAGCGGTTCAGGGCTTGGCTGGGTTTAGAGTTCTTCAGTTTTTTAATCTCTCGTTGTACAAGTAATTTTTGAGTACCTTAGGGGCTATCATTTTTTGCCCTTGCGTTGATATACTCTAACTTTATACTTTTTTTGCGTTTTATGGGGGTAAATTTTAATTCTGCCGTTTGTTTAGTGCGTTTTTATACTCCTGTACTGGATAGGACAATTTTAAGCAAATACGGCAATTTTATCGGGTGGCTGTTTTTGTCCTATTATTTTGCTAAATTCGTTTTCGAAATACTCATATATACAGCAGTGGCAAACATAGAGTTTTTTAGTTTTGTTGCGGTGGCAAGTTGCGTATTGTTGATGTATGTCGCTGTTTGCGGAATACGGACAATAGCCTTGCATTTCTAGTTGTCTACTTGCTAGTAGTAAAGCGTTTATGGGCTTATCTGTTGGCGGTTTTAATGGCACAATTTTATATATCATGGTGGCTGTTTCCTTTTGTGAGTCTTAGTGCGTTTAGATACAAAATTTGGGTAATGCTACAGTTTTTTAGGTAAAAGCTACAATTTTTTTGTAGCTTTTTTGTAGCCAAACGGCAATTTTCGGGGCTTTTTTAGTTTCGGTGTTTTATGTGGCTATTGAGCCACTTTTTTAATGAGTTTTGCGGGTTTTCTATAGCAAGATTACTAGACAATAATTTTGCTATTTGGCGGGGCTGTTTTTTCCTAAAAAAAGAATATGTTTTTAGTAGTTGCCTTATAGCTTTTACCTTGTGTTAGCGGTGTTTGTGGCTTTTAGCGGGCTAGATTTAATCAAGTAAATTAAAACCTATACCGAGTGTACAAAATACAAAAAACGCTTAAAAATGATGCTTTTATTATTTTTCTTATCAAGAGAACAAAATAATTTCGTTTTTTATGTTGTCGCTCTGACCTACACTGCATTAAACATTTTTAAGCATTTTTTGCATTTTGTATTTCTCAATCAAGGTTGCTAATTTACTGCTCCGCCAAGTTTAGAATTTGTTACTTTAATTGCAACTCTTGTGAGTCGGTTAAATCGTCTAGTTCGCCTAAATCGGCAAAATCTAAATCGTCTATAGTTTCGTCTTGTTCGACAGTTGTATTTATTTTAGGTGCTGTTGCTTGAGGTGTGTTAGCTAGCATATTTGCATATTCTTTGATGTAACCAGTAGAGCCAAGTCGCAGGGCAAAACTCTCTAGTATGGTAGCTAATTGGTAATAATCGTTGATTAGTGATAGGCTTAGAAATATGATGCTATGTTCTTTTTTGTGGTTAAGTTGTAGTATGCTAACATAACATTTTGCTGTGTAGTCTATCATGATATGTACATTTTCTCGTTTGGCAAACTCGTCTAGTAGTTGAGTGCTTTTATAGTAAATGTGCTTATATCCTTTAGGGCAATATGTGTATTTGCCAGTAGCACGGTCTTGCTTAAATTGTCTTTTCATAGTGGAATATCCTTATAATTTTTAAGTTGTGTTTTTAGGCAAACCAAACATTTTTAGTATTGTTTCGCCTATAGGCAAATTTTGGGCTAGCATTAGATAAAAGAAAGTTTCAGCGTTTTTATCATTTTGCAAGCCGTAGCGTTTTCTTATTCTGCTGTAGCAGTTTTTGAGTATAGTTTTTTTATCCCGTCTTTTTAGCATTTTTAGCGTGGTTTATAATATCGTCTGCACTATATTTCCCATCGGGCAAGGCAGGAATGTTTATTTGCAAAGTCATTAGTTCTTGATTAAGTTCATATATTTTTCTAGCAATTTGAAAAAAGCGGTTTGTTTCGCCAACTTGCAGATTTCGCAAGTACCACAATAAATCTAATTCTTTATGTGTCGTGCTGTAGTATATTTCGTTTCTGCGGTCGGCATTCTCTTGCAATTCTTGCAATGTGAAGTCCTCATTTTCGGGGTCAAACTCTTTTATCCGCTGTGCTGTTTGCTCGGGGCAATACCTGCTATTTCGTTTGGCAACTTCTCTAAATGCAGGAGTTAACGGAGTTGATTTATTTGATTGGTTTTCTTTTAGTTGTTTAGGTTGATTTTTAGTCGTGTTGTTAGTTTTATTGTTCATAATATTTTATCCTTTTGATAGCCTTGTGGCTTGATTTGTTTTTCTCACTGGTGGGAAACTTTTTGATTTTTCTCTACCTTTGAGAAACTTATTTAATGGTACATTCGATTTGTACTATTAAGGGTGGCATTTCGCCAACTTGCCCACTGGGCTATAGGTTGCAGTTTTTTTATGCTATTTCGCTAGCACTGGTATTTACTGCATTTATGCTATTAGCGTCTAAATTGACTAACTCAACAAATAGTTTTGTCGGTATGTCATTAGTAACTAATCTTTTACCTTGCTTTTCTAGTTCAGCTTTGATTATGCGTTTTATTCTGCAAGCCTTGCTAGCACTGCACGACATCACTTTTGCAATATCTGCATTGTTCAAAAACGGCTTTTGTAATATCTCTAAACTCATTTGCATTTTGCTCCTTCATGGTTGTTTTGATAACTTTAATTATCAAACAATTACATGATAACAAAAGTTATCAAATAGTGTCAAACAATTTTACTAACTTTTTTCAACTTTTTTTGTTTCTTTTTTTTGCAATTGCTGTTACAATATACTTAATGAATATGTTTGCTGAAAATTTGTATAAATTTAGAGTTGAAAAAGACCTGACACAGCGAGATGTCGCAAAGATGTTAGGTGTTTCACAAGTATGCTATTTGAAGTGGGAAAAAGGTAAAACAAAGCCCAATTTTGATATGGCATTAAAAATTTGTGATTTATTTGCAGTGCCACCAACTGAACTTTTAGGCTATCCAATTAAAGACAGTTATGAAAGTTTATCTGAAAGGTTAACGGGCTGTCATTATGAATTTATATTAGAAACTTTTTTCCCCGCTAGATTAAAGCATTTAAGAGAGTTGCGAAAAATGACACAGCAAAGATTAGCAACCCTAATTGGAGTGCCTACAGGCTGTATAGAAAATTGGGAAACTGGTACTCATGAGCCATTATTAGTTTATTTGTACCGATTGGCTCATTTTCTTGAAGTTGACTTTGATTTTTTAATGTGCGTAGACAAAGAAACAAAAGAAAGCGTTCAGTGGACTATTACACAAAATGAGAAAAGAGGGTATATTCCTAAAGAACAATTAGCTACACTAAAGAATGCAATCATAAAAAAGAAATTCACAGGCACGGCATTGAAAATTACTGCTTTCAACTCTCAAGAAGTTAAAGACAGGTTACTTAAATAAAAACGATAAGCAGCGTTATGAATAAAAATCTTTCCTAAAGATTAAAAGCCCTTCGGGTTAGTCGGGGACTATCTCAAAGGGCTATTGCTGAACTATTGGGTGTTTCACAACCTGCATATTTAAGATGGGAAAATTGCACTGCTGAACCTAACATTGACATGATTTTGAAAATATGCGGATTGTTTGGTGTTTCTACTGACCACCTTTTAGGTTTCGACAAACAAGACAGTATAAGAATAGTAAACAGTTTTAATAATAGTGCTAATAATGGTAATGTCGTTATAGGAAACAACAACCGAATTGATACAAAAATGTAGTTTTAACATATTTTGAAAACTATGCAAATAAAAAAACTGTACCCACGATGTACCCACTAAATTATCAAACACTACATATAGTGTCAAAAGCACCCTAAAATGCAAAATACACCACTAGATATAGTGATGTATTTTTTTGGCGGAGGCTGAGGGATTCGAACCCCCGTGGCTCTTAACCTAACGGTTTTCAAGACCGCCCCGTTATGACCGCTTCGGTAAGCCTC
>Ga0123355_10016097_pt1 | contig 11774 bp, 9 predicted proteins | sample TergutEmb28metaG_3_FD_89872 | JGI IMG/M metagenome (GOLD analysis project Ga0123355, IMG submission 89872) | Embiratermes neotenicus P1 segment gut microbial communities from Petit-Saut dam, French Guiana - Emb289 P1 | ecosystem: Host-associated > Arthropoda: Insects > Digestive system > Gut ...
CCGGGGGTAACGGCGATTGCCAGCATCATCATTATCCACGAATGCCCGGCACCAGAAATACCCGCAAGGAGATCTGCGGCGTCGTTATTTACAAACAGGCTGGATATCGCGGATATAAGCATCATTGCGGGTACGGCAAGTATGCTAATGAAAAAAATGTACACAAGATTAAGCAAGTCCAGCGGTTGGTTGGGCATGTGCCGCTTGAACTTATCCTTTGTTAGTGCAAGCCATATCATAAGCGGCAATAATAGGCTAAGCATCTGTATAACAATAAGAAACCACATAGATGTAAAAATCTCGCGCGGCATTCCATTTTGGATAAGTACATGAACAGCAAGCCCGACTATCTCATTCATGCCTATGGCAAATATTATTAAAAATAGCATGAATGCCGTGGCGGGGTTTTTGAATTTTATTGTATTGGGTTCCATTGAAATATCGCCTCCAAAGCTTTTGCAATTCTATCAAAATTTTGTGTATTGATTACTACCGCAAGGTATAAATCGTTTGAGAAAATACCCAGATATTCGAAAAATGGCGTATTTGCAAGGGATACTGCCATAATATCTGTGTACGTATATCCTTCAATTTCGAAAGTAACGGATAACAGCTGATTCGAAACTTGCTGGTAAAGGGTAGGGCTTATGGCGGCGACATATGCCATTACTTCGTGCATTGGGCGGCTAAGTTCGCCTTCTGCAAGTTCTTGCACGCCTAGCTGTGGCGTAAGAAATAAATCGATTGCACCAGTTTGAAGCATGGCAAAAAAGAGCTGCTGTGCCATAGAATCCATCTGTGGGTTACCTGTAGAAGCGTAAGAATGAACATGAACTCTTTCGCGGTTGGGGTTACTTACGATTACGCCAAGGTTTTCACCGATATCACTTAGGATACTTGGGGCGGTTTGTTCTCCAACCCACGCAATGTACAGATATTCCGTTTTTGGTGGGTTTATAAATGTACGGTTTATCATAGAGCCTATGAAAAATATCAAAAGGATGCCGGCGGCAATATGCAGTTTGTAATATTCCCATATATACCAACGCTTTTCTCTAAAGGTCATTTCCTGCATTTTTGTCCGTTCGGATTTGAAAAAATTTCCTAACTTCTCTTTTATCGTTTTTAGTAGTTTCATTCGGCACCGCCTAAGAAGTTTATGGCCCGGGGCAGGGCGTCTTTGGAGTTTTTCCAAGGTTCGTTTGCGTTGCGGTGGTCAAACTTTTGTACAAACCAGTCTAAATCGCCCTCAAGTTCTTTTGTCATTTTCTGCCACAGGGGCAGTATGATATCCATAAATTTTTCCCGCTTGCCGCGGCCAAGTTTTTCTGTGGCTTCCAAAAGCGTGATAAAGTGCGGCATACAATAGCTGGTTTGGCTTTCTATAAGTTTAGCATCGTCACCGCCTTTGTTCCATATATAGAAGAAAGTATCTACATACCTGTCGAAAGTGTTGTCTACCCTGGTGCACACATAGCAAGATGCCAGCGTTTTTGCCAAATGCGCCTGTAGGCGGGGAAGCATTGCATTTTTATCCTTACCAAACAAGGGTAGGGGAACCCTGCCGTTTATAATACCGTCTGTATCCTTGCAGAGCTGCTGCATATGGGTATGTAGCATGAGAGCAAGACCAAGGCGGTTTTGCTCTTTGTACATCGCTTGCATGTGGGTTCTGCAAAACCCTGTTTTATTGGTTTCCATGCGCACGTCGTCTTCCATGTACGCAGGGCCCATAATAAATTGTATCACATCGTTTTCTAACTTTTTGTGCATTTGGCAAAAAGCGCAGCCTTGCGGGTCGCGCAGCGCGTCAAGCACGGGTATTGTGTGTATATGATCAGGCATATGCTCATCTCCTCGTAATTTGTCATTAATTCTATCACATTACGTAGGGGGAAGTATATCCGGAAATGCAAAAAATTCTGGCAGGGTTATTTCCACGGGCTTTTTGGTCATAAGTTGCACATAGGAGCTGAGCACTTTTTCCAGCGATGTCTTAAAATCGTGCCGTGTTGCGCTGTCCGTTGCCATCAAGGGAATTTCTTTGAAAAAGTCTGTGCCGATATATATCCGGGCGGTGCCTATTACATCGCCGGCGGAAACAGGAGCTTTTATCGATGTGGGAATGGATAATTCGACATATACAGATTCCTTCTCGTTTTTATGAAGCGGAACCCGTGCGCCGTAGTTGTATACATATTCCAACGATGTGCTGCGCGAGCGCGTTATAGGCATAGACCCCGCCAGCGATTCTGCGGTGATAATGGTCTCAAATTCGTAATTGGCAAAGCCGAACGACAAAATTTCCTTCGTATCTACCCATTTTTGGTTGCGCCCTTGCGTCCCCCAGCCAGACGCCAGTACGACAGATATCAACTGCATCCCGTCGCGTTTTGCGGCCCCAACAAAACAATGCCCCGCTTTATTGGTAAAGCCTGTTTTAACGCCGTTTGCACCGGAGAACTCGTCCAATAGGCGGTTTTTGTTGTTCATTGCATAACTGCGTTTGTCGCTAGCAAAATTGGCTGTGCGCGTGTTGGTAAGTGCTATAAAGCCAGGAACGCCCAAGGCATAACGGGTTATGAGTGCCAAGTCATACGGCGTAGATTGGTGATTGCCTGCATCTAAGCCATTCGGCGTTTCAAAAATGGTGTTGACTGCGCCAAGCGCCTGGGCTTTTGCGGTCATTTCCTTACAAAACGCGTCCACAGAACCGGCAAGATGCTCTGCAATGGCCACAGCCGCATCGTTAGAAGATTCCAGCATGAGTGCTAGCATTAAATCGCCAAGGCGGATTTTTTCGCCCGGGCTAAGGAACATTTTCATGCGCGGCGCGGCGGCGGCTTTGGCTGATACGGTGACGGTTTCGCTCATGCGGCTGCTTTCTAGGGCCAGTATGGCGGTCATTATTTTTGTGGTGCTTGCCATTGCCAAGGGCTTGTGCTCGTTTTTACCCCATAAGACGCGCCCAGTTTCTGCGTCTAGTAAGACGGCACCGAGCGCGTTTACAGAGGGGATTTCTATGGTTGCTGCAAAAACAGAGGTGGATAAAGTCGTGCATATTGTCAAAAATATAAAAAATGGGGTTAAAAAAAATTTCATAATCATTATGCCTCCATGCTGTGATTACTATGTAGTGTGTGCGATTTTTGCGGTATCATGCAAAAATCAAAAAATTCCTCTTGCAAACCACCCTGGAGATGTGGTATAGTAGCCCTTGCGCAACACGAGAGCGAATAGCTCAGCTGGATAGAGCGTCTGACTACGGATCAGAAGGTCGAGGGTTCAAATCCTTTTTCGCTCGACAATGAAAAGTCCCTGCAATTTCAACGATTGCAGGGACTTTTCATGTTTTTTTGTTGATTAATAAACCACCTCAATACTGCCTGTTTTGTACTCAAAGTTAATCGAATAATTGCTTCGTGTATAGGGACTAATCAGCTTGTGATGCGGGCGAGGCAAATTTCTGTAAATGCTTCTGAGGGAGCGTTATAGCAATATCGTGAGTTTTAATCTTGTTGGACATATAGCTTAAAAATATATCTAAGTAGTTCATTTGCTCTGTAAAATCAAATTGTTCAAGTTGTGGATAATGCGTAGCATTGTTGCCGAATTCTTTAACCATATATGCGGAAACTGCTTCATCTAGATTATCTAAATATTCGTTAATACAATTCTGTAATGGCTTGCGCAAAAGCTTTTCATCCGATGCAGCATCTTTGTATTTGATTGCAAAATCTTTTACTAATGCTTCAATAGCGTTTCTATAGCCACAGGCAGCCAAATCAAAATGTTTCAAATTTTCAGCAGCTTTGGCTTGATTATAAAGTTCTACGCATCGAGGAGAGAGATTGCGAATATGTTCAGGCAGTTCTGTTTGATATGGCCCCGGATACATGTACATGAACTGTAATGAGTTACTATCATCTGCTGATGCTAAATAAACGGCGAAAAAGGCTTTTCTGCATTCACCATATTCTGGACAATTCAAAAAAGCTACAAACACGTCGTTGCCAACTGAGTAGAGAGATGTTTTGGCTTCGACCAATTTGCCGCAGTGTGGACAGATGTTAGGCACAACGAATGAATAAGATTTGGAACCGTGTGTGTTTTGAGGGCTTAGCGTTCTTGATGCAGATTGCATGGCAATCCCCTTTCGTATCTTAGGTAGCAACATTATAACTTCAACAAATAACAAGAGCAAGGAGTTATTAACATAGTTACTTCTATTAGACAAAAATTATTTAACCTCACTTATTTCCCCAAGCAACTCACCAATCTGCCTAATCTTCCACGCCCCACCATCATCTTCCTTAGGCAAATCTTCCTTAAACCCACGTATCGTAACATGTGGCGTATCCCCCATGGTAAACAACAGCCGTGTCGGGTTTTTGGTTATCACTTCCGTAAGCTTGTCAAGGTCCACTTGTGCATCGTTGCGGAAGGTAATAACGGTGTTTAGCCCCTTTTGCGCAATGGTGGTTACGCCAAGCTTTCTGGCGATTGCTTTCATGAGTGCCACGTCCAATAGGTTAACCACCGGCGACGGCAGGTTGCCAAAACGGTCTTCAATTTCCTCTTGTACATCGTAATAATCTTGCTGGTTGTTAATCAGCGAGATTTTTTTGTATATCTCCAGTTTTTGTTGTTCGTCTGATATCAGGCGGGCGGGGATGTGTGCGTCTACACTAATTTCTATGCACATTTCCCGTTGTGTTTCCACAGGTTCGCCCTTTATTTGGCTAACGGCCTCTGCCAAAAGCTTGCAGTACATATCGTAGCCCACCAAGTCCATTTGGCCGTGCTGCTCTGCGCCCAGCAGGTTGCCTGCGCCGCGTATTTCAAGGTCGCGCATGGCAATTTTGAAGCCTGCGCCAAACTCGGTAAATTCGCGTATGGTTTGCAACCGCTTTTCGGCTTCTTCACGCAGAACCTTGTCGCGGCGGTACATCAGGTACGCATAGGCCAAGCGGCTGCTGCGCCCAACGCGCCCGCGCAGCTGGTAAAGCTGGCTAAGCCCCATGTGGTCTGCATTTTGGATAATCATTGTGTTGGCGTTGGGGATGTCCAGCCCGGTTTCGATGATGGTGGTGCACACCAGCACATCTATGTCGCCTTCTACAAAGTCGTGCATGATGTTTTCGAGCTCCGTCTCGCTCATTTGCCCGTGCGCAAAAGAAACTCGTGCCTGTGGCACAAGCTGTTGCACGCGCATTGCTTCTTCCGCAATGTTGCGGACGCGGTTGTGCAAGTAATAAACTTGCCCGCCCCGCGCCAATTCACGGTTAATGGCGTCGCGCACAAACTCCTTATTGTGCTCCATAACGTAAGTTTGCACAGGCTGGCGCGCTTCCGGCGGCTCATCCAAAATGCTCATGTCGCGTATGCCTGTAAGGCTGAAATGCAAGGTGCGCGGAATGGGTGTTGCCGTTAGCGTGAGTACGTCTACATTGGCGCGCATTTCTTTTAGCTTTTCTTTATGCCCCACGCCAAAACGTTGTTCTTCGTCCACGATAACCAAGCCCAAATCCTTAAACTTAATGTCCTTGGATAAGAGCCTGTGCGTGCCTATGACGATGTCTGTCGCGCCTTTTTCTAAGTTTTCCAGCGTCTTTTTCTGCTCTTTTTTTGTTTGGAAGCGGGAAAGCCGCTCGACAGTCATTGGGTACTCTTTCATGCGGGAAGCAAATGTTTTGTAATGCTGCTCTGCCAAAATGGTGGTGGGTACAAGGTATGCCACCTGTTTGCCATCTTGCACCGCTTTGAATGCCGCGCGTATGGCTATTTCTGTTTTGCCATATCCTACATCGCCGCAAATGAGCCTGTCCATGACGCGTTTAGACTCCATGTCGCGTTTTACGTCTTCTATGGCGGACAGTTGGTCGTCGGTTTCCGTATATGGGAAATTGGCTTCAAATTCCTGCTGCCAGACGGTGTCTTGCCCAAAGGTGAAGGCTTGCGCCGCCTGCCGTTTTGCGTATAGGGCAATGAGGTCTTCTGCCAGAATTTCCACCGCTTTGCGTGCTTTTGCTTTTGCGCGCGCCCAGTCTGCGCCGCCCAGTTTAGATAGTCTTGCCTCGGTTTTCCCCCCGATGTATTTTTGGATGAGTTCCATTTGGGAAGTTTGTACATATATATGTCCGCCGTCGGAATATTCCAGCTTCAAGTAATCGCGGCTGTGGCCATCGCTGGTCACTTGCTCTATCCCGCGGAAAATGCCTATCCCGTGGTTGTCGTGAACGATGTAATCGCCTACGCGCAGGTCTGTAAAATGGTTGATTTTTTCGACATTTTTGTCTCTGCGGTGCTCGCGCCTTTTTTTCTTTTCCGCGGTAAAAAGCTCTTTGTCGGTTATGACGGCCAGCTTGATATCTGGGTATTCAAATCCGGCGGAAAGCGTGCCGCGGGTTATGGTTACAAGGTTTGGAACAAGGTTTGCATCTTGCAAAGTGTCTGTAAAACGGGCGAGAATGTCTAAGTCGTTGATGGCTTGTACCAGTTGCTGCCCATGGCGGCGCGAACCTGCCAAAATAGCAACCAAGTATCCTTTTTTCAAATATTGGGCGATATCCTGCTTTAGCTCTGATGGCTTGTGGCGCAAAGGCATACAGGAACGCGCCTGTATGGGGATTTCCATAGGGGCTGCAAACTCCGTAAGCTTCCCGGATACGGACGAAAACAACACGCGGTGGAATTTTTGCGTATTGTGTAAAACCTGTGCCCAGGGCATCATTACCGCCACTTGCTGCGGCAACAGCCGCCCGGCTTCTAGGCGGTGGCTAATGCTTTCGTTGTATTCGGCCCGTACAGTGTCCATGTGTATGGCGATGGGGTTTGGGTCGTCGAAGAAAATGATGGTATTGTCCGGCAGATAATCCAGCAGGTTGGTTTCTTCTTCGTAGAAGAATGGCAGGAAGGCATCCGCTTCGGCGCCCAGTTCCTCACTCCAATTTTCTAGTGTGAAGTCGATGGTATTTTGCAGGGTTGTGGCTTCTTTTGCCATGTCTTTTTCTTGCAAAGCGGTGCATTGTTCGGTGGTGGCTGTTCTTACTTTTTCGATTGCAGAACGCAAGCGGGATTTGCCGAACACCAATTCACGCACCGGGTAAATTTCAAATGCGCCCGCGTTTTCTACCGACCGCTGAGAAAGCGCGTCTATCACGCGGATAGAATCCACATCGTCGCCAAAAAATTCCACACGCAGGGCTTGGCCTTCCGTTAGGGCTGTTTCTTCATCTGATTTTGGCAAGCTGTACTGCCCCACGGCTGGGTAGATATCCAAAATCCCGCCACGCAGGGCAAATTGTCCCGGCCCTTCGGCTAGGCTGCTGCGTTCGTAACCCATTTGAACCAGCTTGCGCATCAACGTTTCCGGCTCGCAAATATCGCCTATGGATAAGCTCATGCGGTATTTATGGAAAGTGTCCGGCGGTGTCATGCGGTCTAGCAGGGCTTCCGCGGATAAGATTATTATTGGTGGCGTAGCATCTGCTTTGTAGTGTACGCGATGTAGTTTGTCCAGCACTTTTAGCCGCTGTCTTGTGATGTCTACACTTTTTACATCCGCGGCGTAGAAAATCAGGTCGCGGCTGGGGTAAAAATGGCAGGCATCGCGGAAAAAGTAGTACATGTTCTCATAAATTTCTTTTGCCCTAAGCTCGGACGGGGCGATGATCAGTGCGGGAGTACGTTGCTCGCTTAAAACACCTGACGCAAGGTGCCATTTTTGCGCGGCAACAACGCCGCTTGCCCATAGTGTTTGCGGTGTAGTGCCAGATAGGGCGTTGACTATGCGGTTGTAGCTTTCCTGCTCGCGCAAGGGGGAGAGTAGGGCGTGTTGGTTCGTCTGGTTTAGTGTCATTGGTTTTCGTCCTTTTCCAAGCTAAACGCGGCTTTTATGCTTTGCAGGATGGTGGTTTTTTGCTTTGGCTTATTTTCAGCCTCATTTTGCGGCGGTTTTTCTTTTTGTTTTGGCGGCGTCATTTTTTTATTGTACTTATTCATTGCGGAAATGGTGCCTTCTTTAATGATAAGCTCTGCCGCGTCGCCGGCCTTTGTTACGCCTTGTATCATATCGTCCCATTCTTCTTTCAAAAAGCGGCTTAGGACATAATTCGAAAGTGTCCAGCTTGGCGGCTTGCTGCCTACACCAATGCGTATGCGCGGGAATTCGTCTGTTTTAAGTTGTGCGATGATATTGATCATACCCTTTTGCCCTGCGGCGCTGCCTCTTTCGCGCACGCGAATATCCCCCACGGGAAGGTTTACATCGTCGTACAAGACAATCATTTCCAGTGGGGTTAGCTTATAAAAGTTCAAAATTTTGCGAACGGCTTCGCCGCTTAGGTTCATATATGTCATGGGTTGAACAAGCAATACGGGCTTGCCTGCAATGCGCCCTTCGCCTATAAATGCGCGGAAGCGTTGGTTGTTTTTAAGTGTTATGTTATGGTCGTAACATAGCTTGTCTATGGTTTCGAAGCCGATATTATGGCGTGTGCCTTTGTACTTGCTGCCCGGGTTGCCAAGGCCTATTATCGCTTGCATGTGTGTACGCTCTTTTCGTTTGGTTTTTGTATCCTATGTACTATATGAAAAATTGGTGGAAAAATCAACAGGCGGGATGGCTTTGACTTGTATACCTGCTAGCAGGTATGTATTGAAATGTTTTGTGACCTGGTAGCGGGTCTTTTTCATTCGTAAAATTCATTTGTTTTCACACATTCCAACTTGACACAATATACATGGCGATGTAGCATACAAGCAAGGTTTTACAACATCAATTTCAAAAGGGATGGTTATAGTGAAAGCAATCACGCTGGTACTTGGCGTAATAGGCGCAGATGTACACGCCGTAGGCAATAAAATCCTGGATTATGTGTATACACAAGCAGGGTTTAAGGTAGTAAACTTGGGCGTTATGGTTTCCCAAAAAGAATTTGTAGAGGCGGCAGTGGAGTCTGCCGCAGACGCCATTGTGGTTTCATCTTTGTATGGCCATGGCGAAATTGACTGCAAAGGCTTACGGCAAAAATGCGACGAAGCCGGGCTTGCCGGGATAAAATTATATGCAGGCGGCAATTTAGTTGTTGGCAAGCAGGATTTTACGGAAGTGGAAAAGTTGTTTTTGGATATGGGCTTTGACAGGGTGTATCCGCCGGGAACAGACCCGCAGCTAAGTATTGAGCATATACAATTAGATGTTGGAGTATAAAATATGGTACGCATAATTAATTTTGATACTATGCCAATAGCTTGGGGTATGGTTTATGGCGGTAACGCCGGCGCGAAAGAGGCTGTTGTCTTTGATGGTGCAGTATGGATGATAAAGTATCCAAAAACCACCAGAGATTTGGTTAACCCACAAATATCGTATACAACAAGCCCACTGAGTGAATATGTTGGCTCAAAAGTTTATGAAATCTTGGATATTCCAGTTCATGAAACTATGCTTGGTATACGTAAAAATAAGATTGTGGTTGCCTGCAAAGATTTTACGGAAGGAAAGACAACATGGCTTTTGCCATTTCATGACTTAAAAAATAGCTTTATGTCAAGCGATTTGGAGTCTTACTCTGGCACGGGTTCGGAAACTTTGATGGATGAAGTGCTTGACACTATCAATGGCCAAGAATATTTAACTTCTATTGAAGGTGTATTAGAACGATTTTGGGATATGTTTGTGGTAGATGCCTTTATCGGTAACAATGACCGTAATAATGGCAACTGGGGGCTTTTGCTAAACCAAGCTAAAGCTGAAATGGCACTTGCCCCTGTGTTTGACAATGGCAACTCTTTTTTTAACAAAAGAAGCTTAGCACAAATGGAAAAACGGATAGATGACCCCATTTCATTAGCAGAGGATGCATATAAAAACTCAAAATGTGTCTATAAGTACACCGGTGCAGACAATGAGGGTCATCATATTAACCCTTTCAGTTATATCGAAAAAACATTGGACCAAGACTGTAAAAAAGCAGTATTGCGGTTTTTGAATAAAGTTGAAATGCGTAAGATAGATGCTTTAATCGAAGCAATCCCGGAAAGCATAGGCAATCTTGGCGTAATGCCCGAGATTCAAAAAAAATTCTATCTTAAACTTATGGAATTGAGATTCGAAAAGCTACGGGAATATTCTACTAATTGGAGCTGAATCCCATGATACTTTGTACAGACTTTGGCTCCACATTCACAAAACTAACCGCCATCGACAGCCAAACTGGCAAAATTATAGCATTCGCGCGGGCATTTACCACTATAGACCACAATGTAATGGAAGGTTTTAACTTTGCCCTTGCCGAAATCCATCGTCAACTTGGTAAAGGGGTTCTTTCCCAATCTGGCGAATACAATTTTGACATCCGCCTAGCCGCAAGCTCTGCCGCCGGGGGGCTAAAAATGGTATCCAGCGGCCTTGTGCCGGACTTAACAGCCAAGGCATCGCGTCTGGCGGCGGCAAGCGCAGGGGCAAAAGTGCTAAAAACCTACTCTTACGAACTCACCACCAGCGATACAGACGAAATCGCCGATATATCACCGGATATTATCTTGCTTAGCGGCGGCATAGACGGCGGCAATAAAGATGTGCTGCTTCGCAATGCCGCAAGCATTGCGCAAATACCCGGAGGTTTTTGCGTGATTATCGCAGGCAACCGCGCTGCCGCAGACGAGGCCAACCGGCTCGTATCCGCTGGCGGCAAGCGTACTGTTGTTTGCGAAAATGTGATGCCGCAGTTTGGCAAGCTGAATATCGAGCCTGCAAAAACCGCAATTCGTGAATTGTTTATACAAAATATCATATCCGCAAAAGGGCTGGACGAAGCGCAGCGGTTTATGTCTGCCGAAATCATCCCCACGCCGCTTGCCGTTTTTGAAGCGGCAAAGCTGCTAAGCGAAGGGATAAATGACGAAAATGGCTTTGAAGAAGGCCTTGGCGCGCTCATGGTTTTCGACGTAGGCGGCGCAACCACAGATGTATATTCTATGGCGGATGGTTTGCCCAAGAACCCGCAAGTATATGTGCAAGGGCTGATAGAGCCTTTTGCCAAACGCACGGTAGAGGGTGATATTGGTATGCGCTACTCGCTTCTGCCAATGCTGGAAGCGATAGCCGCCGAAGCAAAACACTATTTTTACGATACGTACGGCATATCTAAGGAAGATGTAGCGGCGTGGCAAGCGATATGCTTGGCAAATCCTTCTGCATTGCCTATTGGCGAATACGAAGCCTACAAGCAAGTCGAACAAGCTCTAGCATCCGAAGCTGTGCGCCTATCTGCCGCGCGGCACGTGGGATACTACGAAACCACCTATACGCCAATGGGCGAAACAATAATCCAAACTGGCAAGGATTTAACACAGACAAAATACGTAATCGGCACCGGCGGGGCAATTATAGGCGCAAGCGCACCGGCAGACATTCTGTATGCGGCTGTTTACAGCCCGCGGGATGTTAATTTGCTAAAACCGCAAAACCCGCAGTTATTGTTAGATAAGGAATATTGCTTTTCTGCCATGGGATTGCTGGCGCAACAATTTCCGCGGCTTGCGTTAAAAATGATGAAGCAAAAGTTCGTGGAGCTATAATAAGGAAGGTGAGTTATTTGTCAGACTCCAAGATATATAGGGATGGAGATAGACTGGTGAAAGTATATTTGTCGGACCCTTACGAGTATGTGGAAAAAGCATACCAACGGCAGAAATTTGCACATGACGCGGGGCTGCCTGTCCCTGCCGTGTTTGGGATAAAAAAGATAAGCGAAACAGAAACGGCA
>Ga0123355_10016098_pt1 | contig 11774 bp, 4 predicted proteins | sample TergutEmb28metaG_3_FD_89872 | JGI IMG/M metagenome (GOLD analysis project Ga0123355, IMG submission 89872) | Embiratermes neotenicus P1 segment gut microbial communities from Petit-Saut dam, French Guiana - Emb289 P1 | ecosystem: Host-associated > Arthropoda: Insects > Digestive system > Gut ...
ACACACACACCCACACACACACACCCACACACACACACCCACACACACCCACACACACACCCACACACAAACACACACACCCACACACACACACACATACACCCACACACACACACACCCACACACACACATACACCCACACACACACATCCACACACCCACACACACCCACACCCACACACACACCCACACATCTCTTATCATTAACATCTCCTGGAATAGTATACCTCCATCATGCTCTAGGTCTCTAAAGTTGTCCTTTATTCTGTGTTAACAAGCAGAATGTCTTGTACATGTGTTTTCCTGTATGTCACATACACAGCCTTGTGATTATTTTGAATTTGGTTGCCAATCCTTTGCTGTGTCTCTTTGCAAAGTACAAGTTATGCCACACATCATTAAGGAATGTTACATTTCATATATAGCATGTGTTCGTTTACGACTTATTTAGCCTTGCTCTAAATTCTATGGACATAAAAGAAGAGAATGATAGATTTATGAATGGACGATTAATTGGGAAAAAATGCGAAAGGACTGGAGAAAATGAAGAAGAACCTGATCCTATATGTGACTGCCGAGATTCAAAACATTAACCTCCTAAATACATTGCAGAATTGTTCCCATCTGAGCCACCTTACTCAGTGAATCCCCTCCACATTGACTCCCCTATAAATCAGACAGACTTCGTTAAAGACACTCACAGACGTCACTGATATTCAGAAATTCTCCATTATTCCACTGCAAACTTCAAATGATGCTGTTCCTGTGTATGCCATGAAGTCCCAAGGAAAGGTGGAAGTATAGCTCCATCCATTCTTATCTTCGGCACCAGGCAGAAGTGTGTGGTCAGCTTTATATCCCGGACGCTTGTCTCTAGGAACGATACCTCCTGGTACCCACTGCAAGGATCCTATGAATCGTCTGGACGCTACGGAAAAGAGGCCGATCTCTCGCTCCTTCAGGAATGGAATCTCTGCTGCATGGTCTTTCATGTCGCGCCCTAGTGACCTTTCTGGCCTAGTAACACATTTCCTTTTATTCAGTAACATTATGCCAAATCGTCATGAAAGATAAAGATACAGATACATCACGGTACCTTGCTTGTGTGTGCCGTCCTGGATGAGCCTAGATAAGTGCAGAGAATGAAGAGTTTAGGTGACTGTAATGCTGTAATGCTGTAATGCTGTATTCATGTAATGCTGTAATGGTTTATTCCTGTAATGCTGTAATGCTGTAATGCTATATTGCTGTAATGCTGTAATTCCGTAATGCTGTAATGCTGTAATGCTGTAATTCTGTAATGCTGTAATGCTGTAATGCAGTAATGCTGTAATGCTGTATTGCTGTAATGGTGTAATGGTGTAATGCTGTAATGCTGTAATGGTGTAATGGTGTAATGCTGTAATGCTGTATGCGGATAGCAAATTATAAGCTGAAAGAAGCTTTTTTTAGCCCGAGTACATAAATCTCATTCACTGCTGTAGAGTATGTAGCTTATTGTAAATGGCGGGATATTAGGTCTGCCGCCATCTTGGGTGGGTAAATTTCATTGAATAAGATTTACGATACAACTGTTCAGGAAGCAAACAGTGCCTTAGTAACGACCTTGTTACCCTGGTAACTATATAATAGGTCCTGAGAAGTAATTAGGTAATGAATCAATGCCGTTGTTTAAAATACGTCGGGAAGCTGATGTTCACGATTAATTCTGCAAGCACGTGCATAAGATTCTTTCTTTCTCCCCCTCTAAACTCCAACCTCACCCTACTTCCGCCCGTCTTTGCTATCCGAAACCCACGCTTTACCTCTAATGCGCGAGCAAATTACGGCCCAACTGTTGTGCAGTCCAACCCTTCCAGCCTCTCACTGGAGCACACAAAAACCGTACCCCTTCCTACCAGATCCACATATGCGAAGGACGTTATATTGCAGGACGCCCGCATGTCCTATATTTTTTCATTTCTTTCTCTTTTGACCGGGAATTAAATAACAACTTGCTCATGTTTTTTTGTGTGTCTCAATCCAAAAGCGACTACTGAATCTGTTTTTGAATGCCGGGAAATGTAAAAACTCTGGATTTCGCGCCTACACGTCGAGTGTTATATAATTAACGAACATTTAAAAACATTTAATTACGTCCCACTCCATCTTGTTTTCTCTGCTTGTTCGAAAATACATTTATGTCGGTCATTTGTGCGTAAAGTCAAAACTAATTTATTTTTTCGTAACTTGACAACCCCCAGAAGGCTAGGGCCTCCTCACTGTCGAGGCTTCACAATCACACTCAGACACACCATAGGTCGTAGGACTCCTCTGAATGAGTGATCAGCCCAATTCAGAGACGTCTACGTGATTAGATTAGATTAACATTTGGGTTCGAATCTTTACGGTCCTGGTGCATCCAGGCCTCATAGAATGGCCCTTTGTGCCCCATAATCTAATATCAGCTCAGGGGAGCCTCGTTTCTTTCTAAAATTCCAGAGGGCCCTCAAACTTAAATTTAATGTCCTCTGGGTCCAAGAAACGTAAACCATCTATGTATTTTCTTCTTCTCTTAAAATTCCCAGTAAATGAACCCCCACCAGTTTCCCAACAGGGCGAATATGGAGAGAGCTGCCCGTTTACAGGGACTTTTTTTTTACATAGCTCCCAAATTCCTCATAAAAAATTTCCCAAATTAAGAATATTTCCCTTTCTCTCAAAGACCCTAGGAAAGGAGCGTCTCTCCATGTTCACCAAAGAGGGGCCTCTATGGAAACAGACGCCCATTTCCAGAACCTTACTTAGCATGTCCTTCGGGTCCCCAGTAAAGGAGCCCTCCCTCCATGTTCCCCTCATAGAGCTCCCTCGGAGAGTTATGTCCCACTCCTAGAGCCCGGCTTCTTTTATCTCTCAAAGTCCCCGGTATACGAGCCCCTTTCCAGGTTCCCCAGCGGTGCCCCTATGGAGAGAGGTGCCCATCTCCAGAGCCTTCCTTTACACATCCTCCAGGGTCCACTGTAAAGGAGCCCCCCCCCCTCCAGGTTCCCTTCACAGAGCGTCCTCATAGAGAGACGCTCTACTTCTAGAGCCCCTTCATCCATTTCTCAAAGTCCCTGGTAAATGAGCCCCCCTCAATATTCCCCAAGGGGGCCCCTATGAAGAGAGATACTCCATCTCCGGAGCCAATGGTTTATTCATTCATTTATATCCATCGGAGTTCAGTTAAGGAGCCCTTCCACGAAAATGCGGAAAACATATGGTCCGCGTCCACATAACCCCATGCGGACGGAAGGCCTACATGCAGTGGGGTGTGGCCTGGTTCCCCGACCTCTACTAGACAACACACAACATTCACAAGAGAGAGACATCCATACCCCCAGCGAGATTCGAATTCGCAATCCCAGCAAGCGAGCGGCCGCAGACCCACGCATTAGACCGCGTAGCCACTGGAATCCGCAAAAATAATTTCTAGCACACGTTCATGTAGGTATTTAAATGCAGTGACAAACTGAATGATGACATGGTCATGTGTCGAGATTAGGATGCAGGACGAAGTCACAGTTTCAAGATTGATAACAGTTCCTTTGAAAGGACGGAAGATTTCAAAATATTTAGGAACAACCGTAACAAATCAAAATTAAGAGCAGCTTGAAGTCAGGGAAGGCTTGTTATCATTCGGTGCAGAATGTTTTGTCTTCCAGTTTGCTATCCAAAAATTTCAAGATTAAGATATACAGAACTATAATTTTGCCTGTTGTTGTGTATGGGTGTGAAACTTGGTTGCTGACATTGAGGGAGGAACGTAGGCTGACGGTGTTTGAGAACAGGGTGTTGAGGAGAATATTTGGGCCTGGGAGGGACGTGGTAACAGTGGATTGGAGAAAACTACATAATGAGGAGCTTAATGATCTGTACTCTTCACCAAATGTTCTTCGGATGATAAGATCGAGAAGAATGAGATGGACTGTGCATGTGGCATGTATAGGAGAGAGGAAAGGCGTATTCAGGGTTTGGTGGGAAAACCTGAAGAAGAAGAGACCACTTTGGAGACCCTGGCGTCTATAGGAAGATAATATTAAAATGGATCTTCAGGAAGTGGGATGTGGGGATATGGACTGGATCGAGCTGGCCCAGGACAGGGACAGTTGGCGGGCACTTATGATTGCGGTTATGAACCTTCGGGTTCCATAAGATGCGGTGAATTTCTCGACTAGCTGAGAACCAGTTGGCTTCTCAAGAAGGACTCTGCTGAATGGAGTAAGTAAATAAGCAAGCATACTGAAGGATTCCACGTAAGTCAAAATTGAAGTAAATGATTTAAATTACTTAGTGAAAACTGGAAATATATCTTCACATTTAAGTTGGTTGTGCTGTACAGGTTATAGTTATAGTGGTCTGATGTTGCCTTCTCATCTGAGTTTGTAGGCGGCGCTTTGCGCGCAACGCTGGAAGATAATTATTATTATTATTATACGATATGTATGTCTCTTGTCACAGGCCTTTTCTTCCTGGTACTTCTCTTGAACCAGCGGTGATCCCCACCGCTCAGGCTTCAAGCTTCACACTGCAGTACTTTCCGTATTATGTGTGATGTTCCAACTATAGCTGTCTTTTATTATTATTATTATTATTATTATTATTATGTGGACTTCCATACAATGGGTGACGCTATCCCATTACTGGCCTGGATAGGTTCTTAGGACACCAGGAGTTTGAGGCTGCCAAAATTTCTACATAATCGGCCCATTGAAGTTGTAAGGAAGTCAGCCTTAAACCAACGGGCGCCTTTACCCCCGGGAATTATTTCTGGTAGTCATCTTTGTTACAGGCTGGGTCGACACTCAGTGCGTCCGGTAGGATCAAGTCAGTGAAACATCCCAATAGCGCCATTGGGAGCCCAACCCGCGACTCTCTAGCATGCAGCTCAGTGCTTCCAGCAACTGCGCCTCCGCGTAGAATGGGCTTTTTCTCGGGGTAACGCTGACAGTGCGTGAAGATGATAACTTGCCCTTGTATAGTTTCGAGCTTAATAAGGCCCGCATGCCTCCATGGCAAACACAGGGACAAATTTGCTTTGCTGTATGGTTAAAATAAATACACAAACACACACTGTACAGGTCTGTTTAAACTGTAACATTGTTTACTTTTTAGAGTGAATGGGTCGTGGTTTTGTTGGCTGCAATCCTCTCGCTCAGGATGTACTTAAGGCAGCGGTCATTACTGTTAACTTTCTACAAACATCTGGCAATTTTATAATGGGTACTTTGCAGCTAAGTTTCATTACGCGTGTTTGTTACCGAACGTCGCAACAAAGTAGCTAGCATTCCTGCCTCATATTGGACAAATCTCGATCTCAAATCTATGTCGGATGAGTAACCATCCAGAATTTTTCTCGGTTTTTATCCTCCTGGCTAGGCAAATGTCACAACGGACACAAACTAGACCAAAACAAAACAACTCCCACCCCAACCCTTCAAGCCTCGTTATTCACCAATAATTACGCCATGTTATACAGTGCGTGCTCCTGAGAATGTGGTAAAATAGGACATAAGGAAATAAATAAAATCTTTTATTTACCGCCTTGGAGTCCTGTAGTGATAGTTTACTAAACAAATGTTTGCTGAACTACCAAAGGGCTTTGCTTATAGTTTAATTCAGCACTACAGAATCAGTTAGAATCTCCGGAGCTATATGAAATGTTGTGTCCCGAACCTAAACTAATTTTCTTTTCGGTCTTCAGTTTCAAGTGAATCAATGCGTTCGGCTACTCTGATACAGGGTATGTTATTTCTGTGTCCGTGAGCACGGTGTCTCTCGCCGTATGGCCTGACGTATACCGTGCTTCTATGCAACATATCTGTTGTGTTTAAGAGACACGGAAAGGGGGTCACGTGTACGTACATATTCATATCAGTGCCATAGCGACCTTTTGCATGGCTAGCATCGGCTCTAAATACGATGCCGTTGTTAGTTTTTATGTCGCTGCAGATGGTTCATTTAGAAGAACCGAATTAATATCCAGTTTTGATAAGTAATGAAGAAAGCAGTCCTCCACCCCGGAGAACTTGAAGTAAAAGGGTCAGTGATCCGGTGTTCTTCTATTTAGATTTGTATGTGCGTGGCTTCTGGTTGAATTTGCTCCTCTTTGTTGGTTACTTGAGTGTGTCTCCGGTTGCTTTATGTTTCACTCGGTAACAGCAGTTTTAATAGGATCTAAGTGAGTTCAGGTTAAGTTATATTGTCAGAATATGTCGGGTTAGGTTAAGACACGTGATGTTGCGTGGAATGAGTCTGATTTATATTTATTTCTTATAGAACTCTTATGTCCTAGATACAGTATTCTGTCATTATAGTACTGGTAACCACATGCTTACAGACTAATCACGCGCTATTCCACGGCATCTTTTATCAAACGTTTCTTTATTCTTGAAGCAAACCAAGAGTTAATTTCTTCTAGTTTTGTTCTTTTTTATGTGTTCTATGCCCAACTGTTTCTTAGCCTCTGCCTCTACGTCACAGAAGGCAAAATCGATGCTCAGCTCTTTTTTTTTGTGGAATAGTGGTGTTTCTAGACTTCAGTGTGATTCTGGTTAATGTTACTATTGACTTACTGTCATAGCATCGTTCCATCTTCCATAAAAAAAAAGTTGTACCCACCACGTGCACGTACTGTACGTTCTGCAGGCACGTGTGCTACATCGGATCTTCAGCTCCCCATATCAGATTCAGACAAAACATCCTTCAACGGAATGTAAGTTTGGGAGTTAGTACAAAACTAGTGCAACAGTTTGGGTGTAATATGTGTTACGAAAACTAATTTTAATCACAGAATATAACCAGGTTCTTCGCCGAAAGTTACGACTGGGTTCTGCGATTCATTATTTGGGAATTACTTCTTGAATCTTCACTTCTTCACTTAGTGAAACTAAAGTTTCTCTCTGCAGAAAACAAACGATCGAGACATTCGTTTTACGTCTGATTCGATTTTTTTATGCTGTACTCTGTTCAGCACAGTAATTACTGTTGCAGAGTTTCTTGTTCTTTCATTTGTTTGTTTTACTTCTTCTATCTTGTGCGCATTTTGTTACTTCCTCTTTGAAGTACGGTAACACTGTCTCTGTTTTTCGTTAACTTCATTTTGTTTTCTCCTCCGCTAAAGATTGTCTCTCTTTATCCCATATCCTTGTACGTTTTATCGCGTTAGCTCCAATTTTTTGTTCTGTTACACACGGCAGTTTCCTTTTAAATTGTTTTTATTGCGTCCCTCACCTGCCCACTATTCCACTGCCTTTGTATTCTCATCTCGCATAATTTTGAACCTAATCTTCATTCTACAAGTACCTTTTAGTCCCACTGTTTTCGTTTATGACTTTTCGCCCTTTGTAACCAAGTTTCCGTTGCGCATATTTCTCCTTTTCGACGCATTATGTTTTGTAACTGAATTCATTTTTCTTTATCTGTACGAGGACGCCCCAGAGGGCACTCTGTATGCCCCTGTCCCTAGTGCAGACAGCATCACCTAACTACAAAAGCATAACCATGACTGCATAATAATACTGACGCAGATGCCTCAAGCAAACACACGTATTTCAGTTCTGTAGCTCAAAGTAACAGAGGCGTGTCATCAGAGTGACTGTTGATGTCACCACAGTGTGGCTTTATTTATTGTGTAAGTTTGTGCGCGTCATTGTTGCAAATAAACTGGACACTGTCTTCAGCCGCCGGAATTCAGTTCACATTATCACATCTCATTTATTAAAGACTCACTTGATTATTACCTTCCCTTCTAAATCTGCCCCCAACTGATGTTCGCTTACCCTCAAATTCGCGCACTAAAATTTTGCATGTATTTATTTCCAACCTCCTGTATGTATTAGAGATAGCCGAATTCCTACAAGGACGTAAATGCTAATGCATTCGATCCATGTATGTAAATATCACGTTATCTTATTTAACATTAATTTATTGAAATACTTTTTATTACTATGTCGGAAAAGTCCAGCCTATCCACAACAATATACATTTTTTATTTGTGTATTATTTTGCACGTCGTGAATGAAATGAACTTGCATTGGGCAGTTGTTTTCTCTCGCAAGCTTTTCCTTCGAAGCTACTGATGGATTTTTATTAATTTTTCGCCTTTGTTCTAAATTAAAAAGTTGTCAGGAGGACTGACTAATTCCTGTCCATCGATACAAGACATACAGCTTGTCTTGTTTTACCTTAATGTTACATCGGACAGTCACTTTTCACAACAGAATCTCATCATTAAACAAACTTGAACAACACACAAAGCGTGGACTTGGGCCAGATTGTATACAGCGCCATGCAGGTTGGTAAAATGATTCTAGCCTTCCCGAGGAATTATTCTTTTCGCATCTTCACGGTACAAATCTGAAGACTGATTTAGCAAATCCCTCAAATCTTTGGTACCTTTCGCACGGAATGCATAACGTCACATCGCAGAGTTCACTACAGTTGATATTACTACCGTGAAAACAACATGTCTTGCAAAAAAATATAATCCTGTTATCAGTTCAGGTACATGTGGCTCTCCAGTAAGTACAGCTTCTGCTATTTTTCATTCCGATGAGCCTTGACATCCAGACAAAATATCTTTGCGTCTCAAAATATTTATTTATTAATTCATTTTCTTTCTTTCTTTCCTTCTTAACACTGCGCAGTTGCCCTAACGTCTCCCTGTACTTTCTTAACGGTTCATACTAACGGAAAACTTTCAAATTGAAGTTAAAGTGGAATATTTAAATTTCTGACAGCGATGCTGGTGCTGTGCTCCAGTCGTCTGGAACACAGCACCTGTGCTCAATTCTTCTGGAACACAGCACCTTATACATTTATAGATATAGGGCACAATCCTGAAGATAGCAGCAACAGCTTTCTCCGAAAAGATGAAAAATTCCTACCAGATTTCACTGCGTCACATCCAGAGAAACAATACTATTTACGTACCTTTCTTATTTCATTCTATCGTTGTGGGTTCATATTTACTTACCTGCCTATATTTTGTTAATACACCTTTCCTCTCTCCTACCTTTCCTCATAGTGCATCATTAGTTGCTGATCGCTTCTGTCTAATTTAGCTTACACTTCAATAACCATTCTTACTTCTAATCACAATAACTTCTGCTACATTTGCTATCTTATGTTGCTTTTCGTAAGGATTGGTAGTGATATGGGCTTGGATTGAGGAAGACAGTTGTACCGATGTTATGTTATATAGCAAAGAGTGATAGTTCGACATACACATGCAGGTTGCCGTGTACTAAACGTGACTGAATCGAAGGTCAGATTACCACCACAGTATCTCTAGACTGTAGTGAATGATGTTATTACGCTGGAGTTAGGGGTTTGAGAATAATGTTTAGTTTAATTTCGTTCGAAAATGGAAGATTAAAAGGGAAGTTTATATGGAAGGATCAAAATTCATTAGTGAAGTAATTAGAAAATATAGGGGAAAATGTAGAAACTATGTACATAACGTAGTAATTCAGGCTCGCTGACTTCAATTTGTTTGATCATTTTAAGGGTAACAGTATTTAAAATCAAATAAATTAAAAGTTTTCAAGTAGTTTGATTGTGTTTTGATTTACTATATGTATAAATACCTGCACATTTGTTTGGGAGAAACTTAGATATAATCCATATCGCTATTAAATTTTACAATTCTTTGAAAGACCATTCGAATTTCTCAGTATGTAGGGCCCTTATTGTATCTCACGAAAGTCGCCAGACACTTCCAGCCAATGTTCGGCCGCGCGTCTCTGTTCTGAGGTAAAATAAATGTATGGACGTGCATGAGCCCAGTAAGGCAATCGGAACTTAATATTTCTACATCATTCACTCTCTCTTTAGTTATATGTATGTTTGTATATCAGTTGTTTTAAAAAATACATACAGAAATATGCACGCCATTTTATATATATATATATATATATATATATATATATATACCTACAGACTGAAGGAGCTACTCAAATAGCATTCCGCAGGGACACAAACGAGCGCTTCAAAAGTCTGTAATATTTTTACAATATTAATATTACAATTTTGTATTTACAGTAAACAGTCGCAACGCAACTTACCAGGGACCATGTCGGGAAAGCTTTTGTCCCGGACAAATTTATAACAAAATTTGCAAATTATGTCCTGTAAATAATCGCGTTTTGCAAGTCCCTCCCTTCACAATGACGTCATTCACAGTTTCTAAACAAAAGCCATAAGTACTTCCTAATACCTTCGAAGTTTCACACAAGGTTTTCAAGCGGGGTGGTTGTTAGAAGATATTTAATCTTGCTATGAATTCTCCAAAGCATTGAGACAAGAGACCTATCAAGCTGTGAGCTGTGAACGCTCCTGGCGTGAGTTCGGGGGAACAGACCAGTAATATCGTATTAGGAAGTAGAGAGGAGAGGCACGAGGGTTAATACAGAGATTGAAGTAATTGGTTTATTGAGTTGGAAAGTAAATAAAGAGAGGTTTTACGTACAGTAATATGAAAAGTTTGAAATTTAAATGGTTAATGCTATATATTGGAACAGAAGAGCAATTTGTAACTTACAGACCGAAGACAAAAGGATACAATGAAGTACAATGTACCCAACAAAAACGGAACTAAACAACAAAGTATAATTTACACAAAAATACGTAGAACATTGTTACGAAGGATAGATTAGAAATCAAATGCAAAACGACACAACAAAGAATAACTTGCAGATCAAGGACAGAACGACACAGCAAAATATCCCACTATAGAAGGAATACACTAACTTTAACTTACAAGTCAAAGACAGAACGTCACTGCAACGTATAGGTTACGGTGTAAATGTAGAATAAAACAAAGTGTAGCCCTCTGATGAAAGAAAAGGCAGCACAACAAGCAATAACTGAACAGATCAAAAACACAACAACACAACAAAGTGTAACTTGCGGATCACAGCGTGAGACCGTTTTATTTTTTGTTTCTTGTATCGTTATCTCGGTATATATCCAGTCCTTAGTTGAGCACAATGCAGCTTTTTATGTCAGTTTAGGTGAAATGTGCAGTGCCCACTTTGCTTCGGTCCATTGATGATTTTTGAATGACAGATTTCTGCAGTGTTCATGTAGCATAACTCATGTTTCATTATCTCCCAACTTTGTAGCGTACAGCGAGCATGCACTAAACGTGAAAATTGTTTTGTTTATCTCTGTGAAGGTTATGTAAAATATTTATGTTCGGAGAAAATTAAAACAAGTTGCTCAGGTTACAAGCTGGAAAGTATGTGAAGTGGTCAAGATGTCTGTACGGTCTTTATGAAAATTGGAATTGCTATACGGATATTATTAGATGCTGCAAAGGGAAATTTCATGAAATTCCTTCCTGCTGATTTCGAATTCGTCTGTGCCACACAGGAGGACCGAAGGAAGAGAAGAGTGTAACAAGTGTTAAAGAGTGTTGCCAATAAATCTTATTGTAGCACCGTGCATTTTCGTAGAATCACTTCAATTTATCAACCAACGAATGCACATATAATTTCACACAAAACAATTTTAAAACACTTTAAAAGACTTTAAAACACTCCGACATGTTTCGATCTTGTCAGATTATCATCAGGGAACTTTGTTCCTTGCTAAACTTACATTACAGTGTGGAATAAGAAATCAACTAGATGTCACTTAGTATTATATTTATTTCTCCTTATAAGTTGCTCTTTATAAGTTGCTCTACATGTTTCGGGCCACCTTGTGCCCATCTTCAGGAGCTGACGACTTAGTGGTATTTCTGAAAAAAT
>Ga0123355_10016099_pt1 | contig 11774 bp, 6 predicted proteins | sample TergutEmb28metaG_3_FD_89872 | JGI IMG/M metagenome (GOLD analysis project Ga0123355, IMG submission 89872) | Embiratermes neotenicus P1 segment gut microbial communities from Petit-Saut dam, French Guiana - Emb289 P1 | ecosystem: Host-associated > Arthropoda: Insects > Digestive system > Gut ...
CAAAGCGAATATAATCAACTGAAAGCTGAAAATAAGCTAATTCCGCATCTTAATGAGGTAGACAAACAGGCGTGGAAACTTTGGGAGCGAATTATGGAGCAGTTGGAGCAACAGCCCCCATCGCCTCAACCTCCGCAAGGCACGATGGAGTGGGTAGGTTGGCAAAACCGCCTCCGTGCTATTGCGGACGAGCAAGTGCTAAGCGACATAATCTATGAGTGAACGCATAAGGCACTTATGACCACATAAGTGCCTTGCTATACTTTTGCTCTAAAATAATTCGTTCGCAAGCACGGCATACCGCTATACAGCGCTATACATTTTCTTGTTGGGCGCACCCGAGACTGTGTCAAAACACAGCCTCGGCTCCCCAAACCCCACATTAAAAAAGCGGGTTGAAAACCCGCCCAACAAATTGCAACGCAATTTTCCGCAACTAAATTCGCTGAAAGTATAAAAAAGCGTAAATTCCTTACGCCGATGTGATGTTTCGTATGAGATTGTCCGTTCCAACAATGTTGATAACTCTTTTCATATTGAACGCCAAATATGATAACGCCATTTCGGCAATCACACCCGAAAAGCGTTTCATCAACAAATAATCCACGCCCAAACTCCTTTTGACTACGCCAAAAGGGTGTTCGCAGAGTGATTTTCGCCGTTTGAGTAATTGTTTATCAGGAGTATACCGAATTTGTTGGAGCTTGAGGTCTTTATCGTCAAATTCACGGCTGAACTCGGACGGTTTCATAACTACCTCGCCTGCGGCAAACCTCGTAATAGTGCATTTTTTCGAACATCTCGTACACGTCTTTGAATTACAATAACGTGCGGTTTGACGGTCTTTGCGATAACTGCTCGGATAAAGCACTTCACCCATCGGACAAACACAAATATTGCGATGTTTGAGATACACTATCCTGCCATTAGAATATGATGTCGGTTTTTCGCAATCTTCGTCCGTTTCTATGCAGAAATCAAGGTGTTCTTCGTCCATACAAACATTTGCGGTTATGCCGTCAACAACGCAATTCGCAATATCTGTTGCGGAAATGTAGCCTTTATCGGCGATTGAAGTTAATTCGTCCGTTTCAAAGACAGCTTTGCATTTCGAGGCTAACTTGTGCATATTTCCTCTATCGGTTGAGTTTACAACTTCAAAATCTACGATTAAGGAATTGTCGCCATCAACCGCAGTTTGAACATTGTACGCAATTTTGCCGGGTGAGTGCGCTTTCTTCATTTGGCGGCTATCTGGGTCTGTCAGCGATACCTGACGTTCCCCGGTCTCGTCCATAGTTTCGAGTATTTTTTCATATTTAGTTTTGCGGGTTTGAAGTTCGGCAACGATTTGGGAAACATTTTCATTGTCAACAATTTTGTTATCCTCGTTGTCATTTGCTTCAATTTCCGTTAAATATTCCGAAATATGGGCGTTTATCCGTGCAATTCGGTCTTGCAATTTGCTCTTAGAAAAATTGCGTTCTTTGGAATTGACCGCTTGAAAATGGCTACCGTCTATTGCTATGAGTTGTCGGCTGTAAAGTTCCATTTTCACGCATAGTTTGACAAAACTATCAAAAACACGTTTGATTGGCGCAAGATTATCTTTGCGAAAGCGTGAAATTGTTTTGTGGTCGGGTTTTAGGTTATTCAAAAGCCACATAACTTCAATATTTCTATGGGTTTCGGTTTCGAGCTTACGACTTGAACGCACTTTGTTAAAGTAACCGTAAATATAGAGTTTGAGTAAATCGTTGGGTGAGTATGGCGGACGACCTGTCGAGGCTAAGCTTGACTTAGCGAACCCTAAGTCAAGCAAATCAAGATTATCTACAAAAGCGTCTATCACACGAGTTGGATTGTTTTCGGTTATGTAGTCATCTAAAATCGTGGGGAGCATTGTTGATTGATTGCGGTCATCGCCTTGTATGTAATTCATACATAACACCTCGCTGATTTGGTTTTGATACAATATATTTTACCAAATTTCAGCGAATTTTTCAATCATATTATATTAAAAATTTATTAAATTTTAGAGGCTTTTGTAGACTTTTGACACAGTCTCGCCCAATCCCCGGAATAAAAACCTCGAAAACCGCTATACAAAAGGATTTACTGAAAAATTTTCTTCATTTTTCTATTTACATTAACCCTAAAATGTGATATAATCATTTGGTAATATAAGTAAAAATTAGGAGGGTGAAATGTAAAACCAAATTATGGAATTATTGCCGGACAAGCGGCATAAACTTTTATTGAGGTGAGCAATATGACAAGAACAGTAGACCTCAATCGGACAGCGATGGATTCCGTAATCATAGAAATAAAATTACATATCAATCGAAAATTGTTTGAGCGAGGCGCAATAACGGAAGAAATGTTCAACAAGGCAAAGGAAATAATAATTCGAGGTTGACAAACTAAGTTGTGTATAGTATTATGTTGTGTATCGATAAGAAGTCAAAGGAGTGATACATAATGGATTTATATGATATTAGAAATGCCTTGAATTCCGGTAAGTCAATTTATGATTTACCTTTGCGTGTAACTTTTTACGCGCGCGTTTCTACCGGGACAGACGAGCAAGCGCATTCGCTCAAAAATCAAATAGAATATTATTCGGAGTTTATCGGAACAACTCCGAATTGGACATATGTTGAGGGATATATTGACGAGGCGTTAAGCGGGACAAGCGTTACCAAGCGAGAAGCGTTTTTGAAAATGATAGATGATGCCAAAGTCGGCAAGTTTGACTTTATCGTAACCAAAGAAATCTCACGTTTCAGCAGAAATACGCTTGACAGTATTCAATATACGCAAGAGCTTTTGAAATCGGGCGTTGGTGTGTTGTTCCAATCAGACAACATCAATACATTTATGCCGGACAGCGAACTTAGGCTCACTATAATGTCGAGCGTGGCGCAAGACGAGGTTAGGAAAATTTCCGAGCGTGTAAAGTTTGGATTCAAACGAGCAATTGAAAAAGGCGTTGTGTTGGGCAACAGCAAAATGTGGGGATATACCAAGAAAGACGGAAAACTTGTTATTGACGAGCAAGAGGCGGAAGTTGTCAGAATGATTTTTACGATGTACGCAACGGAACGCGATGGCATGCGAACTATCAGCAATAAACTAAACGAAATGGGTGTCAAAAACAGCAACGGTAACCAGCTTTCGTTCTCCACCATTAAAGGGATACTCACCAATCCAAAATATATGGGTTATTACTGCGGAAACAAAACGCACAAATATGATTATAAGCTGAACGATAGGAAATATCTTGATAAATCCGAGTGGGTGATGTACAAGGACGAGGAAAACGTACCGTCCATAGTTTCGGAGGAATTGTGGCAAAAGGCTAATGATATATTGGCGGCAAGGAGCAAAAAGCAGTCTGCCGAGGATAAGACATCATATCAAAATAAATATCCATATAGCGGGAAAATTATTTGCACCGAGCATAATGTTCCGTATTATCGGTCATTGTATAGATACAAAAGCGGTGACAAGGAAGTTTGGCAATGTCGTGAATATGCCTCCAAAGGCAAGGCGGGTTGCACTTCGCCTATCGTTTATACAAGTGAAATTGACGAAGTTATAAAAGATGCTTACAGCGTGATTGTTACCGAGAGGGCAAGTATTATCCACGATTTAGTTAAGATTTATTCAACCATTAGTGAGAGTTCGACTATAAAAGATGATATCTCAAAGTCGCAAGTTCAGATTAACGATATGGTTAAGAAAAAGGACAAGCTACTCGAACTTAGCATAAAAGGGCGGTTATCGGACGAGGAATTTGAGGAAAGAAACAATCAGTTCAATGACGAAATTGACAGCATAAAAATCAGGATTGAAGATTTAGAAAATGAGGAGCGCAAAAATAGAGACGTATCGGTTACGATTGAAACGCTCCGGCAAATGATTGCGGACGAGTTGAGTTTTGACGATGGATTTGATAACGCTATTGTCGATTCCTTGCTCGATAGGATTGAGGTCTACAAAACGAACGATAAAAAGGTAATTGACTTAAAGGTATATTTCAAGGTGCTTAACGGGGATATGAAGTATAAACTTACAAGAGGAAAAACAACTTCCGTTTGTTATATTCCATACATATGATTCGGGCGGATATTGAAACAGAGGTTTCGGAATACAAAATGAAGGGCATGTTTGCAAATTTGCAAGCATGCCCTTCATAGATATTTTATTTAATTTGTCGAATATAGCCGAGAACTTATTGCAACTCGTTTTTTATATTTTAAAAGTTTTACCAACACAACAATTAAAAAGGCAAACAACACAAAAACAGAAAGCGCAATAAGTATTCCTGAAACAGAGAAAGATGTTGACCCTGTTGTCGAAGCAACAGGATTTAGTTCGTTTACCGCTTGTTGCAATAGGGCGTATGCGTTTTCAATTTCGTCCGGGGTAGAATTTGGATTATTAAAAACGTTTTCTGCGTAGTTGATTGCAGCTTGCAAATTCGCCCAAGACGCTTCGTCGTATATGTTTTCACGGTTTGATATTTTATTGATATTGTTTAATGCGGCGCCTATGTAAATTCCGTTACTTGCGTCGCCGAACAAAATTTCCCAGCGATTTGACGCGTTATTCTCATCCAAAATTGTAAATCTATATATGATGGTATTATCCATCCTGAATCCGGCGGGAACCGTGTCAAATTCGATTTTTATTTCTGTAATAATTTCGTCGTCGTTTAATCGCGGTGGCAAAAGTAAGAAAGGTCTGTCTGCAGGGATATTGTTTGCCATAACGCGAAGTGAATTATTCAAGTTTGTTCGGTATTTAACAGTATAGAAAAGACCATCACCGCGTGTGAATGCCGGAATTTCGCCGATTTCGAATTGCAAACCTGACGATAGTCTGTTGACTATTCTGAAGCGGCTTATGCTTCTGTTTATAGGATTGCCGATATTTGTTAAATTAAATTCAGCCGCGACCGGAACCGGGTCTGTGTTTTCAACAGAAGAATCTTCTTCGTGAGTTGATTCGTTTATTGAAGCTTCGTTTGAAGATTCATTAGACTCGTTAGATTCACTAGAGTTATCTGCTGACTGTTCAATTTCCGGTAACGCTTCATCAGCAGAATTTTCTTCTTCAGCTTCTTCTTCGTGAGAATCTTCTTCCGGTGTTTCTTCGATTTGGATTTCCTCTTCCGGTGGTATTTCTTCCGTGATATCTTCCTCCGGCGGTTCGTCGTGAATATCTGCGACTTCGTCGTCGTTGTTTTCATCAAGTGGCGGAGGCGGAGGTGTTACGATAGGACCGCCAACTGTGTTTCGAATCCATGCCGCTGTAAAAGTGCGCGGTTCGTTTACAGTTAATGTGGCGATGTAATCTGAACTTAATGTCGGACCTGTGCCATTTTCCTGCCAACCTCGAAATCTATGATTTGTTCGTGTCGGAACCGGCACGGTTTCGCCGATTTTTTCGTTTTCTACAATAGAAACTATAACTGTGTCTGTATTTCCCGCGATATTTCCGCCGTTCAATTCGAAAGTTACATCGTACATTGTAGGCGGCGGAGGTGTAACAACCACTACAACCTCGCTATTGTTGCCTAGTATGATTTCATAGTTCCAATTTGGAGGAATTATTGTCGTGATTTTGTTTTCGTTAGTTTCCGGCGGGAAAGTTATTGTGATATTTCCATCATTATCTGCGCCGATTTTATAATCAATATCAATCCATGACGGTATTTTCACGGTTGCATGACCATATTCGTCAACTTCGACAACTATGTTTACAAATCCCCAAACGGCATGTACGGTAACGTTTCTATCTCTTATTACTGCCACTTGGGCTACTAACGCCGGCAATTCATCGTCTACTTTCAATATGTCGGTTGGTTCGGTTAAGCTCCAGCCGATAAATACCACGTCCGTCATTTTGCCGTTTAATTCGGTAGGTTTATGCATTGGTTCGATTGTGCTTAACTGTCTGTTTCCGCCTGCCCCTGCGAATGTAGGGTTAGGAGTAGGGCCGCCTGTTCCGCCTGTTAAGTTGTATGTAATGGTTCCTCGATTGAATATATCTGCAATTCCGTTTTGGTTAGCGTCGATTCCCCAAACGGCGTATACGGTGACGTTTCTGTCGCCTATTACCGTCACTTCGGTTACCACATTTGGCAATTCGTCGTATATTGTCAATATGCCGCTTGGTTTGGTTAAACTCCAGCCGATAAATGCCACGTCCGTCATTTCTCCTTCAAAATTTATAGGAGCATGTATTGGGGCTATGTTGCTCAAGGGTCTGTTTGGACCTGTGGGCATTCGTTCGGGGTTCGGGTGAGGGCCGCCTGTTCCTTCCATTAAATTATATGTTACAGTTCCTTGATGACCGAAGACAACAAAGCCTCTGTCGTAATTATAGACATCCGATTTGTTCTGTTCTCTATCTATATCTGTTTCCCTATCTGTTTCTATTACATCTTCTATTGCATCGGATATTACATCAGACTCATTTGTATACGCTATATCCGCTTCAACTTTCGGTTCTGAAGTTTCCGTATAATTAACATGCGAAAATTCCTCGTGCGTGGTTACGTCGAGGGTTGAGTCTGACATTGCCGATATAGGTAGCGACAATATTATAGCCATTACTATAGCCAACGATAATATTTTTTTGAGTTTAATCGTCGTCATATTCGCTCTCCAAATATAATTCTATGATATGTTTCTTAATATGATATCACAATCATTGACAATTTGCAAGAAAAATTTTAAATTACAAAAATTATTTATTTTTTACATTTATGCTATGAATATGCTGAAAAATATGATATAATGATTAGAAAACAGTCACTATGATATAATGCGAATAAAAAATTTCAAAAAAATTTTAAAATTAATCTACACTTTTTAAGAAAGTTAGCTACTAAAAATAAGAGTGAAAAGCGTGAGGTGCTTTTATGAAGAACAAAGAAATTGCAGTATTAGTAAAAAAGGTTCAAAAGGACAAGAAAGGTTCTTTTGAAGAATTGTATCGAGAAATTTGGAATACAGTTTATTACTTCTGTTATAAAAGCCTTGGCAACGAACAGGATGCAAAGGATGCAATGCAAACTGTTTTTATGCAACTTTACAATCAAATTGATACGCTTCGCGTTCCTGCCGCATTCAACAAGTTTTTACATATAATAATGCGCGCGACATGCTCTAATTTTTATAAATCAAAGGAAGGCAAAGATACGGACGAAATTGAAGTATACGAATCGGTACCGGAAGAGAAAGCGGAGTTTTTGCCGGACGAAGCGTATGAAAGACAAGATGTGCGCGATGAAATTGCTAAAATGATAAAAGATTTGCCTGTGAAGCAACGGGAGGCAATACTGCTTTTCTACTATGAAGGAATGTCGATTAAAGAAATTGCCGAAATCACAGGCAGTAAATTTGACGCAGTAAATAATCGTTTGGTTACAGCACGAAAATCTTTGCGAGAAAGAGCCGAAATTCTTATTAAGAAAGGAGCGCTAAATTATACTATGGCTATTATACCTATCCCTATTCTTACGAGAATTTTGCGTGAGGAAGCACAACAAATTGCAACGCCTGAAATATGTGAGCTTGCTTGGCAAGGGATTTGCGCTTCTTGCGGAATTGTGATTGCCGGAATTGCGGGAGCGGCCGCGGCGACTACGGCTACAACAACTGCGTCGACCACAACCGCTGCCACATCAAGTGTATTAACTAATGTGGCGATTTGCTTAACTTGCGCCGCCGTGGTGGCGACAGGTGGATTTCTTGCTTATCATGTGAACGACAACTTTATCAACCCGCCGGTGATTGAGGAAGTATATAACTATGATGTTTCTTATGAAACGGACGAATATGATTTTGATTCTGAATATCTTATAAATCTTATAAGGGCAATAAATAGCAGGGTCGATTTTATGGAGTTTGTTGACGTATATGATGCTGTATTCTTGAGTGGGGCGTCGTTGGTGGGCGCAGAAGAAAAAATGCTTTTCTATCTTGAAGAAACAGAACGATTTATTTATTTTGGATATATCGAAAATGCCGAAAACGGATTTCGAGTTGTATATGAGATAGCAGAGGATAGGATGTCTTTTACAGATGAGCAAGTCGATGAGTGGTTTGAACGCAAGAGATAACATTAAATTGTAAGGAAAAAATTTTTGAGAGAAATAAATATATTTTATTATTTATGATAATTTATAATATAAGACACAAACTATGAATAAACTATAATAATGAAACAAATTAAAAAAATGTGTTTTAAAATCAAAAAACTATTGACAAATTGTAAAAAATGTGTTAAACTATATTGTAAGCTTTGTTAAATTGGATATAGTATGTCCAATTTGCAAAACTCTAGCGTTGTTATGATGGTTTTGTAGTGTTTTTCAGCTTGCTTGTGACGAAAGTTTATTCACAACGCTTCATAATTTTTGTAAAAAATTAATTAATATAATTCTAAGTAAACAAGGAGGCATGTTTATCCGAACCACAGCATTATACTCATTTTAACAGGTGTTAAAAAAAACGAAAAGTTAAAAAATAAAAATTTTAGGAGAGAATATTAACATGAAAAAGTTTTTAAGTATTTTAGTAGCTTTAGCAATGGTACTTACAGTATTTGCCGGCGTATTTGCAACGCCGCTTCAAACAGTTCCGGATGGATACCACGGTATGGCAGGTCATTTCCGTGTTGTAAACGAAGCAACGGGCTTGGTAGCTATTGACGTTTTGATGTATGGTGACCATGATGCCGTAAACCCTATATACGGTACTGGTTGGGCTTTTTATTTTTCATTTGACACGTCAGTGTTACGCCCTGCTAACAGAGCAGGCACACCTATGCTAAACGTGACTCCTCTATCTGCGCCTATAGGTGCGATTGACGGCAGTGGTACGTTTTCTGATATGTCTAATAGTGAGCCTGGAATAGGTTGGGCTAACGCTCCACAAAGATTTACGCAGGGCGGTCTTGCTGGCGTTCATCTAGTTTCTTTTACTATGATCGTAACCAATGATGAAATAGCTGAGTATTACTACAACACAGGTAGCGGTTATTTCGGCCAAGTTTGGAATCCACATTTCTCTCGTGATGAGTGGAGGTTTTTCCCATCTGTGGCAGGCACGCATTTGTATTCAATTTACTTCTTGACACAACCAGGAAGATCTGTTAACGAAATTTCAGCAGACAGCTTTACTTTGAGACCCGGTACAACTGACGCACCTAGCGGAGCAGGTTTCTTGACCCCTGGAAGTATAGTAAACGAAAACTTTATATGGGTGAATTTCCCTCACAGAATTATTTCAAGTGCAGGCGGAAATGGTACAATTGAGCCACTTGGAGCACGATACTTCATGCCCGGCACATCTGCGACATATACAATCACAGCTGATGCCGGTTATGAAATTGACTTTATAATTGTAAATGGTACGCTTTTGGATATTGCAGATGATTTGACAACATTTACTCATACATTTACAGATATTCAAGCTGACCAAACAATACATGTTGAGTTTAGAGATGAAAATGATCCGCCGACACCACCGGAAGATTTCTGGGTAATCAATGCAACAACTACAGCTGGTGGTACAGTTGCTCCTGCAGGTGCTGTTGTAGTTGCTGACGGCGCGACTAATGTTCCTTTTGTTTTCACAGCAAATGCTAACTACGAGTTGCGTGAAGTGTATGTTAACGGCGTTGCTGTTGGGATTGCTGGTCCTCTTGCTACTTACACTTACACATTTGCAGGTCCGATAACTGCTAACCAAACTATCTTTGGTAGATTTGCAGAAATTGTTGATCCTGATAATCCCACATTTGTAACTCTTACTGCTACAGGAGATTCAGGTGTTGCTACAATCAACCCTATCGGTGTTACTAACCATTTGGTAGGTTCAACTCCGACTGTTACATTTACAATTGCCGGCGGATCTGTTCTTGACGAAGTGCTTGTTAACGGTACTACTGACGTAACTGCACAAGTTGTTTATGCAAATGGCGTTTACTCGTTCACTTTCCCTGCATTGACAGCAAATGCTACAATTGCAATTTCTACTATACTTGACGCTCCTCCGGTAATCCTTTATCCGGGAGATGGCGATGTTATGAACGAAGATCAACCGACTATCATAGTTGACGCTCATCCTGACGCTGATTCTGTTTGGGTTGTAATCAGAGACGACAATGGCGCTATCGTAGAAGAAGGTGCGGCAACGTACAATACTGTTACAAGCGAATGGGAATTCACGCCGACTACTCCACTTCCGGACGGCGAATATGAAGTATATGCAAGACAAGTAATCGGTGGAAACACAAGCCCTGACAGTGTTCCTGTAGAATTTGAAGTAAAAACTACAATCACAGTTGTTCCAGCGATCACTTCTCCGCTTGCTCTTGCTGTAGCTCCGTATACTCCATACTTGACTAACAATCCGCTACAACCGATTACAGGTACAGGGGATCCGGACTATATTGTTTTTGTTGAAATCCGCAACTCGGCTAATGATGTAGTAGCAAGCGGGACTACAACAGTTGCGTCGAATGGAACTTGGACTTGGGCTCCTGCTACTGCTCTTGTAACTCCTGATCCGTATGTTGCTTATGTATTTAGCGCAAGAGCAAGACATGAATATACAGCGTTGAACATTCACAGTAACTGGACGGCTCAAGACAGCAGATTCTCTTTGAAAACTGCAATTGAAGATCCTGAGTTTGACGATGAGTTTATCGGAACTCCGAGCGACCCTGCAATTGTTGATGAATTAAGACCGGAAATTACCGGTGAAGGTGAGCCCGGTGCGACTGTTACAATCAGAATCTATAACGGCGACGCCGGCGATGCTTTAGTTGGCGAGTGGGAAGTAGATGTAGACGCTAACGGCGAATGGTCGTTCACACCTGATGTTAACCTTGAAGAAGGCAAAAATTACAGAGTTGTAATTGAGCAAGACGACGACTGGGGCAACGGAAGTGGCGAGGTTGACACTTGGATAAGAGTTGATACCAGAATCTTCAGAAACATCACAGGTTATGTATTCTACGATGGATTTAGCCTTCTTAATCAAACAGCTGCAGCGACTGTAAGACTTTACAACGCGAATGGTAATTTGTTTGTAAGAGAAGTTCCGGCTTCAGTATTTGTAAACAATGGTAGATTTGTAATTGAAAACGTTGATTCTGCGTTGACTTATTACATCGTAATTCACAAACAAAACCACACTAGCGTAACAGTTGAAAATGTTCAGTTTGATCGTGCAGCTTTCATTGCAGGTGGTTCTAATAATCCGGCGTTGATTCCAAATATCGCTTATGCAAATGTGGCTGGAACAAGATTCCTATTGGTTGCCGGCAACATGGATGCGATAAATGATGATGTAATTAACACACTTGACTGGACATTGTTGGAAAATTCAATGTTCCGCACGCAGGTTGAAGATTTAGCACAAGATTTGAATGACGACGATCATATTAACGTTGCGGATCAAGTATTGTTGCTTAACAACTTCTTGTTAACTGATATAGTTGTTCAACACAACACTTTAACTTTGGTACCTTAATTAGATTTACGAACAAAAAAGCAGTCGATGTGTTCATCGACTGCTTTTTTAATGTGGAACTTTTAATCCCTATTATGATGATTCACATGCGACGGCACTCTATCCCTAAACAACAACGTAATCGCCCAAAGTCCCGCCAGTCCGACTATGGTAAAGATAATACGGCTCAGCATTCCATGTGTCCCGCCAAAAATCGCGCCGATGAAATCAACCCCG
>Ga0123355_10016100_pt1 | contig 11773 bp, 11 predicted proteins | sample TergutEmb28metaG_3_FD_89872 | JGI IMG/M metagenome (GOLD analysis project Ga0123355, IMG submission 89872) | Embiratermes neotenicus P1 segment gut microbial communities from Petit-Saut dam, French Guiana - Emb289 P1 | ecosystem: Host-associated > Arthropoda: Insects > Digestive system > Gut ...
GCCTCGCTAATCCCAACATTCACGCCAATAACTGGCAACAATACTACTTACGCTCTTGCAGCTTAATATCAGATATTAAGTTAGAGCTGTCTCCGCGAAAACCCACGCTCGACCGGTTTCGCCTGAGGTATCAAAACTGCCGAGCCGGATGTTTAGAGGTTTCTGTAAAACGTTCGTACCACTGAAACTAAGTTGTGTTTCGGTTCGCTTTTGACCAAAAATACAAACGAAAATTCAACAAAAGCTAAGCGTGTAGAAAGCATTTTTGCTGCTTGTTTGGACGGCGGTTCGAGTCCGCCCAACTCCACTAATCAACAGTAAATGATTCGATTACAAGATCATTAACACAAAAAACCTCGCGTTTTCAACACGAGGTTTTTTATTGATATAACAAGATTTAGAATCTCAAAAACGTCGAAGGTCCTGCTCCGCACAGCGGGCAACGACTCAAACCTTCAAGGTTGTCGAATAAGTCGCCACATTTCGGACAGACATACCATGTTGATGATACCGCAACATCACTTCCTGTTACTCTCAAAATTTCTAACGCCTTGCTGTAAAATCTTGCATGTGTCATTTCAGCACCTTTTGCCCATTCGAAAGTTCTAATGGCGTCTTCGCTGTTTTCAGCATGTGCATCGGCTATAAAATTCGGATACATCACTTCGAATTCGTACGTTTCGCCTTCAAGAGCAACCATAAGATTTTCAAGAGTTGTAGAAACAACAAACTCATCAGGAGCTGGATGATGCGGGCGTTGCCCTAATTTTTCCAATACAGAATTGTGAGTTCTTACATGGATAGCCTCTGCTTCCGACGCAGCCGCAAACATTCTGGAAATGTTGTAAAAACCTTCTTCGGCAGCTCTGATCGAGAAAGCCTTGTACTTTGCACTGGCAGTGGTTTCTCCCTCAATAGCCGCTCTTAAATTGTTAATCGTTTTTTGATGTTTCGACCCACCACAAGATGTGGCAAGAACTGCAATGGCTGTGATAAACGCCATAACTGTGATAATTTTTTTCATGTTTTTTAATTATTAAGGTTTAACGTATATTTTTCACAAACATTAGTCTGTTTGTGTGCATTTCTTGCAAAATCCTTTATAATAGAGCTGTGTTTCGGTAATAACGAAACCGCCTATACTTTTTTCCGGGTGAGAAACTTGATGATCATTAATGGGCATGTCATAAATACAGCCACAACCTTTACAGCGAAAGTGTGCGTGTTGCGAAATATCACCATCATAACGCTGATTTTTATCGTCAATATCAATAGCTAAAATCGCACCTTGTTCGATAAGCAATTTAACCGTATTATAGATCGTTGTTTTTGATAATGTTGGAATTTTCGGATACAAGTCGTTAAAAATCACATCCGCAGTTGGATGGGTTTTATTTTCTATTAAGTATTCCATTACTGCTATTCGCTGTAAAGAGGGTCTAATACCACAATCTTGCAATCGTTTTTTTGACTTCAAAAATAAACTCATTTCAATTTTGTATTAATTACAAATTTAATTTAAGTGCAAAATTACAAAAAAAATTTGAACTAACCAAATATTTTCCAAAAAAAAGTGGTCGAAAGAAAATATTTCGACCACTTTTGTTGAACAACGCTCTTTTTTATTTTACGAATTCATTGAAACCAAAAATTCCTCATTGGTTTTCGTAAATTTCATCCGATCTCGTAAAAACTCCATCGCCTCCACAGGCGTCATATCCGCCAAGTGATTGCGAAGAATTTGAACACGATTCTGAATGTCGGAATCCAACAATAAATCATCACGGCGTGTACTCGACGACACAATATCAATCGCAGGAAATACACGTTTGTTCGACAATCTGCGATCTAACTGAATTTCCATATTTCCGGTGCCTTTAAATTCTTCGAAAATTACTTCGTCCATTTTAGAACCCGTGTCAATCAACGCTGTTGCGATAATCGTAAGCGATCCGCCACCTTCGATATTTCGGGCTGCACCGAAAAACTTTTTGGGTTTTTGCAAAGCATTCGCCTCTACCCCACCCGACAAAACTTTTCCGGATGCAGGGCTCACAGTGTTATAAGCACGTGCTAAACGTGTGATCGAATCTAATAAAATCACAACATCGTGCCCACATTCCACCAAGCGTTTGGCTTTTTCCAACACGATATTTGCAATGCGAACGTGACGATCGGCAGGCTCATCAAAAGTTGATGAGATGACTTCCGCTTTTACGCTGCGCTGCATATCCGTAACCTCTTCCGGACGTTCATCAACCAGCAAAACAAGCATATATACTTCCGGATGTGCATACGAAATCGCATTGGCAAGATCTTTTAGAATGATGGTTTTTCCTGTTTTCGGTTGTGCCACAATCAAACCACGCTGGCCTTTTCCGATTGGAGCAAACATGTCCATAATCCGCGTTGAAAGGAAGTTTTGCGGATGCGATGCAATATTAAACTTTTCTTCAGGAAATAACGGTGTCAAAAAATCGAATGGAATTCGATCGCGTGCGACTTCAACAGTTTGACCATTTATGAAGGTTACTTTGGTCAAAACAAAATACTTGTCGCTCTCTTTCGGCGGACGAATCAAACCTTGAACCGTGTCGCCCATACGCAAGCCAAACGCTTTGATTTGCTGAGAAGACACATACACATCATCAGGCGAATTTAAATAGTTGTAATCCGCAGAGCGCAGAATACCAAAGCCTTCCGGCATAATTTCCAACACACCTTCGCACGGAACAAAATCATCAAACGAATAAATTGCTTCCTCTTTTTTCGGCGGATGCTGTATTTTTTGCTTTTGTTGATGTTCGTGTTTTTGCCCGTTTGGATGTTCTACTTTCGGCTGTTTGTTAAGAGGCTCTTTTTCTTCTGAAACAGTTTCTGTTGGTTGAGCATTTTCAGCAACTGTTTGCTGCTCTTTTCTTACAGGTTTTCCAACCGGCGGTAAAATTTTTCGCGGACGATTTCCCAAGACACCTGCTATGTCCGCATGTTCTGCGGTAATTTCATTTGCAGTTTCAGATGTTCCTTCGTCAAATAATATAGGCAACTCTCTCGGAACCTCCTGATTTTTCTGAATTTTCTCCTCTTTTGGAGCAGCTTTTTGTTTTTTCTCTTTCGCAGGCTTTACATCTTCTGCTTCCGCAGATTTTTCTTTCGCCGGACGACCTCTGCGTTTTTTTTCCACGGCAGGTTGTACCTCCGGTGCCGGAAGCTCACGTGTTGATATTTTTAAAGCTTGTTGATCCAAAATTTTATAGATTAGATCTGTTTTTTCTAAGCGTTTTACTTTTTCGAGACCGAGTGACTTTGCAATTTCTAATAGGTCTTCAAACGATTTTTCGTCTAATTCTGTTTTGTTAAACATAGTAAAATTAAGGGTTTAAGGAAAACGTCCCCAAGATAAGGATAACGATAAATTTTGTGAAATTTAAAAATTTTCGATGCAAAGTTACAACTTTTTTTTCAATTGTGCAAATTTTTTTCGTATCTTTGCAAAAAAATTGCAAAAATTATGAAAAAAATAATCCCACTAATCGGTTTTTTACTTCTTGTTCAACTCGCAGCAGCACAAGTTAATTTTGGAGCTCGTATGGGAGTAAATATTGGCACGTTTGATTTCTCAAACGACAATGCTGCAGAAAGCTACAACATTAGATTTTCCCCCAATGTGCTTATAAATTTGGATATAGATGTACCGTTTAGTACAGTGTTTTCGTTTCGAACGGGCTTAGGGTTTGTCGTAAAAGGGGCTGAATTTGATGCTATTCCAACGATGCAGCAACAATTTCCAGACTCCATTTTTTCAGCAGTCTTTAGTATGAATTATTTGGAGGTTCCTCTGTTTTTGGTTGCACGTGCGGAAACAGATTTTTTCGGAACTTTCTTTTTTGGTGTAGGACCAACGCTTTCGCTAGGTGTTGGCGGACGAATGGACATACATTCTGCACATCGTACAAATCACGGTCAAGGTCCTCAACCAAGATACGATATTGTTTGGGGAAATAGACCTACTCCTGAAACAGCCATTCATGGCTATAATTACCTCAGACGTTTTGATTTCGGATTAGGAGCGGTATTTACATACCAATTGCCAAGACGAGGACTTACCTTCTCAGTCAGTTATAATAGGGGTTTGAGAAATCTTTCTCCAAATGAGGGAATGAATCTCAACACCACTTATTTCGGATTTAGTATCGGATTTTTGATGGGAGGCTGATACGCAAAAAATCCTATCTTTGCAACATGATTGTCGATAATTTTCTCAAACTTTTTGCACAATCTTTACCCGAAAATCCGGGCGTTTATCAGTATCTTGATGCGGATAAAAATTTGATTTATGTAGGAAAAGCAAAGAATTTAAAAAAACGTGTAAGTTCCTATTTTACTAAAGAACAAGAGGGTAAAACAAGGGTATTGGTCAATAAAATTGCCGACATCAAACACATTGTGGTTGACACCGAATTCGATGCCCTTTTACTCGAAAATAATTTAATCAAAAAATATCGTCCGCGTTACAATGTGCTGCTCAAAGACGACAAAACTTATCCTTGGATCTGCATCAAAAATGAACCCTTTCCGAGGATCTTCCCTACTCGAAATCCAATCAAAGACGGCTCCCAATATTTCGGCCCGTATCCGTCGTTAAAAATGATGCATACGCTTTTGGAACTGACTCGAAAAATCTATCCGCTGCGAAATTGCAAACTCAACCTTTCGGGAGAAAATATTGCGAAAAAAAAATATAAAGTTTGTTTGGAATACCACATCAAAAACTGCAAAGGCCCTTGTATTGGCAAGTTTCCGGAGGAAGAATATCTGCAGAATGTCGCCGAAATCAAACAAATTATCAAAGGAAATATCTCACAAGTTGTGAAGGAACTTCGTCAGCGTATGATGAAATTCGCAGAAGATTTGCAATTTGAAGAAGCACAACTTATCAAAGAAAAATTGAACGCTTTGGAAGGGTATCAAAGTAAATCCACCGTGTTCAGCAACAGTTTTAGAGATGTGGACGTGTTTGCAATTTTGAAAAATGAAGATCTTTTTTATGTGAATTTTTTCAAAGTTGTGGACGGTGCTGTTGTTCAAATTCACACGTTGGAACTTAAACCTCGTTTGGACGAAACGCCTGAAGATATGCTGTCGTTGGCAATTGTTGATATCCGGCAACGCTTTCAAAGTATGGCTTCGGAGATTGTTGTTCCGTTTGAATTAGCCTTAAAAATCCCGAAAACAACGTTTACAATTCCGAAAGTCGGCGAGAAAAAAAATCTGCTGGAGCTTGCCGAACGCAATTTGAAATTTTATTTGCTGGAAAAACAAAAACATCAAAATTTAATAGACCCCGAACGTCATAGTAAACGTATTTTGAATCAAATGAAGGACGATTTGGCGTTACCCGTTTTGCCCACGCACATCGAATGTTTCGACAATTCCAATTTTCAAGGCGGCAACGCCGTTTCGGCAATGACCGTGATGAAAAATGCCAAGCTTTCGAAAAAAGATTATCGACATTTCAACATCAAAACCGTTGAAGGCAGCAACGATTTTGCTTCCATGGAAGAAGTGATTTATCGCCGTTATAGCCGATTATTGGCTGAAAACGGCGAATTACCACAACTCATTATTGTTGACGGCGGAAAGGGGCAGCTTTCCTCTGCAATGAAAAGTTTGAAAAAACTTCAACTCACCGAAAAGATACATTTAATCGGCATTGCCAAACGCTTGGAAGAAATTTACCGCCCCGGAGATCCGCATCCGTTGCACTTGGATAAAAAATCCGAAACCTTGAAAATGATTCAGCAATTACGTGACGAAGCCCACCGATTCGGTATCACACATTATCGCAAAAAACACGAAAAAGACTTAATCAAAACGGAACTCACCAACATCAAAGGCATTGGCGAAACGCTTGCCGTAAAACTTTTACATCATTTTCATTCGGTGAAAAATATTAAACAAGCCTCATTCCAAGAACTTGAAAACATTGTAGGGCTAGCAAAAGCGAAGATTATTCGGGATTATTTTTCACAAAATTAATTCTCAATTTTCAATTCTCAATTATTTTTCGTATCTTTGCAAACTATTTTTTTGACCCATGACCCGAATCGGTGTAATTTCCGACACACATGCTTCCACGCACGACCGTGTGTTTGAATTTCTGAAAGACTGCGACCAAATCTGGCACGCAGGCGATATCGGAAACTTTGAAACCTTACAAAAAATTTCACAATTTAAGCCGACAATTGCCGTTTTCGGAAACTGCGACGATGCCGAAGTGATGCGGCACACCAAAAAATACGAATTTTTCAAATGTGAAAACAAAACGGTTTTGATGACGCACATCGGCGGTTATCCCAATCGCTATCCCGAACATATCCAGCAGATGTTGCGAGAGAAAAAACCGGATATTTTTGTCGCCGGACATTCGCACATTTTGAAAGTCATTTACGACAAAAAATTTCAACTTCTTTTTCTGAATCCCGGTGCTGCCGGAAAATTCGGAATTCATAAAAACATTACCTGTTTAAGATTCTGCATTGATAAAAACGATATTTCAAACATGGAAATTTTAGATATCGAACGCCAAACCTCACACCTATGAAATCATCTCTTTACGCTTACTTTTTACCGCTCACTTTTGTCGTCATCTGGGGTTTATCTTTCGTTTGGTCAGAGCAAATTTTAAACGTTTATTCGCCGATAACCATGATCACCATTCGGCTTTGTTTGGCGAGCTTGATTTTGTTTGCATTTGTGAAACTCGCAAAAAAATTGCAGAGATTAGACCGCAAAGACTGGGGGTTAATGGTGCTTGTAGCACTTTGTCAGCCTTTTGCTTATTTTATTGGGGAATCATACGGCATCGTTTACTCAAGTGCGAGTTTTGCTGCCATTATGATTGCCCTTATTCCTCTTATGGTACCGCTGGCGGTGTGGCTGGTTTTCGGCATACGCTCGCAATGGACCATCTTTTTGGGATTAGTTATATCTTTTGGTGGAATTTTATACATGATTTTGGGCGATAACTTTGAGTTAGTGGTCGATATTCGAGGCATTTTATTTTTGTCAATGGCTGTGCTTGCTGCTGTTTTTTACGCTTTGTGTATCTCAAAATTGACAGAAAAATACAACAATTTTACGATTGTATTTTACCAAACTGTTTTAGGTACACTGATGTTTTTGCCGGTATTTCTATGGCTTGGCGGTCTGCAGGAATTCCGGAGCGTTCCGTTTGATTTCACCATTTTCAGAAATATAATGCTATTGGCAATTTTCGGCTCGGGTGTAGCATTCATTTGCTATGTGGAGTCCATCAAACAAATCGGCGCAGTACGGGCAGCCATGTTCGCAAATCTCATTCCTATCGTTACCGTTATCGGCGCATTTTTCCTGCTCAACCAAATGTTTACTGCACAAAAAATTATCGGTATGAGCGTTGTGATTTTGGGATTGTTTGTTGCTCAAATCAAACTACGAAAAAATAATCACGAACTTCCTAACTAATTTTGTACACAAAGATATGTGCATAAAATATCAGGGCGCCGCCTTGTTTTATTCAAGATTTTTTCGTATTTTTGCTCATCTATAACGTTAAATTTATGAACAAAATCACACTGCTGCTTGCGATTGTTTTTGCACTGTTTCTGCATTCTTGCCGTTCCGCAAGGCAGATTCAACCGGTTCCGGATGTGCCGGTAGTTAGGGCTATTCCGCCGGATCAAACTGCCGATGAAATCATTTTACAATCCATTCAGCAACGTTCGAATTTTGACTGGTTTTCCGCAAATTTCAGCGGAAACGTTAACCTTGGAGGAAGCAGAAATAATTTCGGAGGACAGATCCGCATCGAAAACGGACAGCGGATCTGGATAACCGTTACCGCTATAGGTGGATTTTTCGAAGTAGCCCGCCTAAAAATTACGCCCGATTCCGTTCTTCTTCACAATCGGCTTGAGCGTACCGCAACTATCCGCGATTTCGGCTTTTTTAGAGAAATGATCGGCGTGGATCTTACTTTCGATATGCTGCAAGATATTTTGGTTGGAAACTATTTTTTAGGCGAACCAAGCGGCGAATATACCGTAGATTTCTTTGAAGGGAATTTTCTGTTTGTAGACGAACGAAATCTTGGAAATTTGTCGTTCGACTTTATTTTGAGCGATGCTCATTACAGATTTCTTTCGCTAACCATTCGGGACAGAGAAAATCGCTCTGTCAATATCCGCTATGACAATTACGGTGTTTTTAACGACTATTTATTTCCGCAAAGTTTACACATTCGAATGACCGAGCCCATGTTCGAAGCAGTATTGCATTACCAAAGAATACAACTAAATGTGCCTCAAAACATGCCGTTCTCAATTCCGGCATCGGCTCAAAGACTATAAGTATGAATCGCTTTCTTCGCCATAAAAATTTTCACAAATACTGTGTGATCCTGCTATTTTTGGGATGTTTTGCAGGTATACTGCATGCGCAGCAAAGACAGCGGCAGCAACCTGCACGCCAACAACAAGCACGACAGCCGACAAGAGCCAACTTGGAAGAGCAATCTCAAAGATTGCAAAGGCAGATTCAAAACAACAACAGAATGTTGGAAGAAGCCTCAAGAAATCGAAGAGCAAATGTTCAACAATTGACCATAATTAACTCGCAGATCAACCAACGAGAAGAATTAATTTCGACAATAACCAATGAAATTTCAGCTGTTGACAGCGATATTCAAACTATCGAACATGAAATCACAACACTTGAGGGAAATATCCAAGATTTAATAGACGAATACACGAGGCTTATTGTGGCTACACATCGCCACAGAAATCCGTCGCAACGTTTTTTGTTTATTGTGGCTTCGGAAAGTTTCCATCAAGCATACCGACGAATCAGATATTTTCAACAATACAGCGAACATCGAAAAAGGCAGGTTGAATTAATTCGTGAAAGGCAGTCTGAATTAGGCGAATTAAGAAGCGAACTCCAACAGGAAAAAAATATAAAGGCAGAATTATTAAGCAGAGAACAAGCGGAAAGAAGAAATCTTGACACGGAGAGAGCAAGACGAAATCGAACAGTTTCTGATCTACAACGAAGAGAGCGAGAGCTTCGGGCAGAAAATCAAAGGCATGAAGCCGAGCGACGACGGCTGTCTCAGCAAATCGAACGTATTATTCAGCAAGAAATAGAAGCCGCTGCTCGAAGGGCTGCTGAAGAAGCAGCAAGGCGGGGACAAGTAGCCGATGTTGCTCAGCTCACACCGGAAGAACAACGACTAGCAAATGAGTTTGTGAGCAACCGCGGCAGATTGCCGTGGCCTACCGAACGCGGTCTAATTACCGAACGTTTCGGGACACACGACCATCCGGTTATCAGAGGCATCAGGATTAACAACGACGGGATAACAATAAGCACGCCGCAAAACGAACCCGTACGTGCTGTGTTCAACGGAACCGTTGTCGCAGTTCAGCCATTTGGAAATACAAGTGTTGTGATTATCGTTCACGGAAACTATCGAACGGTTTATACAAATTTAGCATCAGTCAGCGTAAGAATAGGGCAAACCGTAACCACCAGACAAACAATAGGCGTTGTACACAGACACGACGGAAGAGATTTTGTGGGCTTCCAAATTTGGAGAGACCTTCAAAAACTCGATCCGGAGCAGTGGCTCGCAAGACGGTAAAAATGAAAAGAGAAACACGTCATTGCGAACTGCAAAGCAGTGAAGCAATCCAAAGGGTAATAGATTGCTTCGCTACACTCGCAATAACGACCATAAAAAACATAATTCATAATCCATAACTTACAACATCATGAAAAAAATCTTATTCCTATCACTCGTACTTTTATGCATCAGTTGTGCCGGTGCACAAAACGACCGCACAAGAGTTCAAATCAGCACTACCAAAGGCGATATCATTATTGAGCTTTACAACGAAACACCTATTCACAGAGACAATTTCATCAAACTTGTGGAAGAAAATTTTTTCGACGGCTTGTTGTTTCACCGCTGTATTCGTGATTTTATGATTCAAGGCGGAGACCCGGATTCGCGTAATGCAGAGCCCGGACAAGCCTTGGGCGCAGGAAATATCGGATACACCTTGGAGGCCGAATTCTTACCTGAACTTATACACACTCGCGGAGCCTTGGCGGCCGCACGAACCGGAGATCAGGTAAACCCGGAAAGACGCTCGTCGGGCAGTCAGTTTTACATCGTACAAGGTCGTACTTTTTCACAAGAACAAATAGAAGCAATGAATCAAAATCGCTATCCGCAATGGACTGAAGAACAAATGGAACTTTACACAACCCTTGGCGGAACACCGCATTTGGACATGCTTCACACAGTTTTTGGGCGTGTGGTTTCCGGTTTGGAGGTGGTCGAAGCAATCAGTCTTGTGCCTACCGATGAACGTAATCGTCCGTTGGAAGATGTTAGTATGACGATGAGAATTATCCGATAATCTTTAAAAAAAATGAAAATCAAAATTGATCAACTCCTTGAAGATACACAGCGTTTCACAGCTCAGACCTTGGACGAATTAGAACTGTTTCGTGTAAAAATGCTCGGTAAAAAAGGCGAACTCAACGATTTGTTCGAATCTTTTAAAACCGTTGCCAATGAGGAAAAACGTGAAATCGGACAAAAATTGAATGTTTTAAAAAATGCCGTTCAAGAAAAAATAGATGCGATAAAAGATTCGCTCGAAATGACGGAAACTGCTTCCGAAAATACAGATTTGACAAGACCTGTAAACGATTTCACATCAGGCTCTCGACATCCTATTGCCTTAGTTCGAAAAGAAATTTTGGATATTTTTTCTCGAATGGGTTATATCGTTGCCGAAGGTCCAGAAATTGAGGATGATTGGCACAATTTTACGGCTTTGAATTTCCCACCGGAGCATCCCGCTCGTGATATGCAAGACACATTTTTTGTGGAAAAAAATGGTGTTAATGATATCGCTTTACGCACGCACACTTCGTCTGTGCAAGTGCGTGTGATGGAAACACAAAAGCCGCCGATTCGTGCGACTTTCCCCGGACGTGTCTATCGAAACGAAGCCATTTCGGCACGTGCGCACTGCTTTTTTCATCAAATTGAAGGACTTTATATTGACAAAAATGTGTCATTTGCCGATTTACGGGAAACTTTGTTATATTTTGCCAAAGAAATGTTCGGCAATGAGACCAAAATTCGCTTACGACCATCATTTTTTCCGTTTACCGAGCCTTCTGCCGAAATGGATATTTCGTGTAACTTGTGCGGAGGAAAAGGTTGTTCATTTTGCAAATATTCCGGTTGGGTCGAGATTTTAGGTTGCGGCATGGTCGATCCGAACGTGCTTGAAAGCTGTGGCATTGACAGCAATGAATATTCCGGATTTGCTTTTGGATTGGGCATCGAACGCATCACAAATTTGAAATATACCGTGAAAGATTTACGGTTATTTTCAGAGAATGATTTGCGTTTTTTGTCGCAGTTTCAAAGTGTTGTATAATTTTTTGTAGGGGCGAGGCATGCCTAGCCCCTACAAAAAAAATGCCTCGTAAAATTTTACGAGGCATTTTTTATATAATGCAAACCGAATAGCAATAGGATATAACCCACGTTGTTGCAAAGACACAAATTGTGCGTCTCTACCAAAGTAATATCTCTCCAGAAAGGAGGTATTCCAGCCACACCTTCCGGTACGGCTACCTTGTTACGACTTAGCCCCAGTTATCTGTTTTACCCTAGGACGCTCCTTGCGGTCACGTACTTCAGGTA
>Ga0123355_10016101_pt1 | contig 11773 bp, 9 predicted proteins | sample TergutEmb28metaG_3_FD_89872 | JGI IMG/M metagenome (GOLD analysis project Ga0123355, IMG submission 89872) | Embiratermes neotenicus P1 segment gut microbial communities from Petit-Saut dam, French Guiana - Emb289 P1 | ecosystem: Host-associated > Arthropoda: Insects > Digestive system > Gut ...
GCAGGCTGAGGCACTAGTGCCTCAGCCTGCATACGGATACCACACCACCACAGCCAAACCACAACGTAACACCAACACACATCGAACCAGAGCAATACAACCAATGAAATATCTCAACAAATAAGTCGCAAGCTCCTGAGGATGGATGTATTAACGTCCGAAACATGTTGAGCATTAAATAATGAAATAATAAAGCAAATGACATCAAGTTGGCCTCTCTTTATTCAACTATCAAGATGATGCACAGTCCAATAAACATAAGATTCTGAATGTAAATTTACTCGCCTTATGGTAGACAGTGTCCGTCCGACCTGTCCTTTACCTTAATCTCCATTTTAATTAGAGTACCAGTTTCTAGCTCCGTGGCAAAGTTTTCTATAAGGCTGCTCGCTGTGAGACAAATGCCACATCGAGTTTTGCATGTCTCTGTCCATGAATGTGAAGATAATGATAATGCCCGGCACCGGAAATTAAGCTCTTTCCCCTGATCGCCATGACCCTTAAGATTTAGGAAAAGTTCGTAATTATCCGCCTGCTGTTGAGATCCAAGCAGCCAGAGCCATATTTCTGTATCACCTGGTCCAAATTTATCACTTCCTGAAGGCTGATGGACGACTTTAAAGAAAAACGTGCTTCCATAAGTACTTATCACAACCACAGCCGTGTCCTCAAATGGAAGAGGAAGACTGACAGTCAGTCGAGGTTTAAAATAATGCACTAATGGGCCTTCGTGGGATTCTTGAATATGTTGCAGCACGTCTAAAGCCTTCATGAGACCGGGACAATCTTGCTCGCAGGGGCAACAGTACAGCTGCTCTTTGTCTCTTAGATCAGCGTCTAGAGATTCGTAAGAGCCATGGTAAGAAGCGGGGCGTATTGAGCGCGGGTAATGAAGAACGTCTATGCGGTGGGTAGAGTTGATTGATGGCGATCGAGACAGCGAATGGGAGCCCGGAGGGTGACATATCTCACTAGTAGAAAGAGATTTCGCTCTGAGATTAGATGAGAATTCAGATAAGGTTTGCGGCGTTGCTGAAAGATTCGCCGGGTTAGAAGAGAGATTTTCTACAGACGAAGACTTTCCCAGAATCCTAGTAAGGAACTTGTTAGTAGGCGTCGTCACGAGGCTTATCTTCAACTCCGGCATTGTAATGGATGGCTGCGACTGCTTGTTTTTCTTGGATCCAAATAGTCGTTCCCGTAATTTGGCGGGTCGCGCTTCTTCCGCTTCGTCCTTGAGCTCGAAGGCTTCTGTGAGAGAGTTGAAAACTTTGTCGGCGAGGAGACTGCGACCTCGGCTGAACCTCATGCGGCACACTGGACAGCGTTCTGTCTTGACTCGACATTTCACGCAAATTAGGTGTCCATTGCCGCATTGGTGTGCGGGGGGAGGGATCGTGTCCAGACAGACGGGACACTCGAGGGCGACCAGAATGGAGCTCATGCAAGCAGACAGACGCTGCAGGTTAGACGGCATCGGCCCACAGCACAGCGACTGAAACAGAAGAAGGCCGGTTAATTAAAAGTAGGGTGACTGCCTCTTGTACATGGGCTTCATAACGTGTATAAACTCTGATGTTTATTGGACCGTGCGTCTTTATGGTAACTGAAGAATAAAAAACCAACTAGATGCCACTTATTATTTTATTGTACTTCTTATAGGCTTAACATGTTTCGGGCATGGGCATTACTATGCCCGAAACATGTTAAGCCTATAAGAAGTACAATAAAATAATAAGTGGCATCTAGTTGGTTTTTTATTCTTCAGTGTATAAACTCACTTTATCCAGTGTTTTGAGGTTCTTCGTCTCTGGTCTGGTTACTAGGCGACCATAACCGGTTTATATAGTGTAAAAGTAATATTTCCATCGTCTGTCGTTGTTTCGTTGCTTGATTATCACTGAATTTATTAAAAGACATTATGCAACACACTTATTTTAAATTGTAATTTACTGGTCAGCGGGAAACCTATTATATTTTCATAGCAAGTGTACATTTTACTTGTCGGGTATAACACCATGCTAAGAAGATGCGAGTCAATAAAAAGACACCTTCGTTCTTATACAGTAATAAATTCTATAGAAACAGTCGCATAACATATTAACGCTTCCATGCATGCTTTGCAGTAAAAGCACAGAAAGAAGTCGTAGTTAGAAAGGCGTCTGTAAGCATGTGTTAGCCACAAACTTAGTAAACAAATTCCGACTATATTTGGTATTGAAAGTCTACACCGATATTTATGGAGTGAATTTCTTTGTAGTTTGTACTATCTCGGTATCGATTACTGTGCAGTGCGATAAATGTGCGATAATGCAATCTTATCTGGCAACTGTCATTACTTTTCACTGGATCCGTTTCGCTTGACGGCAGGCTGTGCATCGCTTGCCACTGTTCCAATTTGCCATGAGTCGGGGTTCGTGCGTTTTGGTCCAATGTCTTATTGGTAATATTAGGTTCTTACCTACCACATTTAAGGAGCTGCTAGAAATATTTTCCTTCGGCTCGCACACATGCATCACATCTAACAAACACATTAGTCATGGCACGTCCTAGTGTTATAGGTTAGTCGAGCAAGCAGGAAACAAACAGCGACAAATATCAGACGAAATTATGACCCTATACATTGGCCAATGAAGTAAGCATACCTTCATCAGTCATAACACTGAGAGCAAAAATGGCGTCCTCCTATACAAGGAAATTACAAGTTAAACCCTGTAGCTAAAGGTTTGGGTTCGTGACCAGGTTTTAAGGCTTTCTGTCCCACGAGAATTTCATTTTCGAATAAATGGTTCTGAACTCTTGTAGCTTCGTCCTTTCACTCCTTATATCAGGTAAAATCAGTCCCATTACAGGCCCAAGGTGCCGAGAGGATTCCAGGAAGTTAAGGGTCCCAGATTACGTAACAATGGCTCAGGATGGTGATAAGGTTGTCAGACTTACGCACCGGCCTCTTTACCCCCAGGAAATACTCCTGGTATTCATTTCTGTTAGAGGTTGAGTCGACCCCAGGGCCATAGTGCGATCGAAAAGATTATGTCAATAAAAAATTCCAATGACACCATCTGGAATCGAATCAGCGACCTTCCGATTTGTAGCACAGCACCTTAACCACTGTGCTACCGCGGTCCTCACTCCTTATATCACTCAATGGAAAACACTGAAAGGATATGGTGTAGCCTGTTTACGTAACAATAAATAGCATCATAATACGTATACAGGATTACGGTGCTGTAAGTATTGTCATTCAGATTGGCCGGATTTGTAACACGCACGGCGTAGTAAGAAATGCATGTAAACTTTGATATTGTTGTACCTTACCTCAGGACTGCACTGAGGGTCCGATCCAGCGTTCCAGAGCAGCAATGTGACCCGGTCAGCCCTCGCCCGCACCCTGGAGGCGATCTCTCCAATCCTCTGACCCAACACATCCTCTCCATTCACCTCCAGCACGCAGTCTCCAGCCTGGAGTCCTGCAGTCTCTGCAGGTGATCCTGATTCCACTCCGCTGACCCACGGGTATGGGTCCCACTTGCTGCGGGTGAGGTGAAAACCGCAGGATCCTGTGACAGGCCGCACTACCTCACATATCCGGACGCTCGGGCAGTAATGCTGATCACACTCCGAATCTGACGTTACGGGTTTCACCATTTTCCTCGCCTAAAATAGGGGAAATCTTGTGATTTTGCAGAAAAGAGCTTAAGAGATAGCCGGAAAAGCGAGGAGAGGACTTCGGGTATCGCATTTATGTGGACAAGAATTTGTAATTACGGTTGATGCTACAGATTGCAAGACGGCGATACGAGGAACTGGAAATTAATACCCGCAATTACGCAAAATTCTTTCCGTTTTTGCAGTCCAAGACGTGACATTTACCAAAAGTAAGATCGACATTTCGCATGATCGCTGTGTTTGTGACTGGTAACGATTTTCATGTGCATTAATTTGTGGATATATTTATGCTATATTTCCGCATAAAATGTCACGCCGAATTCCATTAGTGCGGTCGCCGTGTTCGGCAAGAAGTGCGCATTTATCTACGCTCTGTAACACGTTAAATTTCATGGCCTCACACAGATTGACACTAGTGTCTTTCCCGCCTCAATAATTTGCACAGCAGTCTTGTTGGTGTCATTGTTCTTGGGAAATGAAAATATTTAACCCTTTAAACGCCGAGTTAAATCCCATCTGCTCTTTGCTAGCCTTGTTCGGAGCTCACTATATTCTCCACGTTAGCAGGTGAAGGGTTAAAGGCGTAGCGGCTTTTAATGACGTAACATTCACCCAAACTGCCGTTAATCTTTGAATTGACGCAACATTTTTATGACGAACAGGCATGGGGACGCTATAAATGGCTTTCTTAAAGTGTCACACTGTTTCTCCATTTGCCTTAAGAGGGGCGTTTTAAACTTCAGCTCCTTGTTTCCCACCAAAACAACACATTAACCCTTTCAAGCACCGTGATTATCTATGTGCCGCCCGCTTTTAAAGTCAGAAGCTGCGTTTATCCCACAGAGTGTATCGAGAATTTTCTTATGATCCTCATAATTAGGGAAGAAACGTAATTTTCGCACAAAGTATGATCAGGTCTGTTTTTCAAACGGAGCCGCGCGTTTTTCTGTGCGTTGGGAACGGAATTGGTAAGTATTTTATTCGTTGTATACCGTAACCAATATTTGATCCTATTTTACCAACAGAATTATTACTTGACTTTAGTGTAAACCTGCGACTGGTTTACAAAAAATCTCTCCTTGAATGCCGACTTGACTGCATAATTATAGTTTTGCTTTAAACGTCACGGCCTGATACGGTGGCCGTAGTGATAAGGATAAATTGTGTTTTGAGTTCAGAGTATGTCCTGCCATCATACCACAGGTAGAGTGATTTAGTAATAGAAATTATATGTTATTTTAGAGATATAATAACGGAAATATGAATGCAGCAAGCAGCAACGACAAAGTTAATCAATTGTTGTGTTTAAAAGTGTATTGTCCTAGAATTCTAAAATAGTTTTATCGTCAGAATGACATTTACCAAAAGCTGAGTGATTCAACCTTGTGTTATATTTTTAATTGCTGGAATTAGGAAAGTGATAATTCATTTTCATAGATATTCTAATGTAATGCAGAATATAAAGACGACGTAATAAGTAAAATAATTTAATTACTTACACAGAACTGTTGGATGTGTGAAGCTAGACCACCATACGTTGTCGTTCAGCGTCAACAACAAACTGGTAGAAGGATTTAGGTGTAACTGTGTACCAATCCACATTCCATATGTAAATTACTTTCATTGCCCAACTGTTTTACAACTGAACCAAAATGAAGCGCGAGGTTTCTTTCTCGTCTAAGCAAAACAACAACTAAAACTGGCCGCCGTTTACCGCTCACAGTAGCTCCAGCGTTTTCCTTTAATTCTCAGATGAATGACAAATCTGGCTGTGAGTATCAGACTGATGGATTGTGGATCTTACCCAACGCATTCAGCCTAGAGTCTCACGTTCACCTTCACCCAATTTGCCATACCTTTAACAGCAGAAGCCCCCGGCGATAGTGAAACAAGCCCGGACGAGTAATTGGTAAGCCTGCATTATTTAATGAAGCTGCATAAATAATATAGGTATACAACGTGGTATACGTAAAATTGATTAAATATTGGCCCCCCTGTTATGGTCACAACATTTTCTTAGATGCTACGGGAGTAGGAATTTCTCCAGGTCGCTGCTGCAATGGTGGTTCGCTTATTTTTAGTAGTCCAGTACCACCGTTAGGGCGTAACATACTGTATGTAGCACAGCTACGGCTTAACATCCTGTCTACATCACAGCTAGGGCACGACATGCTGTCTGTACAGTACCACACTTAGTGAGTTATATACTGTCTGCATCACAGCCAGGGTTTAACATGATCTCTATAACACAGCTAGTGCATAACATACTATCTATACCACAGCTAGAGTGTAACATACTGCCTATACCACAGCTAGAGTGTAACATACTGCCTGTATCACAGCCAGGGTTTAACATACTGTCAATAATACAGCTAGTGTATAACATACTGCCTATACCACAGCTAGTGCATAACATACTGTTTATACCACAGCTGGAGTGCAACATACTCTCTGTATCACAGCCAGGGTTTAACATACTCTCTATAACACAGCTAGTGCATAACATACTCTACAACACAGCTACTGCATAAGGCACTGTCTATACCGCAGCTAGCGTGTAACATACTCTCTATAACACAGCTAGTGCATAACATACTCTATAACACAGCTACTGCATAAGGCACTGTCTATACCGCAGCTAGCGTGTAACATACTATCTATAACACAGTGCGTAACATATTGTCTATACCGTAGCTAGGGCGTAACATACTGTCTATACGACAGCTAAAGAGTGACATACTGGATATACCATAGCTAAGGACTGTCTGTACCACAGTCAGCGCGTAAGACACTGTCTGCACCTCAGCTAGTGAATAGCATTGTGTATACCTCTGCTATGGCGTACCATACTATGTATACCACAACTAGCGAATGACATATTGTGTACACAACAGCTACGGCGGAACACAAATGTTTGTTTCATAACTAGTGCCCAAGACACCATCATTACCATAGCTAGGTTGTAAGGTAAGTTCTAGGCCACACATAGGGCGTAGCATACTATTTGTGTCCACAGCTAGGGCCAAATATATTCTTTATACCACAACCCGGACTAACATACTGTATTTGCCACGGCTAGTGCGTAGCTCAACAAAGGTCTACACATTAGCTAGGGCGGAACATAATGTCTGTACCACAGCCAGGGCGCAAAGCATTGTCTGTGTACCAGGTAAGTTCAACCCTTTATGTAATGCGGGTAACTTCGACAAAATGTGACTGCATGCGGGCGACATATAATCTAATACATAGAATGAAGGATAAGTATTCTATTTCATTCTATTCTACGGGTTACAGTGGCTCTTCTTCCGGGGATGAAGCAGCCTGACCGTAAAGCTGACCACTCACCTTCGCCTGTTGTCGAGGTTCAGGGTGCACGTAGTTATGCTTCTACTCACCCAGCTGTCTTATGGTCTTAATTGACCGTAGGGACAACTTTACCTTTCACTTTGTGTAACCTTGACCTTTTAGGCAGAATAACGTGCGGGCTTACACTTTTATCATCCATTGGCTTATTAAATCGTCGTCAAAATTTAAATTGGTCGATACAGTCATTAGGGTCTGCCTAGTGGCGAATTCCTGTAAATTTCTCACGGGATCATGATTTTTCACGGTGCAGTTGGGAATTCCCTGTTTTATCTATCATTTCCCCATGTACACTAAGAATTGTGAACCTAAACCAAGACCCAAGCAATACGGAAACAAGCCGTCACTTTGAAATGGCTTGGTATGAATTTTGTTCCACCGCTGAGTAGTAACAGTTGTCGAGGTGTGTGGTACCTACACTTTGAATGTCAGAGCACTTGACATACATTCATTCGAAGTGTAACATTATAGGCGAACAAGTGCTGGGTGAACGTGTATCATATGTCCTCCGTTATACTGAAAAATGACCTTTGAAATTTCGTCACGTTTCAGATGAGTGCACAGATTCAGAAACAGATCCATGAACATTTTCACAACGAGTCAGTGTACGAGAAACTTGTAAGAGTTCCCAGACGCTGTAAAAATCATTCTTATTTGCTGTTTCTTGTTTAAGTAGTTTATGTTTGGAAGCGTAGTGTGTAAATTTCAATACATACAACAGAGAAATTTAATCTGTTAGACGATCACCGCGCCGTTCTACTTTCTGCCACCAGGAAAGCTAGGTTTGAAACGACACTGCCATCTTGAGCGTAATAGTGGAACCAGTTAGTACAACAAATTTCATTCGGAACCGGGAGTGATGTACATCCTTGGAATTTGGCACACATTCTGGAACATTGGGAATGTAATGCTTATAAACTTTAACGTTTCGACATGTCGAAAAATACATCACTAGAGTGAATGTAAACAAGAGAACTGTCTTCTTCTGGGTTATTACGCAGGGAGTAGTGGTAGTTTCTTTTGGATTCTTGAACCCAAATGATGTGACCGATAGGTAGTTCCGAAACGTCGTTAAGAAATCGCAATTACTCGCTGCGTAAAAACCCATAAGAGCGCAGTTCTAAGCTACTTCGTGGCGGAAGCCCGAAATCACGCATAAACAAGATTTGTTGGCTAATAAATATTGTGTTCGACAGTGAATAGGTACTAATTGTTCGTGCAGATTATACGAGATGACAAAAGTTGACGGAATGCTATTGTTATGTTGGTAGTGTCAAGGGATATAAGCCGTACATGCTTGTTATACATGTTATCCCCTTACATATTAGCAATCTGTGCATAGAAAGCTGTACTTGATACGTTGCTTTAACTATTCCAGTAACCAAATATAGTATAAAATTTATGTGCGTGCAATTGCACAACCTGCACCCCGTATGTCGAATGATGATCTGTGCGTCGAATGCACAGATTATAATTGACAACTGGCATCAGACGTGGCAGACGTCGTTGGCAAGGCGCGTGCTAGGTACTTAGAAGAAAGTTGGAAGGTGTAACATAATTGTGAAAATGGTACATGGGAGTATATTCGTAGTTCTCGGTTATTGGCTGCTGTTTACTTGCGTGTCAGCGGATGTGTGTACGAAACCAGAGGTATCGGCTTCAGCGTATACAACTCAGGATGCCACAGTCCTAACCAGTATAGCATTTGTGGCGGAGTTAACGTTAAATTGCGGAAACCTCGTTACTGGATTGCCCTTGTATGCAGAAATTAACGGAAAAACATTGCCTGCTGCAAGGATTGGAGAAGGCAACAAATATCAAGTCAGCTGGACAGAGGATGTGAAGAAAGCGAGAAGTGGTGACTACAGTGTCAATCTGTATGACGAGGAGGGTTATGCTGCTTTGAGGAAAGCTATTAGAAGTGGAGAAGATTCTTCATCTGTTAAGTCCTTGGTTACCATTGTTGTTAATCATCCAGGTGCATATCAAGGACCGTGGGTGAATTCCGAATTCATGGCTGCGATTCTGTCTGTCCTAGTATGGTATTTAGCCTTTTCAGCAAGGTCAAAACTCCTGGCTTAGTTTATAAACAGTGGCTTTCCAGTCATTTCATCGTACTAATGTGTAACAGTTTAGCGCTGTCAGTGCTCTCACGTGTGTACATTTCTTCCTGTACAAGCCATTTCAAACGAAAGTGTATACGCAAGTGTAATTTTTTCTAACACCTGCATTCTTCTCTGCGTTTCCTTCATTCCACATCTCGTACAGTTCTGACCATATTATAAGACTGTCCCAGAAGCCGAAAACATTGTTGCCGAGATTTGTAACAGAACAGAAGATGTACTCTAAGATGATTATGTGTAGTACCTAGAGGATGGTTCAGGTTTTATGTGTGTACAAACCCATAGAAAAAGCAATCCACTAGAGTGTGTAGCAGCCAGAGTTATGGTTTGGTTTTTGGTGTATAGATCCTGGGTAAGGTATTACTCACTAAGACACATCCTTTCATTTGTCCATAACCCACTGTCCAATACAAGTTTTACTGCTTTGCACAAGAAGTAAACAAATGACAAAACATTTTTGTTGGTACTCCAAGGTGCCCAACAATAGTTTGGCCAGATAATCCTGTAGGGACGTACATCCTCTGCAATGGCCTTGCCATATTTTGCAGTGAACAGACTACAAGGTTAGGCTTTGTGTTTGTGCATATTTGTTGGCAGCAATAAAAGTTTGTATTTTGTTACATTTCTTATTTTGGCAGTCTGTTTGGATAACATGTTGGTTTCTTTAGGCTTTAAAGTAACAGCAGTTACAAAGTGAGATAAAAATGCTTCCATTAGGCATCCAGCTGCCCTTCAAGCTGTTCATGAGTAAACAGTTTGGAAATGCTCACAAAGTAATGCACTGAACTGTTATACATTGGCTCCACTTTCATTTTGCAAAGTATGGCATACTTTGTCCTTGAGTACTTGGTGCTGTGAAAGACAGAAGTTGGTGAACTGAGTTGTACATTACTACAGTGGTAGATGGTGTTACATACAAAAATTCAACTGTGTACTGGAATTTCTAACCTTGTCTTGAAATGTTTATTGTCTATGTATGCTTAACATATTTAGGTGATTTTAATTTTTGATCTTCTGATGGAAAAATAAGATTTGGCAGTTTTAAAGTAACATAGCTACCTAAAAGTATGACATATTTTGAACTGTGATTTTGAGCATTTTGTATTAAAGAAAGAGAATTATCTTTTTAGAATTTCAATTTATTATTGCACATAAACTATCCTGCCAAGAGTTTGGGCTCTATAAATATGCCTGCTCACTTACAATAGGCAAATTAGGACTGGTGGCAACTATATAATACATGCATGACAGATACTGTTTAACTGTGGGTGAGTAGATTTTCCTAAGCATCTTTCAGGCTTAAGCTAAAATGGATCCCTTTCAGCATTCATTAAATAATACTGTCTTCACTAATTGTGGTAGAATTTAGAATCATGGTGTTATGTGAATAGAGTTTTTTAATGGCAAGTTTTCTTGAAAATTATACTGTCACATGTAATGATGGGCATATAGTTCTTCACATTAAAGGTGGTCCTGAATTCAAACGTCAGTCCAGAGACTAGCACCATGGCATATAGTGATTTTCTTCAATCCAACGAGACAAACTGTGTAATAATTCCACTCTTTCATAATACATAAACTGACCAATTTGAAAAGCATAATTCACACAAGAATCAGTCAGAAACATATATATGATACAGTCCATACATTTTATATTGCTGCTTGCAACTCTCTCCTTCCTTCATACAAGATGCATGTAATAAACCTTGGCACCTTTTAGATTTAGGAAAAAAATGTCATCCATATTAAGCACCCAGTACAGGTCACTGAAAATACTTGGGGAAGTTGTGAAGGAGTTATTAGTGGATTAAAACCATTACATTCATGGTTCCTTTGTTATACTGGCCTTGCTGGAATTTCTGGGCAACTGTTCCATTGAATGTTGGGTTATATTTTGGAAGTGGTTACTGCCATTTCAGACATGGACAACCATCATTGAACAGGTTCCTTTTTTAAAAATTCTGTCTCCAAATGTTGAACACTGTGTACTAATTGCAGGTTAATGACAGGACAATTTTGGAAACTGTATAAGTTCACTGCATACCACACTCAAGCAGCACATTAAGCCACCCATTACCCCCCCCATTTTATTATGTAATAAGAATGCATCACATAAGGACAAAATATACAATGCAAACGCTATCACATTCCATATATTTAGGAATGAAATACAATCTTCAATTCCAAAGAAAACATTCATGAACTATGACATACATGTGGCTGATAACTATAATTCAAAACTAACCATAACAGCATAAGAGGAAAATCTTACTGAAGAAAGTATGAGGCATTCCAACAGCAGATTCCCGAGACATTTTTACAAATGCTAATCATTTTTAAAACAATTTATACTTACAATCTGGCATTTGTTACACAAGGTCAAAACCGAACAAGGAAATCTGGCACCTCTTATTGCTCATCATAGTGTGTCCGATACTGTATAATTTTTTTCAACTAATGTAATGGTAAAGCTATCTGTATACATGCCCTTACGGCTCCAGGAGGTTGGGGTTCCTAGAATTTCACGAGTTTTCACATGAAGGTGGCAAGGTTTTCAGCCCCTCGCACCCACTGACTTTACCCCCCAGGCAATATGCCTGGTACATATTTCTGTTAGA
>Ga0123355_10016102_pt1 | contig 11773 bp, 7 predicted proteins | sample TergutEmb28metaG_3_FD_89872 | JGI IMG/M metagenome (GOLD analysis project Ga0123355, IMG submission 89872) | Embiratermes neotenicus P1 segment gut microbial communities from Petit-Saut dam, French Guiana - Emb289 P1 | ecosystem: Host-associated > Arthropoda: Insects > Digestive system > Gut ...
AGATAGATAGATAGATAGATAGATAGATAGATAGATAGATAGATAGATAGATAGATAGATAGATAGATAGATAGATAGATAGATAGATAGATAGATAGATAGATAGATAGATAGATAGATGCACAGAGGGGCCGCCAAAGGACATAAAACTCGGTAGTTAAATGGACAGATAGTATAAAAACCGTTTTGAAGTCGGTAGGGCACAAAGCGGCACAAAGCAACACAAAGCAGCACAAAAGGTGACGCAGGGTCCGCCGGTCCTTCTGTACCTGCTGATCGCTTGTGCGTGCCAAGTGACTGGAAACTGCCTGACCACAAAGGGACAGCTCGACTGGAAACACTGGAAACGGAGGTCATGTCTCAAGGTACAAACATCGCTGTCAGACTGCTGCATTTCTGAAGCTAGGACACTGTGAGCAGTTCCCGACGTTTCGAACTATCCTGGTGCCTTCTTCTTCAGGGTCAAGCGACCTAAGAAGAATTTTCTGGACTGCGTGCCCTAAATATTTCTTGAACTGATTGGCCCTAAATTTGAAGTTGCTACGACCCTTCGAATCATCCCCAGAGACACGGAGACACACCGCAGCAGACATGACTCTTCAGACTTTATCAAACAGCCTGGACCTCCGTCCCTCCCTCAGAATTTTATAGCGGTACAAACAATTTGACCTGTGAGGTTCGAATGTAGTCTCGGTTTTGTGGCTGCAGCAAACCGCAGAGATATAAAATGCTAACTGAATCACGCAGTTGTGCTAGCAGAGACATGCAGCTGGCCCAATAAAGGTATCCAGTGTGCAGTGACAGCAGTAACGAGAGGGCCAGAACGAATCTGGCGACAGCCGTGTCTAATGTTCTGATGCAGGGGGCCGTGTGTTAATGGAGTGCGGCACTACATCAGGGCTGTCAGCTAAATACGACAACTTACTGCTGTGTGCGTCAGGATTCGAAAGGCAGCGCCAGATCGCGCGGTCTAAGGCTTGCTGGGATTGTGGGTTCGAATCCCGCCGGGGAATTGCGTGTTTTTTTTTTGTCACATAGATTTCTCTGCGACCGGCCGATCCCTTGTCCGGAGGAGTCCTGTGGACTGTGCGTGTGCAACAGTTACCCTGTACAGCTAGAATAAGTAGGTAGAAGAAGTCAGAAAATGAAAGGAAGAAGAGATGTAGAGTTTAAAGCGCTGGTTAATTAAACAGCTAGCATATTGCTCACTGGCAGATCCACGTGGCAGCATTTCCTCTCAAATTTTCATGGCATCTGAAACAGAATTGCTTTGTTTCAGACTTACAGAGAGTAGCCCGCTTGTCCTTATTATAGTCAACAGAAATACAGTAACAGCCATCCTGGCATATTGGCCCTCATGCAGTGATGTCCATCCCGTTCTCAGAAGAGTAATATTAAAATGCATATGAGTAGAGAGATACTGAAAGCGGCGGACTTAAGTGCTGGGAGAAAACTCTGTCCCAGTGCCTCTTTTTCGACCCAAATCTCACATGGAATTGTGTGGGATCGAACTCGGTCCAAGGCGGGGAGAGGCCGGCCACTAACAGCCAGAGCTAAGACATGGAACTTTTAAAGGCCAAATTAACTTGTATTATGTATAAACAGCCAGTCCGTACCGCGCAGTAAACACAATCCGACTATATTATTAAAAGCAATCCATTAAAGCTGTATAAGGACATAATCGCTGTTTATTCTGATAGCCACACAAAACACACAAATACACTGTATGGGCAAACCGGGCTGTGGAGGATAAATTAATTATCAATTAATTATTTAGTACTAAGACCAATAAGCTAGCTTAGTTACTTGAAACACAGCGTTCAGTCAATTGATTTAGCAAAAGAGCCATGTCATGCCTAACAGGACAAGAGACTGTCCTCTTCCCAAAACACCCAACCCACTCTGGGGCACACCCCACCTCCTATTCAATGAGTACTTTGCTGGAGGTAGAGCGGCCGAGACGTGAGGCTGACCACTCACCTCCATCATGAGCCGATATTCAAGTGAATGTAGCTATTTTCCACTCCCAATACACGCAGCACGTTACTGCTCTAGCCTGTTATTAGCCACAAAACGGATCAGGCACAGTTGAGCAGCTTGAGGTGCGAGCACAGAGTGCTGGGGCGCTGACAGAGGCTGACACCAGCCTTTAGCCTTAAATATGCAGCATTGGTGGAATGATGCTGAAGGCGGAAGCCCGAAGAACTCGGAAAAATGGCGCTTCGGCCAAAAAAAAATCTCACGTTGACTGGTTTGGGATCGAACATGGGCCTCCACGGTGAGATGCCAGCATTTGAGCCGTGGCATGGCCTCTAGGAATTACAGGATAAATATCTTGTTTAGTTAGGCCCCATTGTGTGGGAGTGGAGTGACAGCTCCACTCATTCCCAACATCAGCACTACAAAGAGGCGAGCGGTAGAGCTTCTCGTGACAAGCATTTCACTGCTGGGTAAGTGCCAACCCTCACCGTTACCCACTGAGTGGGCCCCAGGGCGGAATGGGAGCTGAGCACTTCACGACGCTCTTCTGTCCTTGTCTAGACCTGAACCCCGATTCCTCGGTCGTGCAGCCTTCTGAGACGTGACGCCGTGCAGTCTGATAAACTCAGAAAGCCACAAATTTAGGGACTGAGTCACAGGATGTTTCAAAATGAGTTTCGGAGAATCAATCAGCATAAAACTGCCAACATCGGGCAATGCTCAGGCCTGTCAGAATTGTCTGCTGCTAACCTGCACTGCTGTAGGTGGTGCGTCTCATGTTCATAGCCGCTACAACAAACGTCCGCCCTTAGCCGCTGGACAGTGACCTAAGTACAGACAGATGCTGGTTTATTTACCATTAGAGACTCGGTAGAAGTATTGCTCTATCCAAAGCTCCCCGATTTAGGAAACAGCAATGCTTTTTGGAAGGTTCCAAAGCTTTAACCTTTTGTTCTTCTGGCAAGAGCAAATGTACAGGTCGATGAGTATGGAGTAATGGTGGAATGATACTGACAGGAGACACGGAAAGACTGGGAGGAAAACTTGTCCCCGTCCCACGCAGTCCGATTTATATACATTCAGTCCGTACCGCGCAGAAAACACATTCCGTCTCGGTTATAAAAACCAGTCATTTAATGCTGCATAGGGAAATAATCGCTGTTTGTTCTGAGATCTACACAAAACACACAAATACACTGTGTGGGCAGAACGTGGAATTGTTGAATGTTAAACTGGTGGTACATATAGTGAACACTGGGCTGTACAGGGTGAAAAAAAAAGACCGAAAAGTCCAGAACTGTCACGCTACGAGTACAAAATTGTAGCCTGAACATTCCAGTCTCCAGTAGCACCATGTCCAGTAGTTGTCGACGTTTCAGAGAGGTTGCTGTTTCCTTTCTCAGGATGAAACAAGTCCATGAAGTGTAAACTGAAGGCGGTGTGGTCAAGCTCTTCCGATAATCTGTAACTACACGCCAATCTGCACGGTGTCACGGCCCAGAATCCTTTAACCTCCATCAACATCGCTACGAGAAATTCATACCCCGCAAACTGTAACTCGTTTCTACGATATCGAAGCTTCTCGATGTGTAATTTTCTCAATCCTCCCATCCCTCCAGCTCACCCATTCAGATTTCTCAATAAAGGCCCAGCAAACCACAAGCCGTGGGGACGTAACCGGCTCGGGAACATCTGTCACTGTGGAGGGTGCCCCATTGTATGGGATTGGTGCTTGCGGTTGAGAAGGGTTGCGAGGGGCGTAACCCTTAGAAGAGGGTGCGAGCCGTGACGTCACCTCTCATGGCGGCGGCTTGGGTTGAGACAGTAATGAGGGCGGAATTATGCAACTCGATGGAAGCGGTTGATAGCAGACAGCAGTTTGAACAGACTTCACTGCGGTTTGGGCACACTGTGGGGTCGCGCAACTTATTGGACCCCAAGACAGTGAGGCCGGAAGCAGCCAGCTCCTCTGACACAGACCACATACACAAATTGCAGCAGACTGACATTCATCGACATTGCTGTCCCACAATGTACCAGGCTGTCAGAATGTTAAGCAATTCTACAGATAAATACGGTGATAATACACAAGTGATAAGCAAGGACACTACGGCCACATCTCGCTGTATTGCGTTGTGTACATTTGAGATAAAAACAACATTTAATGCGTATGACAAACAAACTTTAGATACCATAACGCGGCTCCATAAAAGCAGAAATACTTACTTTACAATTATCGTGTTGCACCACAATAATTAAACGCTGTCAATTAGAAATAAATGCTGTTACCAACAGCCGGCACGTTATAACAGCAGCAGCGCCGGGACGGTGCGGCCAATCGGCGCAGTTCCTAACTTGCTATCACTGTTTGAGGCAGACCACTGCCATGTCTCACCTTATGTCTCCGCTGTGCTATGTTGCAAACAGCAAACCCAAGCAGCACTTTCCGAGGTCTATGCGCCAAGCCAGACACCACAGCCACCCGCATTACATCTCCCACCGCCACAGCTCCTGTCAGGGACGGGATGCTGCGTTGTCCATCTGAAGTCCAATATCAACAGAAATTATACATAAACAGCCAGTCCGGACCGCGCAGTAAACACTGTCCGTCTCTGTTATAAAAACCAGTCAGTTAATGTTGTATACGAAAAATAATCGCTGTTTGTTCTCAGACCCACACAAAACACATAAATACAGCTGTGTGGGCAGAACGTGGAATTGTTGAATGCTAAACTGGCGGTACATATAGTGACCACTGGCGGTACCTATAGTGAACACTGGGCTGTACAGAGTTAACCACTTTCTTCTCCGCCAGAGGTGTATCTGGACCGACTCAACCCATTCCACCCCAACAGGTATATAATATTGGTTTAGTACAAATACATTTTCATCCACGTTCCAATAATAGTGTCTTGTCTCCTCCTACCTTACATTCAAGGCACAGTTCATTCTGTCACAACAAAAGTCGTATCTCCGTTTTCTAATCCCTGCAGCGCTCAATTCTGACTGCTAGCACTGTCATCGGACAGCCAGCGCAACTCCCGCCATCCCCGTCTAGCACCAAATTTCGCAATTATGCAGCAGTATTCATGTCTTTTGTGTCTCTCCCCGGTCTTTCAAGCCGTCCCTCTCCGCACACAACAGGCTCCGTTTCTCCTGAAGATGTCAGCAGAAGTCAACTCCGAAATTCAGCGGTGTTCTACCAAACTACACGGCGTCACATCCCAGAAGCTTCAGCAGCCAGGACCTCAGTTTTTGCGTGTTTCAGAAACACACGCGCACGCACATGCACGCACGCACACACTTCTGACGAAGTCTGCAGCCTGCAATGTCATTAAAACAGAAAAGTCTCCTGGTTCTGGTTCTGTCGCAACTACCTGTGGTCCGCCCAGCCAGTGACACTTCACATCAGCTGCACGTTGCTGCTCCAATTAGCAGTGTGGCAGATAGAGACGTATCGCCTCTCAACCCTTCCCATCCATCACCGACTGACACCAGAACAGCGGGCGAAACGAGCGCATTTTGTATCCAGTTACAAGATGTCATTGCACCGAGCGAGGTGACATCTTAATGGGCTTCACACTTCAAAGGTGCCGCCATGTTAAATGTGTGACACATTGCGATTTGGGCTGGATGAGCAATGGGAAGTGGGCCGGGCGACCGGAGTTCGATTTCCAATAAAGGGAAGGAATTTCATCGTTGACTATGCTGTATCTTGATATCCATTGCCGTCATCAGAACATGTGGAGCTTCGTCGCAGTTCCCGTATACAATATCGAAATACTTGGTGCATTCTAGTGTGTGAAAAAATGCGAATGTGAAATCTTGAGTGTACTGAAGTCGTATTGCACAAATGTTGTGGCAGGAGCATGCGCTTTGTGCTTCATTATAATTTGTTGTCATTCTGCTGCAATCCGCCTGCAGGAGAGCACTGATAATAGTCTGATGTAGCTCGGTAGCTATCAAAACATAAGTACTGACAGTAATGTACCTCGGTAGCTATCAACACATAAGTACTGTCAGTAATGTAGCTCAGTAGCTATCAATCAATAGGTACTGGCAGTAATGTAGTTCGGTAGCTATCAAAACATAAGTACTGTCAGTAATGCAGCTCGGTAGCTATCAACACATAAGTACTGTCAGTAATGTAGCTCGGTAGCTATCAATCAATAAGTACTGCCAGTAACGTAGCTCGGTAGCTATCAACACATAAGTATTGTCAGTAAGGTAGCTCGGTAGCTATTAACACATAAGTACTGCCAATAATGTAGCTCGGTAGCTATCAACACATACGTACTGTCAGTAATGCAGTTTGGTAGCTATCAAAACATAAGTACTGTCAGTAATGTACCTCGGTAGCTATCAACACATAAGTAGTGTCAGTAACGCATCTCGGTAGCTATCAACACACAAGTACTGTCAGTAATGTAGCTTGGTAGCTATCAATCTATAAGTATTGTCAGTAACGTAGCTCGGTAGCTATCAACACATAAGTATTATCAGTAAGGTAGCTCGGTAGCTATTAACACACAAGTACTGCCACTAATGTAGCTCGGTAGTTATCAACACATACTTACTGTCAGTAATGCAGCTTGTTAGCTATCAAAACATAAGTACTGTCAGTAAGGTAGCTCGGTAGCTATCAACACATTCGTGCTGTCAGCAATGTAGTTCTGTAGCTATCAACACAAGTATTGTCAGTAATGTAGCTCGGTAGCTTAGCAACACATGAGTACTGTCAGTAATGTAGCTCGGTAGCTTACCAATACATAAGTACTGTCAGCAATGTAGCTCGGTAGCTTAGCAACACATAAGTACTGCCAGTAACGTATCTAAGTAGCTTATCAACACATGTACTGTCGGTAATGTTGCTCGGTAGCTTATCAAAACATAAGTACTGTCAGTAATGTAGCTCGGTAGCTTATCAAAACATAAGTACTTTCAGTAATGTAGCTCGGTAGTTTAGCAACACAAGTACTGTCAGCAATGTAGCTCGGTAGCTTACCAACACATAAGTACTGTCAGCAATGTAGCTCTGTAGCTTATCAACACATAAGTACTGTCAGTAACGTAGCTAAGTAGCTTATCAACAAATGTACTGTCGGTAATGTAGCTCTGTAGCTTATCAACACATAAGTACTGTCAGTAACGTAGCTAAGTAGCTTATCAACACATGTACTGTCAGTAATGTAGCTCGGTAGCTTATCAAAACATACGTACTGTCATTAACTTAGCTCGATAGCTTATCAACAAATAGGTACTGTCAGTAACGTAGCTCGGTAGCTTAGCAACACATAAGTACTGTCAGTAATGTAGCTCGGTAGCTTATCAACAAATAGGTACTGTCAGTAACGTAGCTTGGTAACTTAACACGTAAGTACTGTCAGTAATGTAGCTCGGTAGCTTATCAACACATACGTACTCTCAGTATTGTAGCTCGGTGCCTTATCAACAAATAGATACTGTCATAACGTAGCTCGTTAGCTTATCAACAAATAGGTACTGTCAGTAACGTAGCTCGGTAGCTTATCAACAAATAGGTGCTCTCAGTAACGTAGCTTGGTAGCTTATCAACACATACGTACTGTCAGTAACGTAGCTCGGTAGCTTATCAACAAATAGGTACTGTCAGTAACGTAGCTCGGTTGCTTAGAAACACATAAGTACTGTCAGTAATGTAGTTCTGTAGCTTAGGAACACATAAGTACTGCCATTAATGTAACTCGGTAGCTTAGCAACACATAAGTACTGTCATTAATGTAGCTCTGTATCTTAGGAACACATACGTACTGTCATTAATGTAGCTCGGTAGCTTAGCAACACATAGGTACTGTCATTAATGTAGCTCTGTAGCTTAGGAACACACATGTACTGTCAGTAATGTAGCTCGGTAGCTTAGCAACACATAAGTACTGTCATTAATGTAGCTCTGTAGCTTAGGAACACATAAGTACTGTCATTAATGTAGCTCTGTATCTTAGGAACACATACGTACTGTCATTAATGTAGCTCGGTAGCTTAGCAACACATAAGTACTGTCATTAATGTAGCTCTGTAGCTTAGGAACACATAAGTACTGTCATTAATGTACGTAACTCGGTAGCTTAGGAACACACATGCACTGTCAGTAATGTAGCTCGGTAGCTTAGCAACACAGTTTGTGTTTCGGTACCCATTACGAAGCTCCTGTCCGCATGTTCAGATCCCGTCAGCCCAAAGCCGCACAAGCCAGGCAGTGGTGTTGCAGTCTCTAATTAGCCCGGCTACCGTGTTGTCACTCCGGTCCGACCGCAGCCAATCGCCGCGTCCTCAAGTCCCCTCAAGTGGTCTCACCATCAATCTTCACCGCCACATGCCACACAAACAGGACCCAGTTCCTTGTGCTATGTGGATCCTTGGCCTTCCGCGTTTCAACTTCCCTTCCACATAATCCCTCAGTATCATTCAGCCCTTCAAGCATTTACAACAAAACTGTTCATACACGTGACACACGTGTGTTTACGCGTTCCGTATTATTTTCACAACATACAAAATTATTTTTCTACGCAGCTCTAACCAACCAGTATTTATGGCGGAGCTGCAGTGTGTTTTGTAAACACGAAATTGTTTCGTTAATGTTTCTCAGGATTGAGTTCGCTCCTCTGTGATGGTATTTGGAAGCGCTGCGCTGATCGGCAGTTAGCTGATTAACATCTCAGAAGAAAGCAGACGCCATTTGTATCGCTGCGAAAGCCTAAAATCGCGCATTCTGCGGTCTTAAACCCTTAACAATGCGTACGGAAAGCTCAAATTTCCTACCTACCAATTTTCTGCATTTAGTGTTACAATTTTTCGTGCACTACAAATAGGATATATTTATTTTATGTAAGTTAACCAACAAAACTGCAGTTAGTCGCAATAAATATATTTCTTCTGTATGTACAGTTCAGTACTTACTGTATCTACCGGCCAGCAGTCCATGTTCCTGCAGAACTCTCAGATCGCACCGGCACCAGTCAGGATCCCGTCGCCGTGGGACGCCTCAGCCTTTCATCCCCTGTAATGGTTTGCACAATGAAAGTCACTGACTGCCCTTTTTGCTTGGCGAAAAGGTTTTGTGGGAACGAGGGGAGGGATTGTAACACTTAACCCCGGTACTTAAAGCAGTCAAAGCTTTGCCACTCTGCAGTGTCAAGAGCACAGCGCGACCGATGTAACTGATCTGCCGTAATGACGTCAGCAACAATAGGGCGCCTGTTCCGGCCGTGGACGGACAGTGACGCAACAATCAGCGGTGCTCACACGCAGGACTGCACTGTGTCTACAACGTCTCAAGTACGGTCTCACAGGAACCGGAAGTCCTCCAGAAAAGAAGAAGTTCCTTCTGTGCCAGTCGCCTACGACCGGACTTCCGCATTTGTACTTCCGCCTCTTGGCACATGGAGCTTCGTGCCTGAAGTGACGTGCTGCGCTGAGGCCGCAATGCTGGAGGAATACGGGAGACTGCTGCAGGAGGCGGAGTTACAACAGCAAATGAAGAGCCGGAAACAGCGACCAAAGAAGTTCCGGTGTCCGCACTGTCAAGTAGCCTTCAGCAACAATGGACAGTTGAAAGGGCACGTCAGGATACACACAGGTAAATGTCTACAGCTGATATACAGCCACACTGTCAGTGTGTCTGCAGCTGATATACTGTTACCAGACAGAGTCTGATAGATTCAATATAGTTAAGCGCCACGAAATGGGCTCGTAGTGGTGAGGCTAAGGTTTAATACACACTTTGGGCGTAGCACAATGACGTAGCGAAGGAAAGTTTCGTTTCTTGTTCTATTTGATAGAACTGTGTCAGATGTGCACAGTACACAGAAGAACTGCGAACTGTGAATTCTAATCTTAGTAACTGACCTGTGCATCGGACGGCCACCTACAGAGTGTGATAATACCAGATGTTGTATAATACAATTTTGACCTCCTGATGACGACTACAATAGTGCTCGAAACATGTAGAGGAATATAATAAACTTATTATAAAACAAGAATTTGTGCATTAAGTTAGTCAATTACTAAGATTATACTGAGATGAACGGTCAGCAAAACATCGAAATTTGTGAATTCCAATGTAAGTAGTCGTGGCCTGCTTTTGTCTAGAGGTGCAAACCTTCCAGCACCTACAGCCTGCTGTGTCGAGAGATTTAACAAGTGCCCTGTGGGAACAAAGCGGTCAAAGCGTGAAACTGATCATATCATCCATCTAGTGCGGAAGTCTGTAACACGTGGAGTTCGAACTGCATGCCCATCATACGCCTTCACTGCCTTTGCGCAAGACGCGACAATCAGCAGGCAAGCAGACGTACGCTATATTCGAAGTCACGTGGGTCCTTCGCTCATCAGCATCACAACTAACGTCTAAACCTTCAGGGAAGCGACAGCAGTCATATCAAGTACCAATGTTCACTGCTCCTACTGAAACAGTACAAGATTCTGGATTGGTATTCCAATCAGAACGAGTTCTATACCGCACTATTTGCACATTACTCTAACAGCTGTAGTTACCACACACATTGGTAACAGCATGCCGTAAATGTCGTGTTATCTTACCATCTATTTCCATAAACGAATATTAAAAAAAAAAAAATAAGGCCTACAAAATCCTATAGAATAAAAGTGCCGGTTTGAGGAAAAATGATTCCCAGCTAAAATAATAATGGCGGACTGCAGGCCGGTTCTGCAACAATGAAATTAGCAGTAATAACATCAGCTGCTGTAACACTGTAAATCGTTTTGTAAATATGAGTTCTGGCTACTGCGGTAAGATAAACTGATGATAATCAGATTATGTGTTCAAATAAACTGGTGATTATCAAATCGGATCAGATTACGAGAAAAGATAAAATGATAGGATAGGATAAATTTATGATTTATTAGATTATGGGAAAGGATACATTTATGATAATCAGATTATGAGACAGAACAAACTGGTTGTAATAAAACTGAGTGATCAGGCATAGTGATAATTATATCGGATCATGAAATAAGATAAAATGATTATCAACAAATTAAGGGACAAGAAAAATTTACATTTATCAGATTATTGCAGAGGATAAAATGATGTTTATCACATCGCTAAACTAACTGCCAGTTCAGAAACTGTGACAAAGGATAACAGCAGCAGAACTGCAGACATGCATCTAGCGCAAACGGACAGATAGAGCAATGTAAGGACGGACAGATATAGCAATGTTCAGACGGACAGATATAGCAATGTACAGACGGACAGATATAGCAATGTTCAGACGCACAGATATAGCAATGTACAGACGGACAGATATAGCAATGTACAGACGGATAGATATAGCAATGTACAGACGGGCAGATATAGCAATGTACAGAAGGACAGATATAGCAATGTACAGACGGACAGATATAGCAATGTTCAGACGGACAGATATAGCAATGTACAGACGGACAGATATAGCAATGTACTGTACAGACGGACAGATATAGAAATATAAGGACGGACATAAACACCGAACAAACAAACCATGAAATTAACCACATTCTCGTGCCCCCAAAGAGAAGTAAAAAATAAAAATATCCAATTTCATTCACTATTTGTGCACTATATATATATATATATATATATATATATACACGCACTTATTTATTAATTCTTCACATTCGCATGAGATTTGAACTCCTGCCTTACTGCAACGCCGAAGTTTATGGTGTGTGTGTGTGTGTGTGTGTGAGACCGTATGTGTGTGTGTGGGTGTGTGTGACTGTGTGTGTGTGTGTGGGTGTGTGTGACTGTATG
>Ga0123355_10016103_pt1 | contig 11773 bp, 9 predicted proteins | sample TergutEmb28metaG_3_FD_89872 | JGI IMG/M metagenome (GOLD analysis project Ga0123355, IMG submission 89872) | Embiratermes neotenicus P1 segment gut microbial communities from Petit-Saut dam, French Guiana - Emb289 P1 | ecosystem: Host-associated > Arthropoda: Insects > Digestive system > Gut ...
AAGGCAGTTGTTCGCGAATGCCCCAGAGAAGATCAGCGTCGTTCCGTCATCCTCGGATTGAACAAGACACTCCGAGTCTTCGGAGATTTCTCCTCTCACAGGCAACGAGAATTGGTCCAGTGGCGGCCCGCTTGACAACATTCCACTCAGCTTTCCCGCATCGTTCTGACGGATTACAAGTGTTAGAACGCAGCTCGTTGCCGTATCGCCAAAATACACTGGCCCTCTCCACGTGCCCTCAATTACCGGGATCGTATTCATCTTCTTGTCAGTCCTCTGTTTCCGTTAACTAGCGGCGCGCAGCGAATGGGTATCAACGGACGTTGCCGGCATTCACTCCCTGACAACGAGCCCACCCCAGAATATCGGTCCGTCGTGATGACATTCCATCGCCCTGGCGATTGCGCAGCTTGTTCTGTCCGAAAGGGCACGCGGACATGGACACTGGTTCCGTACCCTGGTTTTGAATCAATCGCGATTGTTCCTTTCACCGAGTCGGACTCGCTCCTGCATGCTTATGAGACCGAGCCCGCGGCTTTCTGTAGCAGTCTCAAGATCAAACCCTTTCCCGAAGTCAATAATGACAAGATGAATCTCGTTCCCTATCTCCTGCAACCGTACGTCAACGTGCCTTGTTCCACCGTGCCGCGCCGCATTTCTTAAGGACTCCTGCAGAACACGGACCAGGCAGAGAGAAATCTCGGATGGTACGGGAAGTGGCCAATCATGAGAGCTGAAGTCAACCTCGATCTTCTGGCGCTGGCCGAACTCCTTGCAGACGCTTCTCATGTTTGCGACGAGGCCGAGGTAGTCCAGTTTCGACGAGTGCAGCGTGTGAGAAATCGATTCAGCGTCGGTCGCTATTTCATCGATCTGCCTTGGCAGTTGAGTGAGACGGTCCTGGACCTTGAAAGGCAGTGCGCGCGATTCTTGCCGGAATTGATCGAGGTCAATTGCTGCGAGAGCAAGGCGTTGGCCGATGTCGTCGTGGAGCTCTCTTGCAATCCTCGTGCGCTCCCGCTCCTGAACCTCGACCAATTTCCGCGTCATCTCTGAAAGGCGCTGTTCTGCTGCCTTACGCTCAGTGATGTCTATGTTGACGCCAATGATTCGTGATGGATTGCCGGACTGGTCAGTAAAGGTCTTCGCCCGCCCAGTTACCCAATGAACGCTTCCGTCAGGCCATAGGATACGCCATTCACCTTTTACAGAGCCCGCCGTCTTCAAGGCTGTACTCGCGAGGTCCTGGAGCCGTTGTTGATCATCGGGATGTATCAGTTTTATGAAATCCCCCTCCGTCCCGCCAAAGCTACCCAATGGCAGGCCGTACATGGCCTCCAGCTCAGGCGTCCAAATGACCACCCCAGTGCGGATGTTGCATTCAAAGGTCCCCATTCGTGCAGCCAACTGCGCCAGTCGCAACCGTTCCTCACTGGCCCGAAGCGCCTCTTCCGATTTCTTCATCTCTGTCACATCAACGCCGATCCCATCTGTGTCGCTGGCGCCCTCGGAGACAGCCTCGACCATCGCCATGATCATCACGGACGGCCGATGATTCAGCAAAGACAGGCTTAAACGAGCTCTAATCGATGAACCGTCCGGTCGGATAAAGCTCGTTTCGATTCGATGGGGTCTTCGCGAGCCTGCCTGCAATTGTTCAAGAAGTTTCCGCTCCTTCGAGGCTTCCTCAGGTGGAGAGAATTCGAACCAGCTTTTGTAGTACGTCTCTTCTTCGCTGAGTCTGAGCATTAACAGAACGCAGGATTCACGAATAGCATCCGTCCTTCGAGGTCCCCTACCGAGATCCCAATTGGACTTGCATTGAAGACATCACGGAAAAAATGAAAATCGGGAGTTCTGGGTCGTGTTGTTTTTGACATTTGTATATCTTTGGGCACTCTTCCAATTGTCGGCATGCGCATCCGCCCGCTCTCCTCCCGGGCGGGCACTACCTCAGGGTTCTATGTATGTTTCGTGGGTAGACGGCTCCCCAACCTGAAGCCTATCCGCCAAAAACAGTAACCGCGTCAATGGAAAATCGTTATGCACTTTGTGCCAATTCGACGAAGCGAGTGGTCATCGGTCTGCTTGCTACGCAACAATGGCGGTGAGCTCATTGCTTTCTAGGATCATTCAGATCATGCCGCCTTGCGCTGCAGGTTACTGAAATCCCAGACATTCCAACCGATGGACCTCGAACCGCCAAAAACCTCCACAACCACACTCGGACTGGGGTAGGATCATCGGATCATCACACCACGGACCTCGCATATAGCGGCGCGGGCCGAAGCAGCGCGCGCAAGAGCGGACAGGCGCTCTTTAACTTAAACGACTTGGGGCGAGTACAGCGGGACACTTTGCTGCTTCATGTGCTTGGGTACTTGTAAGCGGGTACTGCTACCGGAGTGCCACCATGGTGTCGAGCTGCGCTGCGCGACTTCCCGTAGGACAAAAGCCGTATAGCCAATACAGGACAGCAAACGTGAAAACCGCCGAACATTAGAAAACTAAGTCCACTATGGAACTTTCCCGCGTAGCTCTCGTATTCTTTCTTCCACCTAAAACTCGGAGGTCGTGTCCATGCGCAAACTTTTCGCCGCCATCCTTCTTATTGGCACCCTTCTTCTAGCAACTAGCCCCGGCGCCCGCGCTGCCCAAACGACGTCTCACGCCCCCGATCTCGCAGGCCATTGGATCGTCAAAGCCGACTTTTGGGGCTCGCCCATTTTTTATCGCCTAGAGCTCAACGATGATGCTGACAAACTTACCGGCGAGTTTGGCGGGGACAAGCTCGAAGGCACCGTCACCGGCAACTCCGTCCACTTCCTCGCCAAGGACGAAGCAGGCGGCTCGGAAGAATGCATTGCTACGATTCACTCGCTGGCCGATTCCTCGTCCTCTGAACTTTCCGGTACGTTAATCTTCATTTATGCCGGCAACCTTTCCCATCCCGTCAAGCACACCTTCACCGCAACCCTGGCGCCCAAGCGCAGCAGCGCCCCTCCGCAGCGCCACGACTTCACGCCCACCACGTTCTATCGGCAATTTTCTGCGCTCAACGCTCCCGTGCTGTACGTCCAGCCTGGTGATACCGTTCACACCACCACCGTTGACGCCGGTGGCACAGACGAAAAAGGCGTTACGCGCGTGCTCGGCGGCAATCCCGAAACCGGTCCGTTCTATATCGAAACCGCCGAGCCCGGCGATACGCTCGTCGTTCATCTCAACCGCGTTCGCCTCAATCGCGATTGGGCCATCAGCGATGACGATCTTGTCCCCCGCGCCGTGGACACAGAATGGTCCGTGAAAATGAAGGACTCAGGCAAGTCCGTCCGCTGGCATCTCGATATCGCGCGCGGCGTGGCCACCGTCGAAAAACCTGGAGCGCATCTGCAGGATTATTCCGTCCCGCTTCGCCCCATGCTCGGCTGTGTTGCTACGGCTCCGCCGCCCGCCGCCGCGGCTCCGGGAACTGGCGATTCCGGCCGCTACGGCGGCAACATGGACTTCAACGAAAACATCGAAGGCGCAACCATCTATCTGCCGGTCAGCACGCCCGGCGCGTTTCTCTACCTCGGCGATGGCCACGCCGTGCAGGGGGACGGCGAGTTGAACGGCAATGCTCTCGAAACTTCCATGGACGTCGAATTCACCGTCGACGTCATCTCTGGTAAACGCGTCCCCGGCCCGCGCGTCGAGTCCGCCACGCACATCATGGCCATGGGCCTCGACGGCTCCATCGACGACGCCTTTCGCGACGCCACCGTGAACATGGCCGGCTGGCTCACCGAAAAGTACGGCTTGACCCCGCCCGAGGTTGCGGAAGTGCTCGGATCCTCAGCTGAATACAAAGTCAGCGAAGTCGCTGACCGTAACGCCGGCGTCGTCGTAAGAATCAATAAGGACCGCCTGCAATCTCTCCCCCTCGCCCCGGCAAAATAACGTCTGTCGTGGAGCATCGGACTGCAGTCGAGTTTCTCACGAAACCGTTCCACGATCAGGGTCCGCCGGATATAGTTCAGCAGGCCCGGAACGAGATCGAATTCGGAGGCAACAGCAAGGCGAAGTCGGTGAATTGCGCATGCGTTATGACGACTGACAGGGCGAGAACCTAAGTCATGCAGCTGTGGTTTCGGGGTATGCTGAACAAGCAGATTGCCGCCAAACTTTGAACGCGTGAAATTTCTCTGAAGATTCAGCGCTGGCCGAGTTGGTCAGGATGGCGGCCAGGCTCAGGCTCTCGATCACCAAGTGAACTTCGTCCTTTCGGGGAGATATCCAGCCGGCAACCAAAAAAAGACAATCTTCTATGATTGAGGCAATCGATTGTGTTCATGCTTACCGAAAAAACTTCGAGGAAGAGCAGTCGGGTCTTAAAGCGTCTGCCGCGTATCCGAAAAGGAGCGACTCGCTCGAGATTTTTGGAACAGATCATGGTCGAGCCCCAACTCGTTGTGCGTAAGTCCACGCAGACCCCCGACAGAAGGACCCTTAACAGGTTAGAAAAACAAGGGATCTCGCTTCAAGGGAAACCATCAGTCCAGAAGGGCCCAAGCATCGGTCTGAATACCACTACCCGGAGTGGTTTGGCAGCGCTATTCGTTCTGGCCATCGCAGGAGCGCTGGGACTGGCACAGTCGGATCGCTCAAGCGAAAAGAGTTCGGCCTCGGCGCAGAAGCAGGAGGGTCAACAGGCACTTCGTACCCGGGAGTTTCTGGGATTGGGCAGACAGCCAGATCCCCAACTCGCCAGCGACGGTGAGAAGATCTTCGGGCCGGCTTGCGGTTTTTGTCATGGCGCGGGTGGCCGCGGAGGAACAGGACCCGATCTATTGCGCTCGCCTGTAGTTCTTGATGATGACAAAGGGGAGTTGATTGGGCCGGTGATTCAAAACGGCAGACCGAGCCGAGGCATGCCTGCGTTTTCTGCGTTGACCGAGGGGCAGGTTCGCGCTATCGCAGAGTTTCTTCACATGCAGGTCGAGTTGGCGGCTAACCGCGGCACGTATCAGGTCCAGAATATCGTAACCGGGAATGCGCGAGCGGGGGAAGCCTACTTCCAGAGTGAGGGCAAGTGCTACACCTGCCACTCCGTGACCGGCGACCTCGCCCACATCGGGTCGAAGCTGTCCGCCGTGGATCTGCAAACGGTGGAACTCTATCCCGAGGCCCGCAGCTATGATTTCGGCGGCACGCGCCCACCACGCCAAGTGACAGTAATACTGCCGGACGGGAAGAAGCTCACCGGGTCGCTCAAACACCTCGACGACTTCTATGTTTCCCTCGAGGACGAACAGCGTCAATATCATTCGATCGCGATAACCAAGGGTGTGAAGGCAGTGGTGGAAGACAAGCTCGTGTTTCATCGCAAAATGCTAGATCACTACACCGACAAACAAATCCACGACCTCACGGCTTACTTAATGACGCTCAAATGAAATCTCATCCCTTGATGTCGTTGTTGCTGCTCGTATTGCTGCATGGGGCTTCCGTCGCGCAACTACTCGATCCGCACAAGCTGCTTGAAGCTGAGCCAACGGACACGTGGCCCACATACAACGGAGATTATTCGGGCCGCCGCTTCAGCCCCCTCACGCAAATTCACGCTTCGAATGTGTCTGCGTTGGCGCTGGCCTGGATGTATCGGGTCAAGGTTCCAGGATCAATGCGAGGGGTTACAAATCCGGAGATCAAGTCCACGCCGATCATGGTGAAGGGAATTCTTTATTTCACCGTGCCCGACCATGTTTTTGCCGTGGACGCGCGCACCGGCGGTGAACTTTGGCACTACGACTGGGTCGACCAGGGCGGCCACCTAGTAGGTAATCGCGGCGTCGGAATGTACGGTAATTGGCTGTACTTCATGGCGCCGGACGGATGGTGCATTTCGCTGGACGCGCACACGGGTAAAGAACGCTGGAGAAAGAAAGTCGCTGACGAAAAGATGCAGTATTTCACGACGATGGCCCCTATGGTCATTGGCCACCACGTTCTGATCGGAGTGGGCGGCGATGCCATTGATGTTCCGGGTTTCCTGGAGGCTCGCGATCCAGAGACCGGGGAACTGCAATGGCGATGGAACACCGAACCGCGAAAAGGCGAACCGGGGTCGGAGACGTGGCCGAATGAAGCTGCGATGGAACACGGCGGAGGGATGACCTGGCTGCCGGGAACCTACGACAAGGATCTCAATCTGCTGTATTGGGGAACGGGGAATCCGAATCCGGTAATGGGGGGCCATGGGCGCGAGGGAGCTAACCTTTGGACCTGCGCGATTGTTGCCCTGAATCCGGACACCGGCAAATTGGTTTGGGCTTTCCAGGCATCTCCGCATGACTCGCACGATTGGGACGATGTGGAAACTCCGGTTCTATTCAATGCAACGATCGATGGTAAACCGCGGAAGCTGCTGGCGCAGGCGGCGCGCAATGGATATTTCTTCGTGCTCGACCGGACCAACGGCAAGAATATTGTCTCCAAGCCATTCGTTCCGCTGAACTGGTCGAAGGGCGTCGATGCCTCGGGCCAGCCCATACCCAATGAGATAAAAGAACCCACTGTGGACGGTTCGTACCTGACGATCAATTGGGGCGGCGGAACGAACTGGATGCCCCCAAGTTTCAGCCCTCGAACCGGGCTGTTTTACGTGAATGCAACGCTGGGCTACAGCCTGGGTTATCTGACCGACACGAGCGAACGACCGGAAGGATATGGGGGCTTCGGAAAGACACTGTGGTCACAGCATGTTCTGGAAGCGATCGATTTCCGCACCGGTAACGTGAAATGGAGTCACGCGTATACCACCGCCGATGGCACGCAAGGGGGAAATAGTGGACCTGGAATTTTGACGACGGCAAGCAATCTGTTATTCACCGGCGACTACAACGGCAACCTGATTGCGTTTAACGCTGCCAAAGGAGACATCCTGTGGCATTTTCCGGCGTTGCACTCACTGAGTAATGGACCCGAAAGCTATATCCTTGATGGGCAGCAGTATCTGGTCGCGGGCGCAGGCGATACGTTGTATGTGTTCTCCTTAGTTCCACGTCGGCCGTAATGCACCGACGATCGGATTTTTTCCAGGGGGAAGAATGTGAAAACAAAATCGGGGCTTTTGTGGCCCTTAGTTCTGAGCGCGGCTCTCCTCCTCTGCACTGCGCCGGCCTTCGCTCAGCAATCCGCACCGCAGGGCCCACCGCCCCGGGGACAAAACCCCAACGGCATGCATATCTATCTGCGTGCCGGTCTGAAGACTCATGGCCCCGGTCTGCACGACTATCCGCAATTTCTTGCTGACTGGAGCAAACTCCTCACGGACCATGGCGCCGTGGTTGATGGTTCTTTGCATGCTCCGAGCACAGCGGAGCTCGAGCATACAGACGTGCTTGTCCTCTATAAGGGAGACAGCGGCTACATGAGCGATAGCGACAAGGCTGCGCTCGAAGGATTCATCAAACGTGGCGGTGGCCTAGTCAGCATCCATGACTCGCTTTGCGGTCCCGATCCGGAGTACTTCGCGACCCTGTTGGGCGGAGGCAAGAAGCACGGCCAGATCAACTACACACTAAACGCGACAATTCACTACAAGATCGTGGACAAATCAGATCCAATCATGCAGGGAATGCCGGACATGACGATTTCGGATGAAGCTTTCTTCAGTATGACCTGGGCGAAAGATCCGCCCATCCATGTCCTGGCAACGGCCGTAATTCCGGGAACTCCTTCCGCCGCAGTTCACAAAGGGGAAGTCGTGCCTCAAATCTGGGAGTATGAACACACACTCCCCGGCGGCCAGCCGGCTCGAGCCTTTGTGTGGATGCAAGGACATGTCTATGCGAACTTTGCTAATCCTCAGATTCAAACTATGTTGCTTCGCGCCCTCGCCTGGGCGGGGAAAAAACCGATCACGGAGTTAGTAGACTACGTGCCTCCTGCCCGATGAAAGGTGGATGTCCGCAACTGTATGTTGATCATTTCATCCAGGCCAACAAAGGAGCCGGATTCCGATTCCGATGCTGCGGGTGCGGGGGGCCTGCCGGAATCGCACTCGTGCAAAGTCGCCCTGGAACGGGGCACGAGTGGCCGAGAGTTTACCCGTTCATTTCTGGCGGTTCTTTTGGGGGCAACAATGATGAAACAATGACACCCGCGGAGCGATTACCTGGCGGTCCACCCTCCGTCAATCAGAATGTCGGTTCCGGTGATAAAGCCTGCATGTTCGGAGCAGAGATAACAGGCCAGGCTACCAATCTCTTCGACCTTGCCCCATCGTCCCACGGGCACGCTGGCCAGAAATTGCGCGTTGGCTTCGGGATTATTCATGACCGAGGCATTCATCTCCGTTGTAAACGGTCCAGGGCTGATGCCGTTCACCGTTATTCCCTGGCCCGCAAGTTCCAGCGCTAGCGCACGGGTCAGGCCGAGGAGCGCAGTTTTCGCGGAGGAGTAGGCGGTTCGCCCCGGCAAAGAAACATGACTCATGATTGAGCTCATGTTCAAAATGCGGCCGTATCCCGAGTCCGTCATTCCGGGTACAAATGCGCGACACATGAGGAAGGTCGAAATTAGACTGCTGTCGACCACACTGCGAAAGTCCGCCAAAGAGAAATCCACCAGAGGCTTGCGGATGTTGATCCCGGCATTGTTAATCAGAATCTGCGCCCGGCCGAACTTCTCTGTCACCGCGCGGGCCACGGCGGAAACGTCGTTTTCCTGGGTGACATCGCCAGTAAAGGCAACCGCTGTCCCGCCGTGTGCATTGATCGCATCGCGTACCGACGCCAGCCGGTTTTCGTCTCGAGCCACAAGGACGATGCTCGCTCCGGCGTTTGCGAGGGCTTTCGCCATTGCCTCGCCAAGACCTCGGTTTCCTCCCGTAATCACAGCCGTTTTTCCAGCTAAGTCAATTCTCATGTCCATTCCTGAGTTACCAGGTGATTGCGAGTGAATCGTTCAAAGCTCCACGTCTTCGGCGCTGAGCAATGCACGCTCCGAATAGCGACAGTCCCAAAGATAGCCTTCTGCCTGCCTTCGCGGTTGAATGTCCCTAGCTTCATCGAGATCACGCCCATCCCTATTCGCGGACATCCTTCACGTTACTCGACCAACATTTGCCGCAGATGCAAGCACGGGTCCTCAAACATGCTTCCTCGAGGTCCTCACGCCTCTTCACTCAGCTGTGCAGGCGATGGCCTTTTCCGACCTCGACCAAATGGGTCGATTGTATAGGGCACGGGTTTCAACTGGCACCTGGTACCAGCGAAATCCCTCCAGAAAGCGCGATAATCATTTCCCTGGCCACTTGTCCAATTGGGGCCTTTCGAAGTCGCGCGAAACGGCCCTTCCGGGAAACGCGGCATGGATCCGACAGATGCCCGGCATATCGATTTACTCACCTGCTCCAGGTGTATTCGGCGCGACAGCCCAGTCGCAGATCAATTTGACACTTTGGAAAGCTTTGCCTGGCGATGAGTCATCGTGTATGAAGCGAGCGGCATAATGCCAGTGGATACCGCATTGCAGATGTACATGCGGTCGCCCTCTGAGTGGGGCTGATCTGCCCACGTGGAAAAGTCCAGCATCTGACGGCCTTGGCCGACGTCTTTGGCGACGATCCATGACGCGGGTGCGACGTGGCTGTACCACGGCCATTTCGTGCGGTTCGAGTGGCAGTCTTGGCATGAGCGATCCAGAATCGCTCCCACCCGCGGATCGATTACTTCCGCCATCCGGATCCCGGGCCGTGATGGAGTTCTTTGGGTTGCGGTAGTCGGAACGAATTGCAATCCGAGAAAGATAACGCTAAGTAAGAGCAAGGTAAGGTTTGCAAGTCGATGCACTATAATACCCTTTCAGGAAAAGTAAATCTCTTCATTAGTATTCTGAGTTCTCAGTAATATTGTTGTTTCACTACGAGATCAGATGTCTCGTGACCGGCGCGGATGTCTTCGAGCGGTAAAGTAATTGTAAACAGTTGTCACACCGACTCAACCGGATACTCGTGAGCGAGACATTCGACGATGCGCGGAAAAAAGAAGGGCGTGACCTCGACCCTGGCCTAGCTCATAGCGAGTTCGCAACCGCCTCCCCAAAGCACCAAAAAACCAAATATGGGCTCGCATAGATGCTCATATTCTCGAAATCGATGTTGTAGCAATTCCGTCACCGCACTTAGATATGCGGCCAACTCTCGCTCTGCCATCTTCCTTTCCTCCGCGGACCACGGTCGCGATTCTTCGGCAATTTATTCATTTGTTCCCCTCTTGGCCTTGCTAGTAGGGGAGCGCCATCGCTATTCGGTTATCAGTTCAGCCTCCTGCACAGGAAGGCGAAGCCGATGGTGAACGGGCCGGATGCCCTCGCCTGCGAGTGAACAGTCGCAAGCCGCATCCCGAGAACCGTTGCGCAAATCGTCGTCAGCGGGGGACCGCTAAGACGCTGTACGATGTTCAGTGCGGTTGTCGCCATCGGCAGTTCTTCTTTGCGCACAGACGCGTACGCGGAAGAAATCGACGGAATCCCGACCGCACTCATTGAGCTACTGCCCGACGTTGTGCGTGACAGGCAGGCGTTCTAACCGCTGAACTTTACGCACCCGCACTTAAGATCAGTTTCCTCCGATTACACTTGTTCCCCTGGCGAGCTGTCCGTTCGCGAAGGCCCGGAAGATGCCGTGACAGGAAACCGCGAAGGAGGCCATGAAGTTGCGCTCTGCGCGTCCGTCGCATAGGCAAAGATGGTATGCAACCCATGAAGCAGAGGCTTGGTCGTGGCGGTGAACGAAACGTTGGAGTTCTTGTTGCTTCTACTTGGCCATGAGACTCTTCCAACGCACCCAGGATTCCTCGCGCGCCTTCTTATTTGCCGCCGCGCCATCGGGATCCTCACCCGCGCGCATGAAACCGTGTCCGGCGTCTCGATAAGTGACGGTGTCGTAGGTTTTTCCGAGTGCTTTCATGCTCGTAGTTGTCTCCGGAACGGTGGCATCAATGCGTTCGTCATTGCCGCCATAAAAGCCAAAAATGGGAGCTGTGATGCGCCCCATTGCCTCTTTATCGGGTGGCGTACCGTAAAAAACAAATGCAGCGGCGAGATCGCTCCTACTGGTGGCAAACCGGAATGACTGTCCCCCGCCCCAGCAAAAGCCCGCGACGAAAAGTTTGCCGTTTGACGCCGGCATTTTGACTCCGTAGTCCGCAACCGCGTTCAGGTCTTCAGTGATTTGATCGGCATTGAGCTTGTGGATGGCTTCGCCGACCGCGTTCGGTGAAAAACTGCTAGTGCGGCCGCCGTTTGCTCCCATTCCCGAAAGAAGATCTGGTGCGACCGCGATATAGCCCGCTGCTGCGACCTGATCGGCAAGATCCTGCACCCAGTCAGTCAATCCAAAAATCTCATGAATGATCAGAACAACGGGGGTTTTTTCTTTCGATTCCGGATAAACAACGAATGTCTCGACAGTCCGATTCCCGTGCTTGACGCTCACCCATTCGCGATGTCGAGGCGAGTGTTCAAGCTTTTGTACTGCCCAATCTTGTGCAATAGTAAAATGAGCACCCAGTAGGATTACCACCAAAGAAAGGCGTACCCGCTTCATGTTTTCCACCTCACGCCAGGCTGCATTGTGCTTCTCGAAAATCCGGAAAGGTCGGAACTGAGCCTAGCCTCCGGCTGGTGCCGGATTGAATAATCTGTGACTTTGGGCGATGCCAGCGGTATCGTGCCAGAGAGCGCGATCGCAGCTACGATCCTTTTCACATTCGTGCCAATGCCG
>Ga0123355_10016104_pt1 | contig 11773 bp, 7 predicted proteins | sample TergutEmb28metaG_3_FD_89872 | JGI IMG/M metagenome (GOLD analysis project Ga0123355, IMG submission 89872) | Embiratermes neotenicus P1 segment gut microbial communities from Petit-Saut dam, French Guiana - Emb289 P1 | ecosystem: Host-associated > Arthropoda: Insects > Digestive system > Gut ...
ACATAACATAACGTAATGTATGGTGTGTCTGTATGCAGAGCGTAACATAACATAACGTAATGTATGGTGTGTCTGTATGCAGAGCGTAACATAACATAACGTAATGTATGGTGTGTCTGTATGTAGAGCGTAACATAACATAACGTAATGTGGTGTGTCTGTATGCAGAGCGTAACATAACATAACGTAATGTAACAATATAACATAACGTACATACATACATACATATATACATACATAATAATACATGCATACACACATACGCACATACATACATACACACAACATACATACATACATACATACACATACATACATACATACATACATACATACATACATACATACACACACACAAAGACAGATACATACACACACACATACACACATACAGACATACATACATACATACAGACATACATACATACATACACACATACATACATACGCACATACATTTATACATACATACACACATACACACACAAAGACATACATACATACATACATACATACACACACACATACATACATACATACATACATACATACATACATACATACATACATACATACATACATACATACAAATATGTATTATTTGTTTTTAACAAAATAACGCTGCCCTGTTTGTGTTACAAACAGGGCAGTAATTATATTAATAATCTTTGATTGGTAAATCAGATTGTTTGTAGTGTCATTTGTATATTTGACATTCATTTTATCGAGGCGCATATAAAGAAATATTGACATGTTTGCAAGAATGCTTTTGTTTTCATTCTCAACGTCGTCTGTGTCGATTGTATCAGTCTGTTCTTCAGCGTGCAGCATAATGCTGCAGTGCTGTTCTGTTCTTGCGCCAGCCAGCCACTGTGAGTAGCAGCTTGGTCTGGTCTCGTGCTGCTCCGACCTGCATTCTTGTTAGAGCTTAGCTGGTGACATGAAACTTTGTAATACATTTTAATTAGTACCTCTGACCGATCTTCAGATTACCTGTGGGTCGCCATTACACTACACAATGTCAAACATGAAACCAGCTGTAGATTGTGTGTAATGTTGTAGATCGTTCAGTTTATTTGAACCAGGGTCATGCAAACTTGACCTACTTTACGTCACAGCTGCGTGTTCAACAGAACCACCTTGCAGGCGTAGCACAAAGACATACGTGTCGGAATTATATGATATTTTCTTGGGGAGAGAAGAAGATTTGGATTATGGTCTGATGGATTGTGGCACAATGTATAAGTGAAGACTCATACCCGGAAGATGGAGGCAGGGAATTCCTCCGAAACAGCCTAAAAATTTACGCGGTGTCGTAACCCACTTTAGCAATATTCAAAAGTGTTCTAGGCTCCTTGCTTTGAAATATTAGGCCTAGTCTGCTTTATAGTACCCACATTGCGTTACAAGCGTGAGATACTATAATGAGTGTCGCAGAAGTCCCCTGGCGTTCCATGTTCAGCATGTTGCCTCTGGTGCCACTTGTTTTCTGCGCTACCCCGTATATTCACTGCCTAAATTATACTATATTGGTGGAGAAAAGGGCGTAAAACTGCTTCGATATATGTAAGACAAAACGAGAGATGTTTCGTACCAAAATTGATGTATTTCTATTACTACGGAAGAGAAACTGACTCGAACAGTCTGTTGTGTTCTGAAACTGTCCTAATGTTCCGAAAATGTGCGTTGAAAATTGAAGTAAGAAATTTCAAGATGGTTACTGCCGATGATTATTGTAGGCGTTCTTTAAGGTGTAAAAGTAGCACCTGATGTGGAGATTATGTGGCGCCCGAACAGTTCGACAGCGTTATTAAACCCGACAGCGCAGTAACCACATTTTACGTGGCAGTCCCATGCTTCAGGTGGGTCGATTTATAAAAAGTGTATATCAGATGTACGTGGAGCTGCAGGAGGACTGACTGCTGCATGTATCCGAAACACGTGCACACATTTTGTTGACATCCATTCTGGGACGTTATGCCACACAACGTTGAGAGATTCAAGACTACTTGCATGTTGATTCGTAATAAAGGTTCGTTTTCATGCAACATCGGTCACCGTTTGTATGTATCGCGTGAAGCTTCCACCGATCTAGTTCTGCTTTGGTATGGGAGGGTTTGACTGCTTATGCCTATTTGAGGTACACTTTTTGAACCTGAGACTAGACCTCTGGTGAAAAAAAGGTAAAGCAGTCCCGTTACAGGCCCGGAAGGGCCCAGAGGGTTCCAGGAAGTTAAGGTTCCTAGATTTCGTGACAGCGGCACAGAATGGTGGTAGGGTGTCAGCCTTACGCACCGGCCGCCTTTACTCCTAGGAAATACTCCTGGTACTCATTTCTGTTAGAGGCTGAATCGACCCCAGCGCCATAGAACGAACGGAAGGATTTTATGTCAATGAAAAATCCATTGACACCAGCTGGGATGGAACCAGCGACCTTCCGATTTGTAGCACAGCACCTTAACCACTGTGCTACCGCGGTCCCCAGACCTCTGGTAGGTCTGTCTATTACAGTCCAGTCCTGTTATTTTGCTTATTGTCCCGGGGAGGGTGCTGAAAGTGTTGTAACAAGTGAGTGGGTACTCTGAAGTTGAACCAAATAGTGAGAACAGTATCTTGCTAGAGACTGTGAAAAGCACAGTGCATGTCAAATAGAATTTTTAGTTGCACCAAACACAAACGTCTGTGCATTGTGCTGTGACTTATTGTTATATGTTTTGTAATATTCCTGATGCAAGGCAAGATAAATTCAATACAGTTACTTATTTCAGTACGATTTTATATCCGTTTGGTCACTTCAGGAGCTCCTGTAGTTTTCATTAGCATCTATAATGAATAGGATAAAGTGAATTTTATTTCGTAACTTTACAAATTCGTCGGTACTGATTAGGGAGAATCAGTTGAAAGTCTACGTCCTTAGCAATTGGTCAGCAAAGTGTTTTGGGACTGTTAAGTTTCATCATGTCCATTACACAGCGTGGGCCCGGTAGCTCAGTCGATATAACGACTGACTACGGTCTGGACAGTCCGGGATCGAATCCCGGTGGGGACGAGATTTTCCGCCCGTCCAGACCGGCCCTGGGGCCCACCCAGCCTCCTGTACAATGGGTACCGGGTCTTTCCCGGGGGTAAAGTTCGGCCGGGGCGTGCTGCTGACCACTCACCCCCTTCTAGTGCCGCGGTCATGGAAGAGTAGAATTATACCTCTACCCACCCTCTGGGCCACACCGGGCCTGTAACGGGATCACTTTACCTTTACCTTTACACAGCGCTATACCGATGCATTGCTCTGGTAACAAAAACACATGTTGTTCCGATCGCTCCGCCATTTAATTTGCAAACCAGAGCTTCTCATGAGAATGAAGATTACGTCCCTACAATACGCGACATCATACAGTTGAATTGGTAGGCAGCGCTGTTTCGGAGGCACTTGATGTTTCCATCTTCAGGGCAGAAAGGTAATCCGAGCAGGTAGGGACGGTCCGGGCACCCACTCTTCCTCTAAAATTCTTATAATTTCCCCGCTCGACCTGATCTTCTACCCTTTAAAGAAGGTAGAATGGTGTTCTGCAACGTCGGCACCGATCTACACGCCGTACAGCCTCAGTCTTCGTTAGCAGATCGCTGTTACCTGTTCCGTCAATATTGCATGAATCAAACGAGTTGCAAAAATTCTCCAAGAACCTAGGAGCTAACCCAAATTCTGTACGCCTGAAGGGTGATATGAAGCAAGTTCGATACTTAGGGCCCACAAATATTAGGGGCCACCGTACAAAATTTAGTCGTCACGGCGACCTGGCGACCGGGCTTTGTGCGCCATTGCGTTAAACCTTGGTACGTCGATATGTCTGAGTTACTGCAGTTGTTGGTCCGTCGAGAGACGTGAATGGGCCGTTGTAGAGGTTACAGAGTTTGCATGATCCTGTGACAACAGCTTGCTTCAGTTTCAATGATTGGCAACTTTATTACCCCTTTGTAAGCAGTTTTGACCATCAGTAACATTTCAAACAAAACAAAACAAAACAAGGGTCAATACCGACTATCAGGCACTCATGTCTTCCTGTAAGCTACACATGTCTATTAAAAATTGTACTGTGAAGCAAAGTTGCATTATTTTGGTAATACTTGTGCTCTTTAATAATAATACTGTGTGTGTACTGTGTATTGCTTGTTTTGTGTTCTGTGTACTGGGGTCTGGCGAGCTGTGACAGTGTTGGTGGTGGTGGTGGTGGTGGTGGTGGTGGTTGCACAGAACAATAAAAATATCTTTGTTCAAGAAAGTTGGTAGTTTTTGGTATCATGTATCATGTAGTCTGTATATTCCATTGTGTGTAGAACGTTTTTATGGCTAATGCTGGCTATCCGTACGACACGTGCACCGACGCAGTCCCCTGGAGAGGTGAACACGCGTGACTGACTGACTGAGCAACAGGCCATTTCATTGACTTACGCAAACAGTTTATTTAAGTAAAACACCAACAAATGCACATATGTAGTCTTTAATAATCTAAAATTCACATTAAAGCCAGTCTCACGCTATACGGCACAACAAGCACACCGACAGCCGGTCTCAATTGAACACCGTACGACTCACACATAACACACGGTAAGCACAAATCAAGCTGTAACCAATATGGCCTAATTATTTGTGTATAATATTTGTTCTTACTACATTGAATAATTGCTATATTGCCTTAACAAGCTATTTAGTAAACTTATTTTTACCTACAGACATGCTGCCACAGCACCAAATTAATATAACGAAGTAAATCACTGAGTGTTTTAAACTAACTTTAGCAAGGAACAAGGTATGCTCCCTGAGGATGATCGTAGGATCGAAACATGTAGGAGCGTTTTAAGTGTTTTAATGTGAATTTTAGATTATTAAAGACTATATATGTGCATTTGTTGGTGTGTTACTGAAATAAAGTACAAAATGCACGGTGCAACAATAAAGATAGTTACGCAAACAGTATATTAGTCTTAACTAGCAGAGTGGCATGCGTGCTGCAGCACCACAACATCACTGGTAAACTTCTTCTTCTTCCATTGGCACTACAACCCACTGTGGGCTTTGGCCTGTCGAACAATGTCCTTCCATTGTTTTCCTATCTGCCACCAACTCTCTCCATCATCTCACTCCCAGCACTTGAAGATCTCTTTCAACTTCCTCTTTCTTGGGTCTTCCCCTTCTTCTTGTCCCTTCCAGTTCTTGAGTGAAAATCTTTTTGGGCATCCTATCCCCCTCCATTCTCTCCAGGTGACCTAATCAGCTTATCCTTACCCTTTTATCCATTTTGCTATATTTTCTCCTTTGCTTATCTCTTCTATCACTGGTAAACAGATATGGTATATTTTTTATGTACATACCGTGCATCTTGTACAGTTTATTATCTAGAACAACAAGCGCACAACATATATATATTAACAATATTTTATATACCGTCAGCACTCCTACATGATTCAGTGTATGTGCTTTATCTTCTGGGAATGTTAACCTTGTGCTTTGCTGAAGTTACAATATCGTTGAGATAAAAGTAAATTTGTAATTTCGGTGAACTTGTTACTTTAACAAAGCACGTAGTCCTGCCATAAGTTCTGTCCCATATTTCCTGCAGTCCGCAGCTGGAGACAATGAGGCGGAAGGGTTCAAAGGTTGGTTATTTTTGGACTGTTGACCCTTCAGGTATTTGTGCCAAGGTAGTTTACTCTCGTCTGACACAATGCCAACATGGAGTGGGGTGTCAAGTAAAACCATGTGGCTGTGTTTGCGCTTCCCAATTGCGTAAAATCCCGTTCTCAAATTTTCAAATTCTTAAAACCTTCGAAAATTTCGCGCATGTTCATCTATCGGGTAATTAAACATTATAAGGAAATCTGGAGGGTTGAAGACAGGGCTCGGTCAGGCAGCCTGGAAAGTGTGAGAGCTGAAACCGCTATCAAAACAGTACGGGAGCGGATTCGCCGAAATCCGCTCTGGAAACAGAAGATCATGTCCCCTAACTGAACGTATCGACCTTCATCAGGGACGATCTACACATGAGAGTGCCCCTCCGCTCAAACGGACGCCTCCTTACTGCTGCTTTGAAGGCAATCCGACGGACAAGAGCAAAACGTCTCTTCCAGTGGCACGTCGAGAGCGGGTACGAAAACATCCTCTTCATGGACGAGAAAATGTTCACCATCGAAGAGCAGCATAACAACCAGTACAACAAGATTTATGCTAAAACGTCCCTTGAGGTGCGTCCTTGGGGTGCAGGTGGCCACCACCCTTCCTACTTCATGGTTTGATGGGGGGTGTCGCATCAGGGGGTGACACCTCTTTACTTTTGCGAGAAAGATGTGACAACTGGTGTCCGATTGTATCAAGGGGACGTGCTACAAGGAGTTGTGAAACATCTTAACATGACTGTCCTCAGTGGTCAGAAATGGGTCTTCCAGCAGGACTCAGTTCCTGCCCACAAGGCCAGACGACTTAGGAGTGGCTGCGGGGAACGTTCAGGCCTTTATCAGCGCCGAGGATTGGCCCTCGGGGAGTCCAGACCTCAACCCACTGGACTATAAACTGTGAGCTGTTTTTGAGGACATGACTTGCCGAAAACGTCACAACAACCTGGACGGTCTGAAGTGATCCCTAGTGAAAGCAACGGCAGAGATCCCCCTGTAGACGGTGCGTGCCGCTATAACAGAGTGGCCGGAGCGTCTCGAGGCTTGCGTCGGGGCAGAGGGCGGCCATTTTGAGTGACATTATTATAAACAAAAACTTAAAACTATTGCTAATAAATTATTAGGCTCGAAAAGTGGATGTTATGTTTCGTTTTCCTTCCTGGACACAATATACTTGGGACGGAACTTTGGCAGAACCGTGTGGACGGATAAGACTGTCTGGAGATGTTGCAGGGGCATTGGAACGTGTAGGAGTGCTTACTGTGTATAAAATATTGCTTACATGTATGTTGTGCATTTGTTGGTCTGAATAATGGATGTAGCATAGTTACGTGTTTGTACCAAGACACTGCAGGCTCTTCACGGTTTTCTATTGAAGATCAGTGAAGGACGGCGTTTTGAAATATTAGCTTCTTCTTATTATTTATTTATTTGTAATGCAGCGACAAAATTAAATCAGCTTTAGTTTTAACACATGAATCATATATCTGACAAATTCGTGCGTTTTCTTCACGTTTGCAGATGGGTTCTGCGAGCTGAATTAAAAAAAAAAATTATTTTATGCGTGTCGGCAGTTAAAATGCACCACACGTACATAAGAGATTTCTGGTTCGTCATTCTGAACCCTGTAACTCCTTGGTAAATATGAGTACCGCCCTTTTTGACACAGAAACAGTGCGTTTTATCCACGCAGGCTGTTAATATGTTCAGAATGGTTTTCACAATAAACAATTGTCATTCCCCTACACGCCTTGTACCGCTTGGGGACTTTCTTATGGAAGCACGCCCGTTCTCTGTGAGGTACGAACTGAGTGTATATATGTATGTATGTATATATATATGTGGGTCGGGTAGCTCAGTCGGTTTAGCGACTGACTACGGGCTGGACGGCCCGGGATCGAATCCCGGTGGGGACGAGATTTTCCGCCCGTCGAGACCGGCCCTGGGGCCTACCCAGCCTCCTGTAAAATTGGTACCGGGTCTTTCCCTGGGATAGAGTGCGGCCGGGGCGTGACACTGACCACTCACCTCCTAGTGCCGCGGTGATGGAGTAGTAGAGCTATACGTCTACCCACCCCCTGGGCCACACCGGGTCTGTAACGGGAACACTTCACTTTTTTACCTTTATATACACACATATTGTAGATTAATTTTGGTGTTCGAATGGTTTTCTCTCTTAATACCCTGTCAATGACAGCTCATGAGAAGAAGCGTTTATTTCGCAGTTCAATTATTGTTCCTGAAATTCACGAACTGTAGGTCACCTGGTTACTGAACGGTACAGTTGCGATCAGATTAGGCAGAATGTAACTGAACGGTAATGTATTGCTCGTTGGAGACATGCGAATTGCGCACAAAATTTGAGTCAGAAAAACTTTAGGAAGAGGCCACTTTGTAGACTTACAAATAGGAGGAAAATTAGTAGAGTCTGTTCGTTGTGTCTTGGTTTTGAACATGGTAGATGTCGCATGAAATACACGTACATCGCATAGGAAGTTAATGTTTACACTGCACTGCCACCTACGTGATGTCTTACAGGAGTACTGAAGTGCTTTTAAATTCCCGGCGGATGCAGGCTTCCTATGCGACAAAGGTCATGTGCTCGGGGACACAATAAAATGGACACCCACACTACGCGTAAATGTAGCTTAGAGCAATGTGTGTAGGTGTAGATGGGATTCATGTGCTTGAAGTTGCCACCCAGTTACTGCGCCATGTGACCATGACACTGCACTTGTGTGTTCTGTGAGAGGCAAGAAGTTTTGAGTTTCAGTGTCTTTACGTGTTCCAAATGCGTGCCATCGAAAGGGAGATATAAATTTATGTAGACCAGCAAAAGCACACCAGCAAAATATGCGTATAATGTACGATACACATTTATTTAGTTTATTTTGTACAATGACCAACAAATACACAATTATTTCACAAATTATCACACTCCTACATGTTTCGACACTATCGTGTCATCCTCAGGGAGCTTGTAATCAATACCTTGCCAAGTTACACAAATGTTTCAAAAGCAGCTGTTGGTAATGCGATTTACAATTAAGATCTTTCACATAGGTTTTATGACACGATAGTGTCGAAACATGTAGCAGTATGATAATTTGTGAAATAACTGTGCATTTGTTGGTCATAGTACAAAATAATACAAGATGCATGGTACAAACACTAAAATATTAAAATATGGTACACGTTTTACTGGTGCGCCTTAGTTGGTCCGCTGCATGAATTTAGATACTGAGTGTCTTTCCCTACATTCTGTTTCGGTTATGAGCAGGTACATCGTCAAATGCTGATGAAGGAAGTTTTGTATGTAGCTAAGCAACTTTTGTCACTGAATGTTATCTGCGTAGGCCTCACTGGCGCAGATTGTCAATATTCCTCTACCTCCGGGTTTGATACTTTCACATGGAAGGTGAGCATAGGGAGTGAAAGAATCGACTAATGAGAGATTCTTAGAAATCTTCAGTTGGAAAGTACGAATGAAGAAGCCAACTTGAAAGACCTAACATAAATAGGAGAGTAGTATTAAAGTCGATGTCAAAGACTGAGGGTCCTATACGGTGGAGTGGATTGAGGTGGCTGATTGTAGGAGAGGGTAAAACGTTATGTGGAACCAAGACACTTTTGCGAGTGATGTAAACAAAGAACTGTTTGGCACTCACAGAACTGCCGCTGCCCAGTCAACAACACTGTACAGTGGAGTGACGCAGTGACACGGAGAGGAGGAAGTGGCCAGAAGCTGGAGGTGAGTTCCAGACGAATCATAATTTTGCAGGCCTATTCTTTGGGAGAATGAAATGATGGAAGGTGAGATGGGCGGGCACGTAGCACGGATGGTATCGATGATGACTGCACCAAGAAGTGAGTTTAGAAATCTGACGAGTACACGTGAGTTGGATCTCAGTGCTGTAGACATAATGATAATATTAAAAAAGGAGTGTTTAATTAATAAACAGGGTGGAAGTATGTTGTCTGGGTTCATTTATGTCTGGTAGAGAGTGGAGAATAGGCCTCTATTTGGATGTATTCAGTGCGTAAAGGATAGGGTACAGAAAAATCAAGCCTGGAGCTTCTGTTTCTAGTAGAAAAGTTGGCTGAACTGCGGTTAAATTGCTTCGTTTACATGCATAATTATGGAGGACCACTTATGTGGCCTCGAACCTACACTTACACAGTATATATATATATATATATATATATATATATATATATATATGGGGACCGCGGTATCACAGCGGTTAAGGTGCTGTGCGACAAATCGGAAGGTCACTGGTTCGATCCCAGCTGGTGTCATTGGAATTTTTCATTGACATAAAATCTTTCCGATCGCACTATGGCCCTGGGGTCGACTCATCCTCTAACAGAAATGAGTACCAGGAGTATTTCCTGGGGGTAAAGGCGGCCGGTCCGTAAGGCTGGCAGCCTTACCATCATCCTGTGCCGTTGTCATGTAATCTGGAAACCTTAACTTCCTGGACCACTCCTGGCCTGTAATGGGACTGCTTTACCTTTTTACACACACACACACACACACACACACACACATATATATATATATATATGTCACACTCTTAAATATTCAGGAATATTCACGGATTAGAATTCGTTAATTCAGAGATGAAACTCTCAGCAGAAACTGGTTTCTCCCATTCGACCTGCAAATTCTGAACTAAGACATTGCTAATACATGGCTTCCGCTCCCTCACAATAATTAGAATGAAAATTCTCCTGACGATAAAAAGGGAACAAAAATGATTTTCTATGTTAATTCTTTGTACAAATTTTAAAATGGCGGGGGCACAAAGCTTTGCGAAGTATTGAGGCCCACACTTCACATTTGATGGTGGATTTATTCACCGGTGTGCTCGCTTACAAACACGTGTTGCACGTCTTGTTCCTCGCCGCACCTACAAAATATCTACATTAAAGTAAATTCCGAGGCAGTTATTATCCAGAATCTGTACAGAAAATACAAATATTAATATTACACCATCATTGCCACATTATTTCTGCATGTCCGCCATTTATTTCAGTGCCGATAGCAAATTGCTCTCCTGTGTAAGTTTTTAAGGCATGGCACCTCATTGCTCTACTCCCCGTTTCTCCTCTGTAAAGTACAGACTCTTAACTTCCATACGCACCGAGTTTTGCATCCATATGCCGCACAAAACTTCCTAACGTACCTGTAGAAAATATTAAGGAAAACGAAATCTGTTTCATTTGCTGCCCCTCCGTTACAAAGTTATAAATTTCGTGAACAAAGCCCTGTTGCGAGATGGGTCTTAAATACAGTGCGGAACACAGAAATGATTCACAAGAATACAGATTTAAGAACTCGTCTTCAGTATATATAATTTCATATGGTTTTCACCCCCTTTTATAGGCCACGCAGGCCCTTAGGGTGAGTAGAGGTACAGCTCTACACTTTCTAGGACCTTTCGGCGCTAGATGGGGGTGAGGGGGTCAGCCCCACGCCCCGGCCGCCTCTACTCCCGGAAAAGACCCGGTACCCATCGCACAGGAGGCTGGGTGGGCCCCAGGGTCGGTCTGGACGGGCGGAAAGTCTCGTATCCACAGGGATTCGATCCCGGACCGTCCAGCCCGTAGTCACTCGCTTTACCGACTGAGCTACCCGGCCCACACAGAATTTTACATATCTCTAGTAAAACACTAATTTACTTACGTTATACGTAAGTTATACATTGTACCCTGCCTTATGGGTTTGCCCGATTCATTTACTGGAGAACGGGGGAATAATGGTTGGATTCCCGGTACGGGCCCTCACTGCGTCCCACGCAATGGGCGCCAGCGGCGCCTTTCCCGGAGTTTAAAGCGGTCGACCGAAGTGACCGCTTACCCCATCTGGTGCCAAGATTCAGAATGAGTCTGGCTAACTCTCCCCGCTCCCTTTGCCTCCCTGACGCGCCAAGGACCAACCATACTTTTTCTTTGTACTGGCCGTAATATAAGTTCATTAGAATGACCTGCGTTCTTCGCCAGTGTCTTATAAATTTCCATACGGCAGTTACTTTATTTACCCTTTAAGGACAAATATTAACGTGAGCTATATTTAAAGACCCAATCCGTACCGCACAGTAAACAC
>Ga0123355_10016106_pt1 | contig 11772 bp, 11 predicted proteins | sample TergutEmb28metaG_3_FD_89872 | JGI IMG/M metagenome (GOLD analysis project Ga0123355, IMG submission 89872) | Embiratermes neotenicus P1 segment gut microbial communities from Petit-Saut dam, French Guiana - Emb289 P1 | ecosystem: Host-associated > Arthropoda: Insects > Digestive system > Gut ...
TATTGAATGATTCTGTGTTTGTTGTGAGTGTCTGGGGCGGTCAATATAGAGAGGAACTGTTAGTGAATGTTATTGTGTTTGTTGTGAGGGTCTGGGGAGGACAATATAGGCAGGAACTGAAACTGAATGTTACTGTGTTTTTTGTGAGAGTCTGGGGAGGACAATATAGAGAGGAACTGATACTGAATGTTTCTGTGTTTATTGTGAGGGTCTGAGGCGAACAATATAGAGAGGAACTGATACTCAATGTTACTGTATTTGTTGTGATGGTTCTGGGGCGGACAATATAGAGAGGAACTGATACTGAATATTACTTTGTTTGTTTAGAGGCTCTGGGGAGGGAAATATGGAGAGGATAATATACTGAAAGTTAATGTGTTTGTTATGAGGGACTGGGGATTGAAATATAGAGAGGAACTGATACTGAATGTTTCTGTGTTTGTTGTGAGGGTCTGAGGAGGACAATAGAGAGAGGAACTGTTACTGAATGTTACTGTGTTTGTTTAGATTGTCTGGGGAGGGAAATATGGAGGGGATGAGATACTGAAAGTTACTGTGTTTGTTCTGATGGACTGGGGAGTGAAATACATAGAGGAACTGATACTGAATGTTCTTGTGTTTGTTGTGAGGGTCTAGGGAGAGCAATAAAGAGAGGAACTGTTACTGAAAGTTATTGTTTTTTTTGTGAGGGACTGGGGACAACAATATAGAGAGGAAAAGTTACTGAATGACATTATGTTTGTTGTGAGGGTCTGGAGAGTTCAGTATAGAGAACAACTGTTACTGCTTGTTACTGTGTTTGTTGTGAGGGATTGGGGATTGCAATATAGATAGGAAATGATACTGAATGTTACTGTGTTCGTTGTGAGTGTCTGGGAGGTGCAATACAGAGAGGAACTGATAGTGAATATTAAAGTGTTTATTGTGAGTGTCTGTGGAGAGCAATATATAGAGGAACTGTTACTGAATGTTACTGTGTTGGTTTGAGTGTCTGGGGAGTTAAATAGAGAGAACAATTTTTACTGAATATTACTGTGTTGGTTTTGAGTTTCTGGTGAGTACAATATAGAGAGGGACCGATATTGAATTTTATTGTGTTTGTTGTGAGGGTCTGGGGAGTTCAGTATAGAGAGGAACTGTTACAGAATGTTACTGTGTTTTGTTGTGAGTGTCTGGGTAGGGCAATATAGAGAGGAACAGATACTGAATATTACTGTGTTTGTTGTGAAGATCTGGGGAGTGAAATAAAGAGAGCAACTGATACTGAATTTTACTGTGTTTGGTGTGAAGTTCTGGGGAGGATAATATGGAAAGGATCTGATACTGAATGCTACTCTGTTTGTTGTGAGGATCTGGGGAGTACAATATAGAGAGGAACTGATACTGAATGTTACTGTGTTTGTTGTGAGGATCTGGGGAGTACAATATAGAGAGGAACTGATACTGAATGTTACTTTGTTTGTTGTGAGGGTCTGGGGAGAACAATATAGAGAGGAACTGATACTGAATGTTACTCTGTTTGTTGTGAGGGTCTGGGTAGGGCAATATAGAGAGAAACTTGTATTGAATGATACTGTGTTTGTTGTGAGTGTCTGGGTAGGGCAATATGGAGAGGAACGGATACTGAATGTTTCTAGGATTGTTGTGGAGATCTGGGGAGTTCTATATAGAGAGGAACTGTTACTGAATGATATTGTGTTCGTTGTGAGTTTCTGGGGAGGGCGAAATAGAGAGGAACTGATACTGAATGTTACTGTTTTTGTTGTGAGTTTCTGGGTAGTGCAATAATGAAAGGAAATTATACGGAATATTACTGTGTTTGTTGTGAGCGTCTGGGGAGTGCAATGTAGAGAGGAACTGTTACTGAATGTTACAGTGTTTGTTGTGTGTGTTTGAGCACTGCAATATAGAGAGGAACTGATACTTAATGATTCTGAGTTTTTGTGATGGTCAGACGGAAGCCAATACAGAACGGAACTAATACTGAATGTTACTCTGTTTGTTGTGAGGATGTGGGGAGTGAAATATAGCGAGGAATTCTTACTGAATATTACTTTGTTTGATGTGAGTGTCTGGGGAGGGCAGAATAGAGAGGAACTGATACTGAAATTTACTGTGCTTGCTGCGAGGTTTTGGGGAGATCTTTATACAGAGGAACTAATACTGAATTTTGCTGTGTTTGTTGTGAGAAACTGGGGAATGCAATATAGAGAGGAACTCTTACTGAATATTATTTTTTTTTTTTGTGAGCTACTGGGGAGGGCAGTATAAGGAGGTTCTTGATACGGAATTTTACTCTGTTTTTTTTTTGCGAGGATCTTGGGATTTCTGTAGACAGAGAAACTGATACCGAATATTACTGTCTTTGTTGTAAGAGTCTGGGGAGTGCAATATAGAGAGGAAATGTTAGTGAAAATTTTTTTTTGTTGTGATGGTCAGAGGAATTTTATATAGAGAAGAATTGGTACTGAATGTTACTCTGTGTGTTGTGAGGGTCTGTGGAGTGCAGTATAAAATTGTACTAATACTGATTTTTACTGTGTTTGTTGTGAAGATCTGGGAATGGCAATATTTAGAGGAATTGATTCTGAATGTTACTGGGTTTGTTTTGAGGGTCTGGGTAGTGCAATATACCGAGGAACTGATACAGAATATTACTGTGTTTGTTGTGAGGATCTTTGTAGTTCTATATAGAGAGGAACTGTTTCTGAATATTTTTGTGTGTGTTGTGAGTTTCGGCGAGTGCAAAATTGAGAGGAACTAATACTGAATGTTACTGTGTTTGTTGTGATGGTCTGGGCAGTACAATAGAGATTGGAACTAATACTGAATATTACTCTGTTTGTTATGAGGTTCTGGGTTGTGCAATATTTTGAGGAACTCTTACTGAATACTTCTGTCTTTTTTTTTTTGATGGTCTGGCGAAGTCATTATAGAATGGATCTGATACTGAAAGTTACTGTGTTTGTTGCGAGGGTCTGTGAAGTGCAATATAGAGAGGAACTGATAATGAATGTTACTCTGTTTGTTGTGAGGTTCTGGGTAGTGTAATTTAGAGATTATCTAATACAGAAAATTACTATGTTTTTTTGTGAGCGTCTAGGGAGGGCAATATACAGAGGAACTGACACTTAATTATACTGTGTTTCTTATGATGATCAGACGGAATTCAATGGAGATCGGAACTAATACTGAAAGTTACTGTGTTTGTTGTGGGTGTCTGGGGATTTCAATATAGTGAGGAACTGTTACTGAATGTTATTCTGTTTGTTGCGAGGGTCTGCGGAGTGCAATATATAGACGAACTGTTACCGAATATTAGTCTGTTTGTTGTGAGGTTCTGCGGAGTGCATTAGAGGGAGGAAAATTTTCTGAATGTTACTCTGTTCTTTGTGAGGATCTTCGGGGTGCAATATAGAGAGGAATTGAAACTGAATTTTACTGTGTTGTTGTGAGTGTCTGGGGAGTGAAATATACAGAGGAACTGATATTGAATATTGCTGTATATTTTTGTGTGGGTCTTTGGAGTTCAATGTAGAAAGTAACTGTTACTGAATATTGCTGTGTTTGTTCTGGGTATCTGGGGAGTTCAATATAGAAAGGAACTGTTACTGAATAATGCTGTGTTTGTTGTGGGTGTCTTGAGAGTTCAATATAGTATGGAACTGTTACTGAATATTACTCTGTTTGTTGTGAGGGTCTGGGGTTTCAATATAGAAAGGAACTGTTACAGAAATTTGCTCTGCTTCTTGTGAGGGTTTTGGAACAACAATATAGAGAGGAACTTATATTGAATATTACTGTGTTTGTTGTGAAATTCTGGGGAGGACATTATAGAGAAGAATTGATTTGAATATTACTGGGTTTGTTATGAGTGTCTGAGGATTGCAATATAGAGAGGAACTCATACTGAATTTTACTGGGATTGTTGTGAAGTTCTGAGTAGTGCAATATAGAGATGAATTGATACTCAATATGAATGGGTTGTTTGTGAGTGTCTGGCGAGTGCAATATAGAGAGGAGATGATACTGAATATTACTGGGTTTTATTGTGAGGGTCTGGGGTTGGCAACATACAGAGGAAATGGTACCTAATTATACTGTGTTTTTTATTTTCAGACTGAAATCAAAGGAGAACGGAACTAATATTGAAAGATACTGTGTTTGTTGTGAGGGGCTGGGGATTTCAATATAGAAAGGAACTGCTACTGAACTTTACTGTGGTTTTGTGAGGGTCTGGGAACAACAATGTAGATAGGATCTGGTACTGAATGTTACTGTGTGTGTTGTGAGGGTCTGCGGAATGCAATATAGAGAGGAAATGTTACTGAATATTTCTGTGTTTTTTGTGAGGGTCTGCGGAGTGCAATATAGAAAGGAACTGTTACTGAATGTTACTCTGTTTCTTGTGAGTGTCCAAGGAGTGCTATATTGAAAGGAACTGTTACTGAATGTTAATGTGTTGGTTATGTGGTTCTGGGGAGACCAATATAAGGAGGAACTGATACTGAATGATACTGTGTGTGTTGTGAGGGTCTGGGGAGGACAATATTGAGAGGAACTGTTACTGAATGTTACTGTGTTGGTTGTGTGTTTCTGGGGAGAGCAATATAAGGAGGAACTGATACTGAATGTTACTGTGTTTGTTGTGAGGTTCTGATTAGTGCAATATAGAGAGGAATTGATACTGAATTTTAGTATGTTTTTGTGAGGGTCTGGATAATGCAATATAGAGAGGAACTGATACTGAATGTTACTGGGTTCATTGTTTGCATCTGGGGAGTGCATTATTGACAGTAACTGATACTGAATGTTACTGGGTTTTTTGTGAGGGTCTGGGTAGTGTAATATAGGGTAGAAATGATACTGAATTTTAATGGGTTTGTTATGAGGATCTGGGGAGTGCAATATAGAGAGGAACTGATGCTGAATGTTACTCTGTTGATTGTGAGGATCTGGGGAGTTCTATATCGAATGGAACAGTTACTGAATTTTACTCTGTGTGTTGTGATTGTTTGGGGAGTGCCATAATAAAAGGAACTGGTACTGAATATTTCTCTTTTTTTGTGAGTGTCTGGGAAGTTTAGTAAAGAAAGGAACTTTTTGTGAATGTTGCAGCGTTTGTTGTGACTGTCTGAGTAGTGCAATATGGAGAGGAAATGATACCGAATATTAATGTGTTTGTTGTGAGTTTCTTGGGAGAACAATATAGAAAGGAACTGATACAGAATATTACTTTGTTTTTGTGATTTTGTGGGGAGGGCAATAGAGAGAGGAGCTGAAACTGATTGGTTCTGTGTGTGTTTTGAGTTTCTGGGACTTCAATGTAGAGAGGATATGACACTGAATTTTATTCTGTTTTTTGTGAAGCTCTGGGGAGTGCAATATAGAGAGGAACTCTTACTGAATGTTACTGTCTAGATTGTGAGGATCTGTGGAATTCTATATAGAGAAGAACGTTTACTGATTGTCACTCTGTTGTGTGGGTCTGAGTAGTGCATTATAGAGAGTAATTGGTACTGAATCTTACTTTGTTTTGTTGTGAGGGTCACAGGAATGCAATATAGAAAGGAACTGATACTGAATTTTACTCTGTTTGTTATGAGGTCTGGGGAGAGCATAATAAACAGGAACTTATACTGAATGTTACTGTGTTGGTTGTGAAGTTCTGCGGAGTTCCATATAGAGAAGAATTGATATTGAATATTACTCTGTTGGTAGTGAGGGGCTGGGGAGGGCAATATAGAGTGGAACTTATACTAAATATACCGCTTTTGTTGTGAGTGTCTGAGGAGGACAATGTAGACAGGATATGATACTGAATATTTCTCTGTTTGTTATGAGCGTCTGGGAATTGCAATAGATAGAGCAACACTTACTGAATGTTGCTTTGTTTGTTGTGAGGTTCTGGGGTGTGCAATATAGAGAGGAACTGATACTCATTATTTCTGTGTTTATTGTGAAAACCTGGGTATATCTATATAGAGAGGAACGGATACGGAATGTTAATTTGTTTGTTGTGAGTGTCTGGGTAATTAAATATAAAAGGAACTGATACTGAATTTTACTCTGTTGTTTGTGAAGATCTGGGGCGTTCTATATAGAGAGGAACTGTTACTGAATGTTACTGTGTGTGTTGTGAGAGTCTTGGGAAGGCAATATAGATAGGAACTGGTACTGAATATTACTGTGTTTCTTTTGAGTGTCTGGGGAGTGCAATATAGATAGGAACTCTTACTGATTTTTACTCTGTTTTTTGTGAGGTTCTGAGGATTGCAATATTGAAAGGAACTGATACTGAATATTACTGTGTTTGTTGTGATGTTCTGGGGAGAACCGTATAAGAGGAACTGATACTGAATATTACTGTGTTTGTTGTGAAGTTCTGTTGAAATCATTATAGAATGGAACCGATACTGAATGTTTCTCTGTTTGTTGTGTGGTCCTGGGTAGAGCAAAATAAAGAGGAATTGATTCTGAATGTTACCATGTTTGTTATGAAGATCTAGGAAGTGCAATATAGAGAGAAATTAGTCCTGAATATTGCTGTGTTTGTTGTGAATTTCTGTTGAGTTCAATATAGAGAAGAACTGATATTGTATTTTACTCTGTTTGTTGCGAGTGTCTGTGGAATGAGAGTAAAACATAATATGTGTGATTTCATTAAATTTTGCTTTTGAAAAAAATAGAAATATAGAATACATACATTTTTCAAGAAGTATTTACATACATTACTCTGAATTATATTTTACCTTCCCTTTTCATGCTTATTGATTTATTCACAGTGGTTCTTGCTTAATGTCTAATTGTCTCTCATCTCTCTTCTGCAAATTTGTTTGTGTCCTTGTCTTTGTTTTGCAGCACGTTTTAAGGCATTCTCTATTCTGTGTCATATTTTCATTACTTTCCTTACTCTTATTTTTTCATATGAACATTTTTTTGCTTATAGCAGCACGTTCCTGAAGGTAATATTTAATAACCACTGTGCCTCAGAGATTTAAGCGAGAGAGACTGTGACTGTGCCACGTGTTATATAAGTGTGGCTCTAGTTATGAGCGCGGATATGAAATTAGGTGTATTATTTTAATTGAGTTAATTAATTAAAGGAGTTACATATGGGCGTGTGCTGTTCCATACAGTTAGTTGGAAGTTCTTTTGTGTAAATTGTTTAAATCACGCAGGCTGTGGACTGTGTGTAAGACTAATTACGGCAGATTGGAGAGGGCGTAGTTCATAATGTAGGTCATAACATTACCAAAATTTAATAATAAAAAATTCGTTGTTCAGATGTCAGTCTTTATAATCTTATTTCAAATTGTACCACTTATTTCGTCCCAAATTCCGGCCATTACCAAGTACTGTTTTTTGAGAAATTTTATTATTCCTCACTGAACTTGTAACATAAAAATGATATCCCACAGTTTACAGTATCATTCATGTTAAGAAGCCGGTGGCAAACAATTGTGCTGTAAGTAAACTGAAGTTGTGTGAAATAGCTTTTTGCCCAAATATATTGTTAAAGTAACAAACATAAACCTTCATACAAATGCATATTGTAATGTTTATGTACATTAAAATACTCCATTATTACCTGGGTGCTGATAAGTCGTTAGCCCGACCAGGAAGCAAACAAGCTCGGAAAAATGTGAAGGACACGCGCGATATCAACAACATGGAGACGCGAGCTGACATCAAGTTTGTTTTCTTGCAAGACAAGGCGCCGAAGGAAATTCACGCCATTCTGACAGAAGCATTAGCATGTTTCCTTCCTAGTCATGCTAAGGAATTATCATCACCCTCGTTTGTAACCTTGTATTATAATTATATTTCACATAAAATATTCTTGTGGTTATTTTAACAGATGGAAAAATTGACATAAAAGCTAATCAAAATCAAATGTCTGCTTATTTAAAGCACTACCAAGTAAATAATGTGTGTGTTTTTGTGAAGAGTGAGAATTGGTTGTAATTTGTTTTGTTGGATTACACCCGTGCCTATTGTGAGTGTATTTAGTGAAGTGCGAGAATTGATTGTAAATTGTTACGTTGGTTTACAGCTGTGTTCATTGTGAGTGTATTTGTGAAGAGTGAGAATTGCTTGTAAATTGTTACGTTGGTTTACAGCTGTGTTCATTGTGAGTGTATTTGTGGAGAGTGAGAATTGCTTGTAAATTGTTACGTTGGTTTACAGCTGTGTTTATTGTGAGTGTATTTGTGAAAAGTGAGAATGGATTGTAATTTGTTACGTTGGTTTACAGCTGTGTTTATTGTGAGTGTATATGTGAAGAGTGAGAATTGGTTGTAATTTGTTTTGTTGGATTACACCCGTGTCTATTGTGAGTGTATTTAGTGAAGTGCGAGAATTGATTGTAAATTGTTACGTTTGTTTACAGCTGTGTTCATTGTGAGTGTATTTGTGAAGAGTGAGAATTGATTGTAATTTGTGGCATTGGTTTACAGCTGTGTTCATTGTGAATATGTTTGTGAAGAGTGAGAATTGATTGTAATTTGGTCCGTCGGTTTACAGCTGTGTTCATTGTGAGGTTATTTGTAAAGAGTGAGAGTTGATTGTAATTTGTTGTGTTGGTTGAAGCTGTGTTTATTTTGAGTGTATTTGTGAAGAGTGAGAATTGAATGTAATTTTTTACGTTGGTCTGGAGGCTGTGTTTATTGTGAGTGTATTTGTGAAGAGTGAGAATTGATTGTAATTTGTTACCTTGGTCTGGATGCTGTGTTTATTGTGAGTGTATTTGTGAAGAGTGAAAATGAATTGTATTTTTTTGCGTCGGTCTACAGCTGTGTTTATTTTGAGTGTGTTTGTGAAGAGTGAGAATTGATTGTAATTTGCTCCGTCGGTTTACAGCTGGGTTTATTTTGAGTGTATTTTTGAAGAGTGAGAATTGATTGTAATTTGCTCCGTCGGTTTACAGCTGGGTTTATTGAGAGAGTATTTGTAAAGAATGAGAATTGATTATAATTTGTCACATGTGTTTACATTTGTGCTTATTGTGAGTATATTTGTGAAGATTGAGAATTGATTGTAAAATTTTACGTTTGTTTTCAGTTGTGTTTATTGTGAGTGTATTTGTGAATATTGAGAATTGATTGTAATTTGTTACATTGGTTTAGAGTTGTGTTTATTGTGAGTGTATTTGTGAAGAGTGAGAATGGTTTTTAATATTTTAAGTTGGTTTACAGCTTTGTTTATTATTAGTGTATATGTGTGGAGAGTGAGAATTGCTTGTTATTTATTACGTCGGTTTACAGCTGTGTTTATTTTGAGTGTATTTGTGAAGAATGAGAATTGTTTGTAATTTGTTACGTTAGTTTACAGCTGTGTTAATTGTGAGTGTATTTGTGAAGAGTGACAATTAATTGTAAGTTGTTTTGTTGGTTTTCAGCTGTGTTTATTGTGAGTGTGTTTGGGAAGAGTGAGAATTGATTGTAATTTGTTACGTCGGTTTACATCTGTGTTCATTGTGAGTGTATTTGTGAAGAGTGAGAATTGATTGTAATTTGTTGCGTCTGTTAACATATGTGTTTATAGAGAGTGTATTTGTGTAGTGAGAATTGATTGTAGTTTGTTGAGTCGTTTTACGGCTGTGTTTATTGTGCGTGTATTTGTGAAGAGTGAGAATTGTTTGTAATTTTTTTCGTCGGTTTACAGCTGTGTTTATACTGCAACGTGTTTTTAAGTGTAATTTTTAATGTGATTGTCACTCTAATAGTAGACTGGAAATTAGGAATGTGGTGTTGAGGGAGAAAGTTTGCTGTAACATGTATACGTTAACAGGGGGATGGTGAAATTTCATTGAGATTTAGGTAAATGAGATTTGTGGTGCATGGGACATTTTTCGGAAAATTCAAGGTCTCTACAAAATGTTTGTCTGAAAATCTGAAGGCATAATATTGTCACAGGTTGAAGGGATAACATTAGATCTTGTTTTAGAGCTATCGAGTGTGGGGTGTCAACTGGATTCATCTGGGTGTGTACACAGACACTGAGATGGCATCAGTGTACCAGACTGGGCGATGCTTTCCATCCGTGAGTCTGAAATAGCTTCATAAACAGTTTTTCCAAAATCTGAACAGTGCAGCTGCTCATTACATCGGACTATATTTTATTGATCCTAGCGAAAACTGTGCTGTTGCTGTGGCCATTTGGCTGATATAATGCCGAGAATAACCAACAGTGATTTTTTATCAGTTTCATGACGACACGCTATGAAATCCCCAACACAATACTCACAGCTAAATCCACACGCACATTGCGTTTCTGTTGCTTGTTCAGTAACTCCATGGAGTACGAGGGCGCGCTGATAAGTCCTTAGCCTGACCTACTTCCCGATGTCCTAGGACTAAATCGATAGTGTCGTTGGAAAGACGGGACTTTTCATATATCGAGTTGGAAGTCTTTTCTTGTTACAGAGGCTGAAATGAAGCATGACATGCGAAGTGCGCGATTTCAACAACATCGGGACGCGAGCTTTCATCAATTTTTTTTTCCTGCAAGGCAAGGGGCGAAATGAAATTCACGTCAGTCAGACAGAAACATTCAGGGAATATGCACCATTGTGTGCCACCGTCAAAAACTGGGTGGTCCAGTTCAACTCTGGCTATTTTTCCACCTGTGATGCGCCTCGTCCTGGACGACTCAAACAGTGCCCACCCCGGAGGTTACTGATCAAATTCTCGATCTAATCTTGGAAGGCCGTCGTATTTCAGCTAAATCAAAAGCTGAGCAAGTGGGCATCTCACGTGAGCAGGTTGGGTCCATAGATCATGAAGTTTCGGAAATGTGGAAGCTCTCCGCAAAGTGGGTCCCGAAATGCCTGAACGCGGATCAAAAAAGTCAACAATGCCAGTCTTCTGAGTAAATTTTGGAATTTTTTTCTGCGCGATCCAAATGATTTCCTGTTGCGATTGGCGACCGTGGACATAACCTGGTTATATAACTATGACCCGGAGACAAATCAACAATCAATGCAGTGGCGGCGTAGCGGCTCACCCCGCCTCAAAAATTTCCAAGTGTAAAAATCCGCTGGAATATTCTCACCTAGATTTTTTTTTAATAATGGCGCCATCCTCCTCATTGATTATCTTCCAAAGAGTCAAACTATCAACGCGGAGTGTTACTCATTATTGGTGGTTTAATTGAAGGACATTTTGAAGAAAAAACTTCGCGGGGGGTTCACCAGAAGCGTCTTGTTCCTGCACGACAATGCCCCGAATCACCACGCATTTATATCTCAGAACAAACTGGCCTACCTGGTTTTCCAGCGTCTTGATCACCCACCTTGTTCTCTGGATCTGACACCGTCGGACTGCCACCTGTTCGTGGACTGAAAAAGGAATTGAAATGTAGCCATTTTTCATCCGACGCGGAGGTTATTCCTGCCGTGGAGACCTGGTTGGACCGACAAATTCTGAATTTTTTTTTGAGTGACTAGCAACAGGCTGAGAAGTGTATTGGGCTTGATGGGGACTTTGTTGAATAAATACAGAATTTGGTCGCTGTAGCTTGTGTCCTTCCCGGTTGGGCTAAGTTCTTATCAGCACCCCCTCGTACAGTGCAACTTGGGATGTCTTAGTCGATCAAGTGATGTACAGATTACTGCATGCAGTGCAGTGCAACAGGCAGTGTGTTGACGGTTCAAGTGATGTACAGATTACTGCATGCAGTACAGTGCAACTGGCGATGTATTGACGGTTCAAGTGATGTACAGATTACTGCATGCAGTACAGTGCAACTGGCGATGTATTGACGGTTCAA
>Ga0123355_10016107_pt1 | contig 11772 bp, 11 predicted proteins | sample TergutEmb28metaG_3_FD_89872 | JGI IMG/M metagenome (GOLD analysis project Ga0123355, IMG submission 89872) | Embiratermes neotenicus P1 segment gut microbial communities from Petit-Saut dam, French Guiana - Emb289 P1 | ecosystem: Host-associated > Arthropoda: Insects > Digestive system > Gut ...
TAATTCCACAACATTTCTGTAATATCAAAGACGCTAAAATTGCTGGTATCAACATCTGTATAAAGGGCCAGTGCCTTGGCCTTTTGGCCCCCGCGGAAGTACAAATGCCCCAATGCCGCAAGTACCAGCATGCGGAAATCCTTTTCCACGGCACTTTCCTCCAGCATAGCTTCATAGACAGGAATCGCTTCTGGTGCGTGGCTTTGTAGGTAATGAGCCGCAAGATATGATAATACCGCAAAACGCCTGTCACCTTGGTCAAAGAAATACCGATACAACTCGAAGTCCGCCAAGGGCACCATTGGCCGCACTGCAAGTGGTTCGTCTATCACAGTACGCCTGCCTGCCCCCAGGCATACATATGAGAAGCCTTCTATTGCGTCTATTACCAGGCGGTCGCTTTCGTCGTTAAAGGCATGCTCTGTGGCGCCGCGCATGGTTGGGTGAGATACGTACACATATTTTGCATCACCGCGCCGGGTTAATTCGAACTGGGTAAGATTGGATTGCAGTAGTGGGGCAGCAGTTTCATCGCCATTTAGCAATAGAAAATGGTATAGCGCATTTACTTTTCTTCCCCCAAGCTTCCGCTCCAAAGCGTGTTTTGCGGTGACAAGTATCGCTTCTTCGTGGGTCTGGCGCAGGCGAGTGTGGGCCGGGTCTGTTAGTAGCAGATAATATACATAAACGGCCAAGCGGAGCTCCATTTCTGTATTGGAAAGCACTTGCCCCAGGGCATATGTGGGCACGTCTTCCACCCGGTTGGCAAAAGATGATTGCACCAGGTACATGCTAAGCTCTGGCAGATCTATATGCAGGTCAACTGCTTGGCGGTAAAGCTGGTTTGCTTGATGGCTGTAATCGCTGTTTCTGATACGGCTCATGCACACGGCTTTAAGCACAAGGGGGTGCTGGGTAAGCTTGTATAGCCCCATAGCCTTTGCCGGGTCATGGAGCATTTCTTCGTAGATGTAGCTATCATAGGATTCCAGTATGCGGGAAATATCCGCGCCAGCCCGTGCCGCGCTAAGCAGTGTGGGCAAAAGATACAACTGGGGGGCCACACCGTTTGCATAGCACCTAAACAGCGCTTCGTAAAGGTATACGCTGTTGCATCTTTCGGTATAGGCGCGGGTGAGGTAGCTATAGGCCTCTTCGTATTCGCCGCTGGCAATGTGCAGTTTGGCCAGCATAACGTCATAGTGTGGCGAATATGCGGCGGCCTTTGCATAGGTCATGAACTGCTTCATGTGCTTTTTTGCGGCACGGGCCTTGCCTTTGTGGATTGACAGGTATGCCTGCAAGAAAAGGAAGTTGCCAAAATAGAAGGGCTCGTAGTCCCGTAAGTGTTTTTTGTATTCCATTGCCTTATCTATCATGGTGGTGGCTATGTCCAGGTGGTCGGCTTCTATTGCCATAAAAATGGCCAGGGAAAAAAGCCTAACATGGGGCTCATTTTGGCGGTGTGCCGTCATGGCCCCTTGGTAGGCTTTTTCTATGTGAGTTAGTTCGCTTGTATGCTCTGAATGCGCCGAAAAACTATGCGCCTGCCAATGGCGGAGCGTGTGGATTAATATGGACTTTATATCTTCCTTTATCATGGTTACCATTCCCCAATAGTCAAATGCAGGCGCTTTTGAGTGGCAAAACCTATAGTATGGGCGCGTACATTTATAGATGTTGATACATATGGCCACCTGCGAAACAGCCGCTGTGCGCTTTGAAAAGCGGTTGGCCTAATTTCGAATGGGATGTCATAGGACGTTTCTACTGTATACGAACCTGCGTAGAAACGGATAAAACGGTCTGGGCTATACATATCCACGGTAATGTTTGCGCCTGTGTTGTTAACAACTCTAATTACGCCTCTATCCTCGTAGCGGTAGCCTGCGCGGGGCAGGGTGATGACTATGGGCGCGGTTTTTGCCGCAGTAATTTCGCATGAGGCGTCGCCAACATGTATGCGCTCGCTTACAAATACGCCGGGCATAAGGGCTGGGTCTATTATTGCCGCAATACTGGCTATATTATTTTCGTCAAAACTGGTTAGCCTTTCTGTTGAAATAGAAAGCCAGGGGGCGCCGCCTTCTGTGGTAACTGGGGCGTCTGCGTAACCGCTGTCGGATTTGCGTACTCTTATCGTTGTAAGGGATTTCTCTGCCCACTTTTGGGCCACGTGGATGCACGGTAATTGGAATGTAATTGTAGTCTTTTGCTTGAGCTTAGAAAGCACGAAGAAATTATCCATGGCCCGTTCGCGATTTGGGTCTTTGTGCAGGCTTTCGTAAGCCTCTATATATGGGTAGCGGGTGGCCAGTAACAGCATGTAGAACTCGCTGGATGTAAACAGGCGGCGCGCGCTTGCCGGATGTGCTTGCGCGTATTGGTAGAAGTCTTGTATCGACGTTACGCCTATGCCTTCGTCTGTATGGATGGTCATGGGGGCGGTGTTAATGGTGACGGGCAGGGCTATCTCGCCGCCGTTTGATGTGATGTATGCTACGGTTTCTATTGTGGAATTACTGTTTTGTGGTGCTAAACTATATGTGATTGTTTGTGAGTTGCCCGTCCACTTGGTTGGGGTGAAGGTAAGGCCCGGGTAGCGGGAAAGTATGCGGCCCGTGAGTTCGCCTGTGCCGGTGTTTTTTATAACAAAACTGCCCTCGCCTGTGGTTGAGGAGAGGGTTAGGTTGGGGGTGCTGATGGATAGGGTTGGATGGGGGGTTTGCAAGTGGGATCACGCCTTTATTGCGTATTACTAGCGATTATACCATAAAAGATTAGGCTGCATTTTGCAGAACATTTTTTATCTTTGCGTAATATGTTAAAATAAAATGGAAGCATCCTAGACATATTACCCCTTACGTGCGGGAAGACCCCGTCCCTACAGGCCTTGTGGCCTGCGTAATATATGAAGCGTTTGCTGTTATGCTACTCGCTATAGATGCCGATTTTGACAAATTTGACCATATGCTCTACGCAGAGTGTGCGCTTGATGGGTTTTGATGATTTGGTTAAAAGCGCTTTCTCGTGAGTCAAGATGAGATTTCAAGGAGGAAATATATGAAAAAACTATTCGGAACCGACGGCGTGCGCGGCGTGGCAAACAGCGAGCTCACCCCAGAAATTGCACTCAACCTGGGCCGTGCAGGCGCACATGTACTTGCAAAATCCCCATCACCAAAGATACTGGTAGCCACAGATTCCCGCCGCTCTGGCGACATGCTTGCGGGGGCACTTTCCGCAGGGCTATGCTCTGTGGGGGCGGATGTATATCTTGCGGGCGTAATCCCTACCCCGGCAGTGGCGTATCTTGTACGACATTTGCAATTTGACGCCGGCGTAATGATTTCCGCGTCCCATAACCCCATGGCCGACAATGGCATAAAGTTTTTCAGCCACACAGGCTATAAACTACCGGACGCACTGGAAGAGGAAATAGAAAGCTACGTAGCCGCACCCGAAAAACTACCGCGTCCAACTGGTGCAAATGTAGGCACAATCCACAACTATCCATCGGCCGGCGAGGATTACATGGCCTACTTGCATTCCATTGTTAAAGGGCTATGCCTTAAGGGCATAAACATTGCCCTGGACTGTGCAAACGGCGCAACCAGCTATATTGCGGCAAAGGTATTCGAATCTTTGGGGGCCACTGTCCACGCACTTTTTAACGCCCCAGATGGCACCAATATCAACAGCAATTGCGGCTCCACCCATATGCAAAACTTGGCCGATTATGTAAAAGCCAACAAACTTGACCTGGGCCTAGCCTTTGACGGCGACGGCGACCGCATGCTGGCAGTAGACGGCTATGGCGAATTCGTAGACGGCGACCAAATCCTGGCCATATGCGGCCTGGACATGAAAGAGCGCGGCCTGCTACCTGGGAACACAATAGTGGCCACATCCATGAGCAACCAGGGCTTCGAAGTCATGTGCCGCCAAAACGGCATCATCTTACACCGCACAGATGTAGGCGACAGATATGTATTAGAAAAAATGCTGGCCGACAACTTGCCCCTAGGGGGCGAGCAGTCCGGCCATGTGATATTTGGCCAGCACAGTACCACCGGCGACGGGATGCTTAGTGGGTTACTGCTGTTAGATACGATTGCCAGGAAAAAGAAACCCCTTGCAGAACTTAAGCGTGTCATGGAGCACTTCCCGCAGATTTTGATCAATGTGCAGGTAGATAATGCAAAGAAGCGGGAATGGGAGAAGTATCCCAAGATCACAGACATGATTGCCCGCTTTGAGGGCGACATGGCAGGCGAAGGACGGATACTTGTGCGCCCCTCCGGCACAGAGCCGTTGGTGCGCGTTATGATAGAAGGGCGCGATATGGGGGAAATTACTCGTATGGCAGAGGCTTTGGCTGAGGTGGTTAAGGAGTTGCTGTAGTCAAGGTATGAGAACATGAAGGGGGCTGTCACACGTGACAGCCCCCTTTTTAAGTGTTTCCCCATCCCCATCCGTTATGTAATCATAAGACGTCTGATAAAAACAAAAGAGGTGAAGCCGTGACCGATAAAGAAATCGCCAAAAGGCTACAAAAAGGCGACACCACAGTTTTCCACCACCTAATGGAGAGCTACAACAAGCTACTATGGCTGGTAGTGGGCAATATCCTAGAAAAGGTAGGCACAGCAGAAGATATCGAAGACTGCATAAGCGATGTGTACTTAAAACTAATGGAAAACCCCAAAGCCTACAACCACAAACTTGGCTCGGTCAAGTCCTTCCTGGTGCGGGCCGCGAAAAACCGCGCCATAGACAGGTACCGCCAGCTTTCCAAGAACAATGTAATAGAACTATCCGAAGCGATGTTAACGGGGGCCATGATAGCCCAAAGTCAGGAAGACGATGTGCTTACGACCATCATCCAAACAGAAGGCAAAACGGCCATACTTGACGCAATTAATCTCCTGGGCGAGCCAGGCAAAGAAATACTAATACGCAGGTATTTCTTTGACGAAAAGCCAAAGGAGATAGCCACAAAAATGCAGTTAGGCGTCAAGGAAGTGGAAAACAAGCTCTACCAGAGTAAGCTAAAACTCAAAAAGCAAATCGAACACGCGGAGGTGTATTATGGATAAATTAGAACTGCTACTCGACCTTGATGACAAGGAACTTGATAGCTTAATGGAATACACCCTCCCCTTCACCAGCGAAAACAACGAAAACATAAAAAACTTGTTTGCCGCTGGCTGTGATAAGCTCAAGGAGGAAAAAATGCAAACCCGCAAGAAGACCAAGTTCACCGTGGCAATAATAGCCGCCGCGCTGTTTTGCCTGACAACAATAACAGCAATTGCCGCCAACCAAGGTGCGTTTTACGGCCTGTTTAGAAACCTGGATGACGTGGTTGGATATGTACAATACCCAAATATGTCGGTTACAAGCCAGGGCATTACCATGGAGCTAACCAGTTATTTGGCGGACGAAAGCGGCTTTGCAGTGGAGCTTACATTCACAAAGAGCGGCCGTGGTACATTTGCGGCAGATACTGTGGGGATAGGGTCATGGGATTGGTTTCACATGCGGGCCGCCGATGATGTTAACGATGATGTAATAATAAACAGTGCCCCTGCAGATGTAATGGTAGATGACAGAAGAATATGGGCCGCCTCCACCCATGTCACATCCGAAGATGGGGGAGTCTACCGCAATTTTACTGTTGCGCATCACAACCTGTTTGGCACCCATCGCCCCCCGCATCTCGATGCAACTGTAGATGGCGAAATCCCGGTTGATATAAGCGTTAACAGGTTAATCTACAATATAGAAGCCAAGCGCGAGACAGTAAACTTGGATTTCTACGAGCTTTATCAAGCTTCGGAAGTTGCAGAGATGCGCTTTAGCGGTATCCACGAATATGACATTGCTTGGGTGCGCCATTTGTTTGATAACTCGGAAGGCAACCTGTACGAAACAGAATCGGGCATCCAAATCCATTCCATTATATTTGTAAGGGCTACACACGAATGGAATATGGATATCCCGTACAGTTACATGGTTGGCATAAGATATACCACAAGGCAGGAGGCAGGCCAAACAGAAATGCATTTTGACATTATGGGGCTCACTGGCAATGAAGGCCCCCTTGATCTGGTGTCAGTTAACAGGGAAACGGGCATAGGGTACAAATTTTTCAAGATTGCCCCCTGTATGCACGAGTTGATGAATTATGGAATAAGCAGTTTTGAACATCTGCAAAATATAGACGGGATAGAGTTTGAGGTCTTTAGCAATAATTTTATTGCAGGCGACTGGCATATCCAAACACAAATCACCGCCAACCGCGAGGCCAGCCATGTTGTACTGGATAAGGCAATTGATTCCGGTGATCCAGATTTTGTTCCCGTTTTTGTTTATGCCAATATTGCGCTGTTTAGCACAACTATTGCCATGGATGTACTGGATAGCAGTGGCCGCGCAATTAGTACATGGGAGGATAGCCATGCGCATGATCCTTTCTTTGACTTTACACGTTCGGATGATTTTAGTTTGCGGTATGAAAATGGTGAGGAAGTGGTGTTACAGTTTAACGCGTTTGCAGCCGGTGATACTGGCGGCAGGATTAGGTACTGGTTTACGAGCTCCATGCCCACGAGCTATGAGTATTTTGTGCTTATGAATACTAGCCAACTGGTGGCAATTATTGTTGATGGGGTGGAGTTTTTGGTGGAGTAGCTGGATAAAGTGAAGGGCACTTGGATGTGTGGGATACTTACCCGCAATCTCCAAGTGCCCTTGTTAAGTTAAAACGTGTACATCTTAATAACAATTGCGTGATAAAGCCGCCGACCTGCCTGCACTATTTATAATTCATCTAATATTGAGGCAACTTTCTTTTTCCTGCTAATATTAATGTCAGCATATTTATCGATCAATGAGAATCCAAACATCATTTGATTATAGAACCATGTTAAGCAATGTAAAAGACGTTTTTCTCCCGCATGATTTACTGCCACATCGAAGGACATAAAGGGATCATTGCCTTTATTCGTAGACATAATGTCACGAAGCTCCATTGCTAGCACGCGCTCATCATCGCCTGTTATACTATATGAATATTCATTTAATTGGCATGCCAGTCGCAGTGTATCGCTATAATAGCTATTCTTAACGCGCAATGAAAGGGCATAATAGTCGCTACGTGGATCGTCTCTAACGTTAGTAAATCTACGGATAGATATGCCCTCAAATAATCTCGCCAATAACGCAACTGTAAATCCATACTTGTCGTACTCTCTTTTCAGCTGTTTCAACGCAGGAACAAAAACAATTCTGTTTACCTTTTCGCTTTGCATGTTGAACAACATGGTAATAAATGAATCCACATTGTATGCAAAATCTGACTCTTTTATCCAGCTAGTCAAAAGCCTTTCCTGTACATTGTCCGGTAACTTGCATGTATACCATGCCGCGAAATACTCCTGAAATGACCTGTGAGAAAAACGATAATTCAACCCTTCCTGAATTAACATGCACACAGATGATTTTAAGTCCTCTTGAAAATCTTCAATCTTGAACTTGTTTTTGTTTGTTCTTTCTTTGGCGTCTTTGATATATTGATGCAATTTTGCCTCTGTGAACTCATACGCACCATCAAAATAAGACTTAAAGCAAAAATGAGAAAACACAAGCTTAAAATCTTCACACCCCAAGCCTGTTCGAATATCCCTTGTGTATGCATCTTTAGTTGCGTCATGTGCATTGAAAAGTGTTGTAAACGCTTGCTCATAGAAATCATTGAGCTTATCTGGGATGGAGGCATGTCTATCATAAGTCAGCAACATGATAGTCAACAGGAGTGGATTTGATGCAAATGATTGGTATCTTTCGTATAGCTTTTCATTCAATTCATTAATAAAGTTTTTCTTTATGTCCTCGTCAAACTCTATCTTGTTAATTAAGCTTAGAGCTTGATCCTTCGTTAATGCCAGTGTTGTCATTTCAGCAAAGTCATTCCAGCCGATGAAATGCCCCGCCGGCCTTGATGAAATGATGTATCTGTTGTTATTGTATTTGTTGCATATACTCTTAATTTCGAGCGTCACTTTATCAGAGCGTTCTCTATTAACTTCATCAAACCCATCTAATAAAATAATATAGCCTCCTTTCTCCATGCTGTACTCAAAATACTTCTTTTCCAAAATAAATCCGTTGTCAACTAAAGAATTATATGCCATGTCAAACAATGATATATCTTTTGTGTCAACAGAATTAACGCTTCTCAACTCAATTATTCTCATAAGCGAGCAGGTTATTTATTGAACTTGTATCGATAGTTTTACCATTGTAATCGACACCTAGACATTCATAAAATGAATATAAGTCTTTCGGCACACGTCTGTAAATCAATGTCTTTATTTTCCCATGCTTCATTTCTGTATTTTCAAGATACTTTTCATAAGCATGCCCAAACTCAATTGACTCCTTGGCATCTAGGTCTTTGAAAAAAATCTTTACCTTCTCCCAGGCACCTTTGATGGAATCCTTGATTAGTTCTGATGCGACCTTTGCCATAATTGACTTAGAGTGATTTTCCATGCTTGTCATAGTATGTGCCCCCTATTGAATATCTATAACCTGTCAATATCATTAGTACAGTATAGACATTATTTATATCTGCATTATGCTAACTTAAGCTGAACTTGTAAAGTGTGTGATATTTCAACTCTCTACAAACCTGTGGAAATGATGGTGGGTTGTGGGTATAATGGTCTGTAATCCCTGAAGATGAAGGATGATGCCCTTGCAAGAGTTGCAAGGAAAGCCGCGAAACACGAAGAGCAAATATATGGAGGCGATGACTAATGCACAAAGACGAATACGATTTGCCATGCTCCCCACACATATGGAAGCCATGGCACTATAAACCCCAGAGAGGAAGCAAAAACATGACAACCCTACCAACCCGCCCCACCGCCCGCCGCGAACTAGTAGTAGACAACTACCACGGCACCAAAGTAGCCGACCCGTACCGCTGGCTCGAAGACGATGTTGCACCAGAAGTAAAGGCATGGAGCGACCAGCAAAACCAAGCCTTCCAAAGTTACATTAGTAAGCACCCCGTCCGCGACGAGCTTAAGGCCCGTATGACAGAGCTGATGCATTACGAGCGCAGTCTCCTGCCCCAATATAGGTCGGGCACATACTACACCTGGCGCAACAACGGCCTGCAAAACCAGCCCGTACTTTACGCCTCCCGCGAGCTTAACGCAGTTGGCGAGGTAGTGCTTGACCCAAACACCCTAAGCGCAGAAGGCACAGAGGCCGTAATGGTCACATCCTACAGCCCATGCGGCAGCTACCTGGCATATACAATCTCCAGCAGCGGCTCAGACTGGCAAGTTATTAAAGTCATGGACCTACGCACAAAAGAAAACCTGCAAGACTTGGTAAAGTTCATTCGCTTTAGCGGCATTACCTGGCTACCGGATAGTAGCGGCTTCTTCTACACCCGCTACCCACAGCCCCAGACCAGCGAAGTGCTTGAAACCAACACCCTGGGTGCAATGGCGTACTTGCATATCCTTGGCCAGCCCCAAGCTGAGGACGCGCTAATTCACAAAGACCCAGAGCATCTGGACTGGGGCTTTCATATAGAGGCGGACGAAGATAGAAATTGGCTGTTTATGGGCGTAACCTACAGCACCCTGTTCAAAAAACAGCTATATTTCAAGCCCATGAGCGAACTGGATAGCCCCTGGCGCCCAATAGCCACTACCTTCGATGAAGGCTACGATGTTATAGGTGCTACCGGTGACACTGCATACCTGTTCACACAAGAGAACGCCCCACTTGGCAAAGTGGTAAGCGTTACCCTGTCCGAAAACGGTGCAACCAACTGGCAGACCGTTATCCCCGAAACAGATGAAAGCATTGGCAACGTGTCGCTTATCAATAATCACCTGGTGTTTACTGTGCTTCATCATGCGTCCCACCGGATGAAAGTCCACGACCTTACGGGCGCATTTGTAAAGGAAATTGATTTGCCTCCTATGGTGTCCGTTCAAGGGATCTCCGGCTCGCAGAAGCGGGAAGAATTTTTCATCCAAATTGGGGGCTTCCTGTATCCGTCTACTATTTTGCGCTACGATTTTACCGGTGCGCCGCCACAGACTTGGTTCCAGCCAAAAATTAATTTCCCATTTGACGAATATGAAACCGTGCAAGAATTTGCCACATCCAAAGACGGCACAAAGGTGCCCATGTTTATCACCCGCAAGCGGGGGCTTGTTAAAGACGGCTCCAACCCAACTTTGCTATACGGGTATGGCGGTTTTAATGTTGACATGACACCTGTGTTTTCTGTGCAAATACTGGCATGGCTGGAGCGGGGTGGCGTTTATGCGCACAGCATACTGCGCGGCGGGTCAGAATATGGCGAGGCCTGGCACCGCGCGGGCATGCTGGAAAGCAAGCAGAACACTTTTGACGATTTTATTGCCGCAGGTGAGTATTTGATTAGTGAAAAATATACCACCAGCAAGGGGCTTGGTACTTACGGGCGGTCCAATGGCGGGCTTCTTACAGGGGCATGCCTTGTCCAGCGGCCTGATTTGTACGGCGCGGTTGTTGTGGGGGTTCCGGTGCTGGATATGTTGCGCTATCACCATTTTACCGCAGGGCGGTTTTGGATTGGCGAATACGGCTGTGCCGATAATCCCGAGCAATTTGGCTTCTTGTACAAGTACTCACCACTGCACAATGTGAGGGCAAGTGCCGTGTACCCACCAACGCTGATTGTTACCGGCGACACGGATGACCGTGTTGTGCCTAGCCAGGCGCGTAAGTTTATTGCTACTATGCAAGCGGCAGACGGGGGCGAAAATCCTATATTCATTAGGATAGAGAAGTCAGCTGGGCACGGGCAGGGTAAGCCTGTTAGTAAGCTTATTGACGAGGGTGCGGATATGTATGCGTTTTTGTTGAGTGTGTTGGTTAGATAGTGCTGGCGGAGTGGCATGGATGTTATAATGATTACAGGTGCAGGCGGCGCACTGCCAAGGCACGATTGGCCGCGCATGGATGCCCACGCAAAAATGTTTTATGAGCAAGTGCGCAAGCGAAAAACAGATATTGAATCAATAGCCAAGAACACTGGCTTTACCATAGACGATGTGCGCAAAATCAAAGAGCATATTTTCTTTAATGAGTATGACTTAGGCGATGAAGCGCCATCACGGTTTGATCCAATATATGATATAGCCGTGTCGTGGCAAAGGCTAATTGGCGGGGACGATATAAAGGAAATGGATATCGTCTTGCTCCATCATGAATTAATGGAATATGAACTCATGAACCAAAAGGGCATGGAGTATAAAGCTGCCCACCGTATTGCAGAGAGGGCCTACAACTACTCCAAGTATGTGCGAGAGTTAGACGCAAAGGAGGGTTTGTTTTGAACTTGTTTAGGCTTAAGGAGTTTAATAGTGACGACCGCGTAGTATACCTGTACCAGCCAGAAGGGCGTGGCGCATGGGGTGAAGTTGTCTACACCTATGCTGATGGCATGGCCAAAATTGCAAAACGTGCCGAAGGGAATAGCGCGATGCATGATAGGATGGCCCTTGCAAAAGTGTTAGAGCGCATAGAGAAGAATAATCTCCCGATTGCATTTACTCAGGCATGGTACTAAGAAGCCGTGTTCATAGGAGGCAACCATGCCCAGAAACAAATACCCAGAAGAAACCCGCAACAAAATCCTAGACGTCTCCCTGGAGCTTTTCCTGCAAAAAGGCTACGAGCAAACCACAA
>Ga0123355_10016108_pt1 | contig 11772 bp, 9 predicted proteins | sample TergutEmb28metaG_3_FD_89872 | JGI IMG/M metagenome (GOLD analysis project Ga0123355, IMG submission 89872) | Embiratermes neotenicus P1 segment gut microbial communities from Petit-Saut dam, French Guiana - Emb289 P1 | ecosystem: Host-associated > Arthropoda: Insects > Digestive system > Gut ...
CGCGCCACATATATTTTAGTGCGCGAAGTACCCCATGTGACTTCGTTTTTCGCCGTGCCGTCTTGAAAAACATGCCCCGCCACCACCATAAACAGCGGGATGATAAACATAATATTAAACGACGACAGCGCGAACAACGCGGCGATTGCATTTGCACCTGTAAGCGCGAGTGTTTGCACCTCTGCTGCTGTGTCTACGCGCAGTACACTGCCTTCCATAATAGGCAACTCGGAATCTGAAATTGCCAAAGCTACTATAAACGCCGCACTAAGCAGTGCTACTATTGCGAAAGCAACAAACAGCGATTTGCCCCGCGTTATCCTGTATAAATCCGCACGAATAATACTCATCATTTCGACGCACCCCTTTTACCATTTGGATTTTCCGTTGCCGCGTTTTTCGATATTGATGCTTCCCCAATAAGCTTAATGTAGTAATCCTCCAGGCTGTCGCCTACTTCGGTAATGCTTGCAACCCGCACGCCTGCTTGCACCAGCCTAAAGTTCATCTCTGTCGGGTCTTCGAGGTAATCATACACGCGAATTTCCGTGTCGGAAACCTGCTTGTAGTCGCGGCGAGCCATTGCACCGCCTTCTGTCTTTGAACCTTCGAGTGCCGTATTTTCAATTACCACTGCCGCTTTTGCCGCATCATCAACGGTTATGGCAAGGGCGCGCTTGCATTCTTGGTTTAATTGCTCTTGCGTCAAATTTTTAATAAGCCTGCCCTCGTGAATAATCGCATACTTGTTTGCTACCTGTGCAAGCTCGGTCAAAATATGGCTGGAAATTAAAATCGTAATGCCCTCGTTATTCAGCCGCTTGATAATGTCGCGCATTTCGATTATGCCCGTGGGGTCAAGCCCGTTTGTAGGCTCATCGAAGATTAGGAAATCGGGGTGTGTCAGCATAGATACAGCCAGCCCAAGGCGTTGCTTCATGCCCAGCGAGAAGTTTTTGAACCTCTTTTTGCCCGTGTCGGTAAGGTTTACGATTTTTAAAACCTCGTCGATGCGGTTTTTTTCTACCACGCCGCGTTGCAGGCGGTAGTATTCTAAATTTTGATGTGCCGTAAGATGATTGAAAAGCATCGGCGTTTCAATCATCGCGCCCATGCGCTTGCGGGCGGCATCCAGTTGTGCGCGTTCGCTTTTGCCAAAAAGCTGAACTTCTCCGCTGTCGGGCGTGGTCATCGAAACCACCATCTTCATAAATGTAGATTTGCCCGCGCCGTTTTGCCCGATTAGCCCGAAAATATCGCCCTGCTCTACCGTTAGCGATACATTGTCCACGGCGGCCTTGTTGCCGTAACGCTTGGTTAAATTGTGGGTTTTTAGAACTGTCATTTTTGTCGCTCCACCTTTCGAAGTGTTGTTGGCGTTGTTATTGAGGTAATGATACAGGCGAAGCCTAACAAAACTATAAAGAAAGTATAACAAAAGTGTAACAGTTTAAAAACGTCGCAATTTGCGACAAATTTATTTTATTATTTTGATAGCGGTCTAACCAGAGTATATTGCAACTACCAACAACGCCCGATTTTACTTCATTTTAAAGCCAATGCCCCACACGGTTTTTATGTATTCTTGGTTTGGGCTAATTGCGCCAAGCTTTGCACGCAGTCTACTGATATGCATATTTACGGTATTGTCTGTACCAAAAAATTCGTCGCCCCACACACTTTCGTATAAATTATTTTTTGTAAAAACCTTTTGCGGATGACTTACCATTAGGCGCAAAATTTCAAACTCGCGCTTGGATAAGCCCGCTTTAACGCCGTTAATGCAAGCATCATGGCCGTCCAAATCAAGAATAATGTCTTTGTAACTCAACTGGTTATCATTGGCACAACATGCCGAAGCCACGGATGTGCGGCGCAACTGCACCTGCATTCTTGCAAGCAGTTCATCATTGTCAAAAGGCTTGGCCAAATAATCATCCGCGCCCATCTGAAGCATTTTCACAGTGGTTTCCTTGTCTGCCATAGCTGTAAGAACAATCACAGGTATATCTTGCGAGCGGCGAATTTCCTGCAAAACCTGCTCTCCTGTTTTGCCTGGAAGCATTAAATCTAAGATAACTAAACTGTATTGTTCATTTGCTAACAAAAGCAACCCCTCCGTGCCAGAAAAGGCAGGCGAAGGGGCGTAATTATTTTGCATAAGAAGTTCGCAAAGCAGGTCGTTTATATGGGCATCGTCTTCAATTACTAAAATTTTTTTTGTACCGTTTTCAACTGTCGAAGCTTTTCTCAAGAGACTTCCTCTTTTCCAAAATCGAGAATACCCGTTTAATGCTCTCGCACATGCCACAAAATGTATTGAAAATCGTACAACACTGAAAAGGGTTTGTCAATACTGCGCTTATAAGGCCGCAATAGCGGCATTTAACGCAGATAAAATTTTTTTTGAGCATGGCGCGCAAACCTCTGTGAATCCCTCCTTGCGACAATCGCCGTAAATTAGTATAATGGGACGGACGACTAGGGAGGGTTAAGTTATGTACATTCATATGGTACCGCGTGGAACAGAGTTTGAGTTTACTTTTGATGATGGGACATTAATCACGGGCATTTTCGACGGGCATATTGACCATATGTCTTTCCGTATTATATGCACAGAAATTTCCCGCAATATAGACATTTACCACGAAACTAAGCCAGAGGTTAAGTTCATCGTGGGAGAAAATTCTTACCATTTCAAGTCGCAGCTTTTGGGCGTATCCGAAAGAAAAGATGCCATTCACGACTCGCTGGAATTTAAAATAATTACGCCATTTAAAGCCGTGGCTTTGCGCCAAAACTTCCGCATACAAATTAATTTGAAGGTACGCATACATGAATATGTAGACGACTACAAGAAGCTATACACAAACGGCTGGCTATGCGATGCTGTTTCTGACGATGTAAGCAAAAACGGCATACGCCTATGGTGCGACCATACCTTGCCCGATTCGGTTAACTCTATGTACACGCTGGAGTTTTCTTTAAAGCAAGGGTGGATTTATATGGTACCTGCCAAACTTATGCGTGCCGCGCCAAACACGTCTACCCGCTCTTACCACTATGACTACGGCTTTAACTTCGATTTTAGTGCCATGCCCGATAAACAGGAAAAACTTCTCTTAGATATACTAGAGCATAAAATCAAAAATCGGTTGTAAATGCGCAACTTATGTGTTACCCTCTACGTAGGTTTATATGTTTACGTTTACAGGGGGCTTCAACCATGCGCAAGATGATTTTTGTTGTAGATGATACCAACACAAACCTCACAACGGCAGAAGAGAGCCTTGAGGATATATATGACGTATACACCATGCTCTCGGGGGCTAAGTTGTTTGGTATGCTCAAAAAAAAGGGGATACCCAACCTTATCCTTTTAGACATTGAGATGCCAGATATGGATGGGTTTCAAGTATTGGATGAGCTAAAGGCTCAAAAAGAATACAAAGATATCCCTGTAATTTTCCTCACAAGTCTGCGCTCTACAGACATAGAAGCACGTGGTTTTGAAAGTGGCGTTGTAGATTTTATTACAAAGCCTTTTTCAGCACCCGTGCTTTTAAACCGTATTAAATTGCATATAGACGTTAACCTACTCATACGCGAGCATACAGAAAAACTGGCCCGCAATCACCAAAACATGATTTTTATTTTGGCAGATATGGTAGAAAACCGCGACGCAGGCACAGGCGGCCACATAGAGCGCACCAAGGAATATGTAAAAATGCTTATTGCCGAAATGCAAAGAACAGACGTATATGGCGAAGAAGTAAAGGGCTGGGACTTAGATATGATGGGTGTATGCGCCATTTTGCACGACATTGGCAAAATCGGCATATCCGACAGCATATTAAACAAGCCTGCCAAGCTTACCGACGAAGAGTTTAATCAAATGAAAAACCACGCATCCAACGGTGCTAAAATTATTCAGCGCGTTATTAAACGCTCGGGCGATGATGAATTTTTGCAAAATGCACTGCTTTTTGCAGAGCATCATCACGAAAGTTGGAATGGTAGCGGCTACCCACGCGGCTTAAAAGGATTGGATATTCCCCTGCAAGGGCGCGTTATGTCGCTGGCAGATGTATATGACGCACTTATTTCTGAACGCCCCTATAAGCCGGCCTTCCCCCATGAAAAAGCCGTTGATATTATCATGAACGACTCTGGCAAAAAATTTGACCCCAAAATAGCTGATGTATTTAACTCCATACACGAAAAATTTCGCGATGTAATGAAAAATGTTAAGGATGGCAAGGTATTATGAATATTAACGACCTGCCGGATATTTCATTAGAAGAGCTGTTTAACAGCATTCCGGCGGCATGTGTTTGTTTTAACCGTACAGGTGACCCCGTAGCTTGCAACTCTGCCGTGCTGAATCTTATCAACACGACTTCACGCACTGCTTCGCTACCTTTCTTTGTTGACGAAAAATTAAAGAAAAGTCTCATGGATTCTGCATCGGGGTTCGTCTATACAATCATCAAGCCCGATAATGAGCAAATCCAGCTTACAATTATGACAAAAGTCTTCAAGCACGGCTATATAATGGGATTTTTACAAAAAAGCAATATTGAAGAAGCCCGCGGTCAGCTCATGCTTAATTCCGCACCCTTGGCGGTAAGCTTTTTTGATAGTAATTTTGACACCATCGACTGTAACCTAGAAGCTGCTCGTATGTTTGGCTTCAGAAAAAAAGAAGAATATCTTGAACATTTTCACAGGCTTATGCCACCCATACAGCCAAACGGACGGTCATCAAAAAAATTGATGCAAGAGTATATAAGTGAAGCATTTGAACAAGGCGTTTCTAAGCACGAGTTTGTACGGCAAAAAATCGATGGCTCTCTTATGCACACAGAGGCTTCTTTTGTGCGTGTAGAAGACAAAGGCGGCTATGTTGTTATGGGATATTCCCGCGACCTTACAGACGTTTACGCCGCCACCGAGCGCGAACGCGAGGCTCGCGAAACTTCGCAAATTTACATGGATACATCCCCCGTCGGCATGGAGCTTTGGAACGAGCAAATGGAAATCGTAGACTGCAACAACCAAATTGTAGAGATGTTCGGCTTTTTAGACAAAAATGCTTTTTTGTCGCGAGTAAGAGATGTATGGCAACCAGATGGTGACCATATTGCACCCCTTTATTTACAAATCGCATTTGATGAAGGTGTCACCCGATTTGACGAGGCGTTTGTTCGATTAAATGATAATAAAGTATCTTGTGAGGTGCGCTTGCAGCGGGTTATCCGTGATAATTCGCCTCATGTTATTGCATATTTTACAGACCTTTCCGAAGTGGCAAAGGCAATGGATAAAGTTCGTGAAGCAGATAAGCGCGCCATGCTTATGCTTGACTCTACGCCGCTTGCCTGCTTCCTTGTGCAAGAAAATGTTACCGCATTGGACTGCAATATGGCCGCAGTAGAGTTGTTTGGTTTTGAAGATAAAGAAGACGCGCTTATGCATTACCATGAAATTTTTGTAAAGCCTCCGGTTGCACTTGAATGGGTGAATACTGACGAACCCACTAAATTCATATACGACCACAAATCTGTCAAAACTGGCGAGGTTATCCCCTGCGAAGTGACTATGGTGTACCTTGAAGTTCGCGGGATACCTATTATCGCCAGCTATATGCACGATTTGCGAGAACTTAGGAGAAAGGAAGCCCAATTAAAGCGCGTTGAAATAGCTGAAGAAGAATCGCGAGCAAAGTCTCAATTTTTGGCGCGTATGTCGCATGAAATACGCACACCCCTTAACGCTATCATGGGTGTTACAGATATTCAACTTCTAAAGGGCGGGCATCGCATGGATGTGGAAGAGGCTTTTTCACAAGTGCGTTCTTCTTCCCATATGCTACTCCGTATTATCAATGACATTTTAGACTTATCCAAAGTTGAAGCAGGGAAAATGGAAATAGCCAACACCCCCTATGAAATAGCAAGTCTTATTTACGACACAGTGCAACTTAATAATATGCATGTAGGCAGCAAGTCTATCAATTTTACTTTGCAAGTTTCCGAAGATATTCCTAACATTTTGATAGGTGACGAGCTTCGTATTAAACAGGTATTAAACAATCTGCTTTCCAATGCCTTCAAGTACACACGTGAGGGCGAAGTAAAACTGTCGTTTGATATAGAGCGCACAAGCGGCGACGAGGCCATGTTAATGATAGAGCTAAACGACACAGGCCAAGGCATGACCGAGGAGCAAATTGCATCATTGTTTGATAACGAGTATGTGCGGTTTAACCAAGAAGATAATCGCTTAATAGAAGGCACAGGCTTGGGTATGAACATAACCAATCGCATGGTTAGTATCATGAACGGGCATATTTCTGCCAAGTCTACAGTGGGCGAAGGGTCTATTTTCTATGTACGTTTGCCGCAAAGAGTGGGTAGCAAGCAAGTGCTTGGCAAAGACATTGTAGAAAACCTGCAAAATTTCAAGCTGTCACAACAAGCCTTCCAAAAACGCCACACCTTTGAGTACGAGCAAATGCCATACGGGAAAGTTCTTGTGGTAGATGATGTTGAAACAAACCTCTTTGTGGCTAAGGGCTTGCTTTTGCCTTATGGGCTTACAGTGGACACGGCTATTAACGGTTATGAGGCAATTGACAGAATAAAGGCTGGCAATATTTACGATATTATTTTTATGGACCATATGATGCCTGGGCTTGATGGCATAGAGACTGCAAAGGCATTGCGTGGAGAGGGTTGCGAACAGCCTATTGTAGCACTTACCGCAAATACGATTTTAGGCCAGGCAGAGCTTTTTATGTCTAATGGCTTTGCAGGCTTTATTTCTAAGCCCATAGATGTGACAAAATTAAACGGCTATTTAATGTCGCTTATACGTGATAAGCAACCTCAAAGCGTGCTTGAGTTAGCGCGGGTGGCATTGCCGATAGATGACAGCAATCTCTCTGGCGCGCTTATAGACTCTTTTTTACGGGATGCGGGGCGTGCATTGGGCATTTTGGAAGCGTTGCTGGATAACCCAGATTGGACAGACGAAGAATACAAGCTTTATACAATAAACACACATGGCATGAAATCTGCCCTTGCTAATGTAAACAAGGCGCAACTTTCTGGTACGGCGGCATCGCTGGAGCAGGCGGGACGCGACAAATCTGCCGAACTTATTCGTAGCGAGACGCGAGTTTTCTTGGACGAATTGCAAAAAGTGGTTGAGGAGCTTACCCCAAAGGATGTTGAAACCGTAGATGCTTCCGACGAAAATTTGGTTGTGTTGAAGGCAGGTTTGCACAGAATACAAACTGCCTGTGATGCGTACAAGAAAAAAGCCGCCCGTGAAGCATTGGACGAACTTAATACCTACACATGGTCTGCCACAACAACAACACTTTTAAGCGACATCACAACAAATTTGTTGCATAGTGAGTTTGAACAGGTGAGCGAGGATATTGATAAATTTTTAGACACGCTTTGAAATTGCGTAGCAATTTCCGTACATTAATTTAAAAAGGTGGCCTCTCGTGAAAATATTGTATGACTTTCGAAAAGAGTTTGAAGCTATTCCTGTTGGCCAGTTTCATTGTAAAGGTCCAATTTCTACACGAGCGGACGCTGTTAGAATGTTTGCAGAAATAGAGCTTATTGAAGATGTAAAAACTATTCGCATACCAAACCGCACTGCGCGTGAGTCGGGCATAGACATACAGCTTGCCGATGTTGAAGATTTGCAAGCGGGTGACAGGATTACCATTACTGGCCGCGTTTACGAGCCACAAGCCTATGGGCGTAGCTGGTGCATCGCGCTTCTTATACCAGGGGGCAACCAAATTACGCAGGCTGTTGCGCCAGATTCAATTTTTTACCTTTCCCATATTCTTGAAGAGGCTGACCTTACCACGACTTTTGCTATCCACACAATCGGCTGGGGTGCGCTACAGCCTCTTATGGATTTTTACATTGATAATGTGCTTATTATTCGCAAAGAAGAAGATGATGAAATAGAAACAGATACACGTACCGTTGTATATTCTCTTGTAGAAGATGCAGGTATACAATGGGATGGCGATGATACTGATGTTTTCAGCAACACTTTGCTTTTGCTACTTTCCGGTATGCCCAGCGTGAGTGCTTTGAAATGCGGAAACGAAAAGGCTTTGCATATTGGCAACCGCGTAAATGACTTCGATGGTATAGACATTAATCTTGGGCGGCTAAAACTACGCCCAGGCAACCAGTATAAAGTCACAATAACTGGCCGCATGGGCGATGATGTTCCTGCTGCCACCAGCATCATGTTTCAAGGCTTGCCTGGCTACACTTGGAAATGCCAAACCCCTGTATCCGCCAACGAAGAATTTACACTAATACACAACTTTAGCCAGTCTGATATTGAAAAATGGTCTTTCTTGCGTATTACAACAAATTCACCAGGTGCTTCTGCTTCGTTTTGCATTTATGGGATTGATATGGTGCGGTTATAGGGATTTTTATAATGAAAGCTTCTTATAATAAAAGCATTGCATCACCGTAGCTAAAAAATCTATATTCTTCACGGACTGCCTCAGCATAGGCGGCTAGGGTTGCCTCGCGCCCCGCGAAGGCCGAAACAAGCATAATTAGCGTAGACTCTGGCAAGTGAAAGTTAGTTAAAAGCCCGTCCATTACTTTGAATTTGTAGCCGGGATATATAAAAATGTCTGTTTTGCCCGCACCTGCAATTACGTGGCCGTTTTCATCTGCCCGTGATTCTATGGTGCGGCAAGAAGTAGTGCCGATGGCGATTACACGATTGCCGTCGGCTTTTGTTTTGTTGATTATTTCGGCTACATTAGGTTCTACGCGGCAGTATTCGCTATGCATATGATGCTTGGTTATATCATCTTCCTTCACTGGGCGAAACGTACCTATGCCAACATGCAACGTAACGCGGGCTATTTTTATTCCTGTGGCCACAAGCCCGTCCAAAATTTGCGGAGTAAAGTGCAAGCCCGCCGTGGGCGCGGCCACAGAGCCTTCGTGTTTGGCATACACAGTGTTGTATCGCGAGGTGTCTTCTTGCTTTTCTTCAATGTAGTGGGGTAGGGGCATTTCGCCGATTTCCATTAGCAATTGCTCGAACTCGCCTTCGTGAGCAAGCTCTACCACCCTAAGTCCATCTTCAATAATTTCCCGCACCGTGGCCACAAGCCGCCCCTCGCCAAAAATAAGCTTGTCCCCTGGCTGTGCCTTCCGCCCCGGCTTGGTCAGCACACTCCACGCGCCATCGGGCAAACGTTCATGTAATAGCATTTCTACCTCTGCCGTGCCAGTTTCGCCATGTCCCAGGATGCCAGGGCGAGCAGCGTCGGAAGCCGTGACTTTCGGCTTCCGATGCGACCAGCCCAGTAGTCGTGCTGGAATTACCTTGGAGTCGTTAATAACTATGCAGTCGCCAGGCTTTAAAAATTCCTTGAGGTTTGTAAACATAGAATGCGACACTGCGCCGCTTTTGCGGCATAGGTGCATAAGCTTCGAGCCATCACGCCGCGCTAATGGTTGTTGTGCAATTAGATGCTTAGGCAGGTCGTAAAAAAAGTCTTTTTTGTCCATATATATCATCTCCATATCACAGTATTTCAACAATATCACGGTGTGCGCATGGTGTCAATTTGCAATAGCAGAGCAAAATAAATTTGTCGCAAAATGCGACGTTTTTATTGATATGGTTTTTGGAAGCCTATTCCGCAAAAAGGCGTAAAAAATCCCGTCAAAAGGGTTTAATCTCTTGTCGGGCGGGTAATGCTTTAGGGTTGGGGGTGCTTATTTTTCGCCTAATCGTGCCTTTAATTGGGCGATAATGGTGTCTTTTTCCTCTGATGCTCTCTCTGCTTGCTTCGCTCTTTGGTCTGCCTGTTCCGCTCTGTGCTTCATCATTTCATAATCTCTCGTCCTCTTGTTGTGAAGCATAATATCATCTTGCCTACGCAAATATTCTTGCCGTGTTAATTTGTCCTCGCTCAACTTTACCAATGCAGAAACAGCCATGCTAATCTCCTCCTGTTTTTTGCATATATTTTCAATTATTGACTTATCCTTAATGTCCTTTTCCGTGATAATCGCCAACCAATTTGCCAACATGGTTTCTTCAGTTTCGCCCTTTCCAATACCGCCTGTTTCGTTGACGGCTTTTACAAATGCTTTCATGTCAATATAGTGCAGTTCCAAAGCATTTGAAAAAATGGTGTGGTCGTCTATATCCATTATCTTGCAACACTTATGGATTTTTTTGCTCTCGCCATCGTCCAAAGAGCCGTTTGCAAAAGTCACACAAATAACTGGCGGTTGTGTTGTGTATGCTTCGCTGGTTTTCAGTTCCTCGCCGTAAGTTCTCGCCCATGAGCGTATCGTTTTATATTTTAAGTCGTCAAGGTCGTATAAGTGCATCTCAATTAAAATGGTCGTACCATCGTCCAACTGCGCCCGAATATCCAGTACGGACAGTTTATCTTCTTTCGAGTGCTTTTCCAAATAAGGATTTACCACAGTAAGAGATTTTATTATGCGAGGGATTTTCTTGTTGGCGAATATGGCGTTAAGCAATGAAATTAGAAACAGGGTATCGCCTGTGCCAAAAATCAGCTTAAATGCATAATCTACACGCAAATCCATGAGCAACGAGTAATCAATTCTGATTATTTCAGTTTTATTGTTCATAGTATATTGCCCCCTTTGGTTATATATTGTTAATTACAGCGCACTTTATCACTGTTCATAATCTCTATAATCACGAAGCCCCAAAGGTTTTAACCGTCTCTCACAGTATTTCAACAATATCACGGTGTGCGCATGGTGTCAATTTGCAATAGCAGAGCAAAATAAATTTGTCGCAAAATGCGACGTTTTTATTGATATGGTTTTCGGAAGCCTAACTGCACCACAAATGCGATACTCTTGGTGCATTCAGTTTGCACTAAAAACACAGATGTGTTATCGTGATACAAACACCACAAGTAAAGTATGGAGGTGACGTACATATTGGGCGATAATATAAATGATGCTAACCAAAAAACAGAGGAACTTTTCATAACTTACCGCGGCTTGGTGCGCCACATAGTGCGGCAGGTGTTGGAAAATAATGAGTTGGCAGATGAAGCTACTTTCCTAAGCTGGGAAAAAATCATGAAAAACATCGCAAACATAGGCGATATTCTTTGCCCGCGTACTCGCGCATACATTGCCATCATTGCTAAAAACACTGCAAAAGACATTTACAATAAAGCAAAACGTAAAAACGTGCCTACAGTTTACGATGCTGACATGGACAGTATTCCAGACGATATACCATCAGTTGAATCCTTGATGATTAGAGCAGAAACATGCACAACCATATCACATATTGTTGACGAGCTTTCGCCCAACCACAGAGATGTACTTGTGCTTACGTTTTACAACAATAAAAGTATTACGGAAATATCTGAAATACTTGGCATAAGCTACGAAACCGCCAAAAAGCGATTGCAAAGGGCAAAAACGGTAATAAAAGCAAAGCTGGTAGAAAGAGGTATAACCCATGCATGATAAAAATGTATATACAGAAAAACTGTTTGATGCAATGCTGTCGGTGGCGGTAGAAGAATCTGTAGAACGCGAGCTTGCCGCTTTGCCAAGCGACGAAGAGCTAAATGCGATGTACCCACCTAACGCTACCGATGAAAAAATATTAAAGCAACTTGCCGCAAACAAGCGTAAAGTAAAAAGAAGCAACACAATGCGCATATTGTTTAAAGCCGCCGCC
>Ga0123355_10016109_pt1 | contig 11771 bp, 5 predicted proteins | sample TergutEmb28metaG_3_FD_89872 | JGI IMG/M metagenome (GOLD analysis project Ga0123355, IMG submission 89872) | Embiratermes neotenicus P1 segment gut microbial communities from Petit-Saut dam, French Guiana - Emb289 P1 | ecosystem: Host-associated > Arthropoda: Insects > Digestive system > Gut ...
GCGTGCATTTCACATCCACTTTGCGCTTGGTCGATGGGAGGCTGTTCCTGATAAGAAAACGATTTACCGTTGGGTATCAAACTTTAGACAAACAGGACAAACTATGGAAGCTCTGAAGGAGGCGATACGTCAGGAAGTTGCTGCCATTACACCTGAAATGATTCTCAAGGTCATGGACAACTACCGAGAGAGGCTACATTAGTGTATCAATATTCAAGGCCGCCACTTGAGAGATGTTTTGTTCAAAACACGTTGATGTAAAACGGCATTCTGTGTGCTTTCCAGAAGTAGAAAAACATTTCCGTATCTTCTTTGGTTTTGAATTTATTCGCTTCTCTAATAGGGGAGTTCTTTCTGCCGCACCCTGTATTATATCGTTTTAACCAATAGTAAATAATTTTAAATAGACATAAAGAACAATGTAAACCATGGGATCCCATTGGTATAGCGAACAAATGTACCTCAATTAACACCATCTCTTTGTAAGCCTGATGATGGCCGAACAAGGCCGAAACATGTCGTTTAATTAACCAGTTGTAGATTTGCAACTGTTATTTGTATGTTGTGTAAAGACGGTTAATTTCAATAAAATCGACTCACTACATGCTGGACGGTCCAGATATCGAATCCCCCCTGTGGAGGAGGTTTTGTGCACCCGTCCAGATCGACCCTGCGGGCCCAGAAATTCTTCTGTACAATGTGTACAGATTCTCTTCGCCGGAGGTAAAGCGGAGGACTCGTGACGTTGACCACTCACCCCCATCTAGCGCCGAGGTAAAAGAAAGAGTAGAGCTGTACGTCTTCTCTCCCTATGGGTCTTCTTGGTTTGTTTTAGTGATATTGATATTCTGCGAACTTTAAAAAGCCTGGATTCTGTTCTAGATCCTGATTTTTTACAGCTGTGTTTCCAGTTCTTTGTCGGCTGACAACCTTACCACCTGCATGTGCCGATTGTCTTGAAATCTGGAAGCCTGAGCTTCGTAGAACCCTCAGAGCCTGTTACGCTTAACCATTACGTTCTTGTCGTTGTAGGCATTTGTGAAGGGGTGCGAACCATGGACCATAACTTTGGATACTAGCTTGTTTGAAGCTGTTTGAAATTAGAAAATACAGAAGGAAGAATCTGATAAGACATACCATTCTCGCAGCTGAGAGTAGGCCGATGGATTTTAACTTTGTAGTTCTACTGATGGTAAGCTATAAGACTGCGCAGTAAGGTAAATTTGTCTCTTCGCAAAATTAACGGCCACGCCCTGCTGCATATTACGGAACCGAGATGCAACTGCAATTTTGCCTGTTTTGTATGGGTGTGAAACTTAGTCGCTCAAATTGAGAGAGAAACGTAGGCTGAGGGTGTCTGGGAATAGGGTGTTCAGGAGAATATTTAGGCCTAAGAGGGACGAAGTGACAGGGGAGTGAAAAAAAAAAACTACATAATGAGGAGGTTAGTGATCTGTACTCCTCACCCAATATTGTTCGGGTGATATAATCGAGAAGAATGAGATGGGCGGGTCATGAAGCGCGTATGGGGGAGAGGAAAGGCGTGTACAGTGTTTTGGTGGGGATACCTGAGGGAAAGAAGCCACTTGGGAAATCCCGGCGTAGATGAGAGTATAATATTAGGATAGATTTTTAGGATGTGGGATGTGGTGGTATGGACTCGATGATCTGGCTTAGGATAGCGACAGGTGGCGGGCAGTTGTAAAGGCGGTAATGAACCTTCGGGTTCCATAAAATCGAATAATTTCTTGACTAATTGAGAAACGCTTAGCTTCTGAAGAAGGACTCTGTTCCGTGGAGCAAGTAAGTAATTAAGTAGGTAATTAAATAAATAAGTAAGATGCAGCTCCACGTAAGTCGGTATGTGAAGGGGAGAGAATAGCTTATGCCACGGCCGCTTTTCTTCCGGGCAAGCAGGCTGAATGGTCTCCAAAACCAGTCTGGAAATAGTGAAGACGAGAAAAATGCCTTGCCTCGGGCGAGAATCGAAAGATTCTTCGGTCCTCCATTGTGCGCGATTTATCTGCACCCTTCGCCTAATTATTTCCCGCAAAGCGAAAAATCCATTGCTGAAACTTCGTTGGGATTACGCGATACACTGTCTGTTCCATATTACAAGACTCGTACGACTATTTACACTGAACGTGATTCCATGTAATCAACACATTTCTGAATTACTATTTGAGGACACAGGTACTGGCAGTAGATTGTGTACGGTTGCTACGTATATGACTAATACATTTTTCCATATTCGGCTTCCCTAAATAATTTTTTTTTTTTTCGGAATACTCATTTTATTTGCCTCACTAAAATTATGGATGTTTAACCCTTTAAAAACAAATGACAGACCGCTTTATATAAAGGTCCAGTTCGTACCGCGCTGTAAACATCTTTCATCGCAGTTATAAAAACCAATCAGTTTATGCTGGAAGTGGCACAAGTCGTTGTTTGTTCTCAGATAAATACAAAACACATAAATACAGTGTGGACAGAGCGTACAGTTGTTGAATGTTAAACCTGCTCGTGCTTCACGTAACCATTAGGCTTTAAATGGTTAAGTCTTTGTCCTACAGACTGGAAGATATTTTACTTTTATGCAAAATTTCTTATGCACTACTAAACCGGTACGCCCGCCCAGGCGCGCGCGCGCGTGTGTGTGTATGTGTAAAGGTTGGGAGAGTGGGAAGACAAAGAGAATCTGCTGGAAATTTCGCCCCAGATGTAATAACAGCTTGCTCCAGTTCAGTGTCATACGCAGAGCCCTAATTCCATTTGCAGGAACGTACGCCCACACAAAACTGTCTAAACAGATAACGGTATTAAAACAAATAACTGAATTCATGTTCATTTGCATAGATAAAACTTCCTCAACTGGTGCTTATCGCAGCTTTATATGCGACCGGATCCTTGCAAAGGACACAAGAACTGTAAATTGTGCTGTTTTATTATGATGCTATCTGTACAGTTGTGAAGGCGTGGACTGTCTCCGCGACAATACGTAAGCTTCGTTACTTTCATACTTTATATTTCCTTCACCATCATCCCTCTTTGTTACATTCTGAAATTGTTGGTGTTTTGTCTTAAGCCTAGTAATGAAACATTTGTAAACGTGTCACTTTCTTTTTGTGTTTGACGCGCAGTTTTTCTACATGTAGAAAAGGAACGGGATACGTGCTTTAAGGAAAGAATAGCAGAACGTCAGTAAAATTTATGAAAGTAACAGAAAGTTGGAAATTTGAGAAGTTTAAAGCTTTTATGAACAAGGATTTTTTTTTAATAATTCACATCTAACTAAGAAAGAGTTTTGGGATAAGACAAAACACATTTCATGTCACACGTGTCTCATTTGTGTACTGTAAACGTATTAAGATACTGAAACTTACTTCCGTAATCGGCAGGTTATTCCGCTGTGTAACATTGCTGCTGAAGATCCATATGTTCCGAAATGTTATACTATGTTGCTGGTTGAACATTCCCTTACTGTTCGGAGGCACTACGACACTTCGAAAATTCTGGATACTTGCCCGAAGATACAGTGCAACCTCGCAGAAAACCTGAATCTTCAGCACCATCGTCGTGATGATGTCAAATCTTGCAACTGTCCAATTGTTCTAAAGTCCGAAAACTAATTACGACTGTCACAAAAGTTGAATCATGTCCAAAATCAGAACAGCGAGTCTCACATCTTTATTGTCGTGTCTCTAATATACTTTTAAATGTTAACATGTGAAGGTTTTCTTCCACTTCACGCAATGAACACAAACTACACCTTTGTGCATTTCTTACAGGGGTATCACGTATTATTTCATGTATAAATTAAGATTCCGGTAATTCGAGCTTTCGAACGTGTTTCCTCCTCGACGTTAATTGGCAGAAAGAGTGCCGGATACAAGCATAATATATATTTGCTTAGCACTTCGGTCAAAGCAACAGTTGCGATGTGCAATAGACGCGAGACTAGAATTGCCATATTTCTATCTTGTATCTCGACAAATTAGTACAATGAATCTGTAAGTGTTCTCATCTTCAACGAGATACCTGTCTCTGCTCTCCAGATATTAAACCCCTTCTAGGAACACGCAGAATTCGATTTGAACTGAAACTCTTTGGCAAGATACTTCAAAGTTCAATTGAACCCAGATGTACTTGGTCATTATTCAATATGCTTCACTGTGTTTGGTCCGACTAACACTGGAGTGTCCTCTGGCGTCGTAATGTGTGTGGGGCGATGCACTAGATGCCACTTCATTATAACTTATGCCAATTAAATACAAAATTTCACTTTATAAATTTGCAGTTGAGGTTACTGTTTCAATCCCAGAATAAATACGTGTACAGTTGGTCATAAATGTAGATGTTGCAGGTACCGGGCTAGGTTGATCAATGCGGGAAGAGTCCACATTCAAACGCAGAAACAGCCCACTCTAATCTCAATTCCAACTTATACATGTATTTTCTTCAGTCACCTTTCCAGCTCCGTTATCTGCAATTTTCTATTCCTCCCTGACATATGTTAATTAGGTTCTTTGTATGTATTGTTACTCGATACAGGCTGGATGGTCCGGGGTTCGAACCTTGATGTGGGCTAGATTTTCCGCACCCCTCCAGACCCCCACCGAGACCCACCCTGCCTCTGTGCAATGGGTACCGGGGGTGTAAAGTGGCCGGGGCGTGGCGTTGACCCTCACCTCTATATAGCGCCGAGGTTAAGAAAGAGTAAAGTTATACCTCTACACCCCCTTGTGTCTTCAAGGCCTCTTATAGGAAGAATTTTAATTTTCTGTGCGTTATGGCAGACATGAACGGACTGTTTCAGTGGTTACCACGTTGCATGCGGAGTAGGAAAAAAAAATATTCTTTCTATTGGACAGCTATTCTCAGGTTAAATTTTTTTTTACAAGAATATTTGTTCATCAAAATGGGGATTTTCCATATTTTGTACTAAGCAGACTGATACTTCCCATTTCGCTTTGTGTGATGAGTTTTATTGGTATTTTATGTGAATTTAGTTATATTTGATGGACAGGAATCTAAATTAAATTCAGGCGACTAGTATTTGTGTTGGCCGTCACCTCCCTCAGTGCCAAATTTAATATAAACCCGTTCAATAATTCTGCAGTTTGAGCGTGAATTGTTTATTTTTAATAAAGATTTTTTTAGCTTGCATTTAATATCAATAATGTGAAAGAGGATGACAGCCTTCAGTAAATCTTCCCCTTCAGAACGAATACACCCTTTTGCAGCAATTTCCATTCGATACTCATACCCCATTGTTGCTGATACGTTGACGTTCCCCTGCTATTTTATTATTGAGTCTCGGATATCACGCCCTAATTCTGCGAAAATAGTTAACACAGCACATCACACTTTTACGTGAATTTCGACAACACACGAATAGCCTGGTTTGGATTACGAAATTTAAGTAATGTTAAATGATAAATACATAAAATCTCGCCATTACCTGGGCTTGAACCCGGAACCGTCTAGCCCGTAACTAGTGGATTCTCGCGTTATGGTGACAGATGTTAGCAGTGAGAAAAATGAACAGACAGTAAAATCACGTAGTTTGTTGACTTAAAAAATATTATTGTAGTTTCTTGAATGCTTTTACGTGCTGGAGAAATTTTGCTTTTCGATCTGCAATTAACATGTCAGAATTCCTTTGGGCGATACTTTTCTTACGTGTTCCATTCCGTTCATTGTGATTCAATTACCGTAATGTAAACCAACAAATGTATATAATTCGTTAGAATTACAACAGTGTTCTAATAGTCAAATCCTGCAAGTTTCGGACCACACTGGCCCATCGTCCCGGAGTGCGCAGTTACATTAAACAATCCTTTAAACTTCTATCACGTACAGCGTGTAATAGAACAGTCGTTATCACAAATTTTGAAGTTTTGCTGACCGTGCATCTCAGTATATTTGTCTCAGTAATTAACCAACCTGATGCACAAAATTTTTGTTTTACAATAAGTTTATTTCATGCCTCTACATGTTTCGAGAACATGTGCTCATCGCCAGGAAGTCAAAATTGCATTACACAGCCTCTGGTATCATCACACCTATAGGTGTGCATCAAGTTGGTTAATTACTGAGACAAAAAGTCGTTATCACGTCAGTATGTGGTTTTTAGCACATGGATTTGTGCACTGAAGATTTTAAAATCTTTAGATTATAAAAATATTTCAAAATTACGAAATATTACAATTATTACCTGCGTAGAATTGCTTGTGAACCGTGTTAACCATTTAAAGCTTACTGGTTATGTGTTGCACTCACATGTTGAACATTCAACAACTGTACGCTGTGCTCACACTGTATTTATGTGTTTTGTAATTGTACGAGAACAAATAGTGACTTGTTCCACATACACCATAAACTGATTGGCTTTTATAACCGAGATGAAATGTGTTTATTGCGCGGTGCGGACTGGGTCTTTAAAAAGCAGCCTGCGCTTCGTCTATAAAGGGTTACATAAGAGATGTGTGATACAGATGTCATAAAATATAAATATAAAACCATATGAGATAGAGAACGTTAGTTGCACCACGTTCCAGTAACTTGAGCAGCCTACTGATCTGAATGTATTCACGGTACTAAGGTGTGGAAGACAGAATTGGAAGTCACGCTGAATATTAACTCTTTTTCCAACCTACATTCCACACCTTAGTACCGTGAATACTTTCAAAATCAACAGACTGCTTCAATTACTGGAATGTGGTGGCTCTAACGTTCTGTATCTTACAGTATTGTGTATTTATGTTTTATGACATCCGTGTCACACTTCTCTTATTTAAGCGGTTTATAAGCACTTTTACGCGTGTAATAATTGTAAGGACCAAATATTCTGTAATTTTGAAGTATATTTGTAATCTAAAAACTTTACAATCTTCAGTGCACCAGTCCATCTGCTGTAAGTCACATTCTGAAGAAATCAGCACAGCTCTTCTACATGATGGACACGATGAAAGTTTAAGCGATTGTTTTGTGCAACTGTGCGCCCCCTGATGATGGACTAAGGAGTCCCCGAAACATGTAGTATTTGACGCATTTTAACATTATTTTAATTCTAACGAATTGTGTATTTGCTGGTTTACATTGTGGTAACGATACGTTGTTTTTAATGCTAACCTAAACTTTTTGTACTGTGTAATTACAGTACAATAAAATATCGACTCGCCCGACAGTGTTTATAGTTACACGTTATCAAGTCTATTCACACAGGATTTCCACACTGTTGAACCCGAAAGGAAGTAAGGGGAAGCGGAGCGAGGTTGAGCACCATTCCTACTTGTCATTGGGTGCAGATTTTTCGTATGTAAATTCGTTTTACTCCCACATATAAACAACTCGTGTGGTTGGCTCCACGCTGACCTCAAAACAATCCCCGCCTACTTACCCTCAAGTTAAACGTGTTTGTCAGCCTTGCAGGGAAAGGACAGTGTATATTAACAAGCCCGTCAATGGTACTTTCACGTACAAAATATTAGTTTTGAATGTGTGTAATAATAAAGCAATTTATTATATTCCCACTTGTTGATTTGTGTCGTGGTTTCTTCTGCTTCATCTCTCCTAACCTGTGCAATTAAAGAAGCTTCTGTTCAACACAGATGCGGGTGACAGCAAACTAATTAAGCAGCCCAGATTATTTACGATTTTCGTATTGAGCTGTTTACTGTTTCAGACTGAAATATTAACTGAATTATAGCATGATACTCTGCACGTTTTATTACGAATTAGGACAGCAGAGCTGTTTGGCCCAGTGGTGCATATTTGACTGGGAGGAAATATATATTATTCATTTCTGTTACGTCTATGTAATTAATTTATAACCCAATGCTGCTCGTTGGTTTCCCCGATCTCCCGTAGGATCAATAAAAATATATAAACAAATTATTTACGCTACTGATATCTTGTCAATAATGCAATATTGAAACTGTAATGCTGATCAGATAACACTGGTTGAGGTTTTTATGTGTTTTGTACCGTGAATTATAATATAATTATACAGTATAAACCAACAAAATGCACATTTTCTAAATTAATATTAATTTAATTTAATTAAACACTAATTAAAGTAAAATTAATTAAAATTTGAAATATTAATTTAGGAATCTTATGTTTATTGGACCGTGCATCGTTGTGATAGTTGAGCAATAAAGGACCAACTTGATGTCACTTGCTATTTTATTTCACTTCTTATGTGCTCAACATGTTTCGGGCATTGATATATCCATCATCAGGAGCTTGCGACTATTCTGTTGAATTACCACATTTGTCGTACTGTTCTTGGTTCGATGTGTGTTGGAGTTTCGATGTGGTTGGGTAGGAGTGGCTGAAGCCTGCAACACGGATACCACTCCAAAACAACCACACCGAAACTCCAATACACATCGAACCAAGAACAATACGACCAATGTGGCAATTCAACAGAATAGTCGCAAGCTCCTGATGATGGATACATTAATGTCCGAAACATGTTAAGCACATAAGAAGTGAAATAAAATAGCAAGTGACATCAAGTTGGTCTTTTATTCTTCAACTATCAATTTAGGAATTGTGCAATTGTTTGGTTTGTATCGTATAATTAGTTTAATTATTTGCAGTGAGCGTCGGAAATGCCAATGCAAGAAGCTCTTACAATTGGCTATAATCTTTAGGACTTTATCTCACAAGAAGTAATTTACAGTGGTAGCCATAATTACCACATACTTTAACATTGAAATAGGCCTACTTTGCATTTTGATCTCGCCGTTTTATGATCCACTAAATATTTATTATTTCCTTAACATCCATTAACCACTCAGTCTTTCCAATGGGGATGCACAGCGTTTTGTGTAAGTTAGGTACCGTATTTTTATATATTCAATAGGTGAATTTCATAATATTTATCTGTGCATGTCAATGCACAAAACCGGTCGGAGCGTTTTCTACAGCTGTCCTAAAGTTTTTGCATTAACCTTTTGGCGCCGGAATTATTTTTTTTTAATTTTAGCACACCTGTGTATAAAATGTGAATAAAACAGTAACCAAATACGTTAGAATTATGAAACAAACTGCATTTTGAAGAGCAAAAACGGGCAGTATGTACCATGTTTAAAATATTCAGTACCTGTATTTGTTGAATAAATATATAAAATGCAACGTTTAGAGGTTAGCGGTGCGGTACGACCACTATAGGGGTCTTTAGTTGTCAAAGGGTTAAGGGAAATTAATTTAGGCTTTGCTGTCCGCGTCCAGTTGTTATTAGTTACACAGGCGTCGAAGAACTTTGAAACTGTATACAGTAAGCTCCTTCGAAACGTCGGTAACCTTACCAATCTACATAACATCCTTGAAGACTCGAGTCATCATTAACAGCGCTTTGAGAACCTCGTGTGTCACATAATGTGTTTCTCTTGCAGATTTATGAAACCAGATGGCCTATTTTACATGGAATAGATCGCTCTTTGAGGACCTTCTAAAATATAGTTTGTGTCCAGACGACGTAACTCGTGTTTGTATACGTACGTTGCGGAATTGTATTTTAGTATCACTTATTGTGTTACTAAGGTAGTATGTATAATTGACATAAATGTTACGTTATTTCCATTTTAAGTGTATAAAGGTATAGCGATAACCTTACTGATAACTGAATTTTTTTTATAAAACTTCAATTTTATAACCTTTGGACTGATAACGATGTTTTTCAACCTAGGGCCAAAACAGAATTTAATTTGTAAAAATTAATGTAAAACTTCCTTTGACATATTCCATTTTCTTTTCTGTTGTTCCATTTTGTATACTCTCATTTTACGATTTTTAAAAACTTCACAAGTTAAACCAAAAATTAAATACATCATTTTATGTCGTCTTTCCCAGTGTGTTGTGTAAGAACCTGCAGATGACCTAATTTAGGTCGAAACACGTAGCCGAACTACGTCTAAACACTCTGTCTAATAAAGATAGTTGTGTCGTATCGATTTTGCTTGTCCACATATTTGTCACACAACCCGATGTTACACGACAAAGTTTATAACCTTTGTTCTGCATTGTGTAATTACCAACAACTGACGTCACTTTTTATTTACCAACAATTCATGCCTACTGTTCGTAAGCTAATCACTTTTTAACTGTAACTCCAAAGAGTTTCGGCATTTTGTACGCCATCTTCTTGACGTGAAATTTGATACACGATGTATGCAACAAAATACCAAAAAATCAATTATTATTTGATGGAAGCCATTCCGTTGTGTTTCCACCAAGAGCTATTAATAATAAACGTTTTTGTCAACACAACTAGTTGGATATATCTTACACCACTTCTAGGATATTTACACATTCTACGTGTTTTATTAACATATTTTATTGTTTTGCAACTAATGAGCTTTTACTTATTCCGAATTTTATTATTTAGCAAGGCTATTAGACTCTGAACTGTTTATAATTATTACTTGTAAGTATCGTTTGGGATCCCAAGAACGTACGCAGCTTTATAGTCAGTTGGTTCATAGTGAAGGCCTGATGATGACCCAATAGGGTCGAAACATGTTGCCACTCTAATCATTATAAACTAGTTGTGTTGATGGAAACTTTTATTATTGATAGTAAATTATTAGTTTGTCCTATTACGACTGTTTTATCAGTAAATGCATTGTTGGTCTGATGACTGTTTATGCTGGCCAATAAAGTTATTGTGCGCTTGAAAGTAGCCCATTTAAGGACTGTAGGTAGTTAAGTTAGTGGACACGAGAACAAGTTACTGAAGATTTTATGAAGGCATTTTGTTCACGGATGTACCCATTCAGTTTCATAGCTGTTCGTCCTACATTTAATTCCAACATTTCAGTGCTGTAAGTTGGCCGCACGGTAGCGGTACGTACACAGCCACGCGATAACCATAGACAGAAGTTCCCCATTCGCTCTACACATTTGGAGCCTTAAGTAGAAATTTCATAAAAGAATCACGTCCAAGTTTTACAATAAATGCAGTTCTGCAGTTGCTATTCAAATTTAGTAGTATTCGTGTAGTCTACGTACGTAAAGAGGACGCACGAGTCCTTATGCAATATCTAAGAGAACGGTACGAATGCGGTTTTCCTTTCCTTTCCTTTCTTTTTCATTTACTTTTTTTTTTCTTTTTTAAATCCCTGTTCCTGTCTCTGTCACAAAGTGTAAGCACTGCTTACAGCCTGCGGTGGCAAGGAATATTACAACGAATTCCAGATGGTCGTGCCTGAAGTTACTGCCGGCGCTCTTTATACATTGCAACTCTCTGAACATAGCATAACATGAAACGAGAAGTTGCTTTCTAATTGTAAATTACTGCAGTGTTACATCATGTTTTTGTAACTGTCAGGCTCGCGTGATATTAGAGCAAAGACACAGGAGAGAGACTGAGGACATTTTACGAACTTTAAAATCATGTGGAATATTAATTTGTACTCACTGTCTTCAGAAAGTGATGCCTTTGTAGATTCTAAGTACAGTATATCTACCGGCTAAACGTCAGATTTTTCTGGGTATTAGAAGTAAGAATAAAGTGGAGAAATCCGGAGGTATTAGTTGAGTAAAGAGAGACCAACTTGATGCTACTTGTTTTATTACTTTATTCAGTTCTCAACATGTTTCGGATGTTAATACATCCATCCTCAGGAGCCTGCGAATAATTCGTTGAGTTACTTCATGGGTTGTATCTGGTTCGATGTGTGTTGGTGTTACGTTGCAGTGTGGCTGTGGTGGTGTGGTATCCGTATGCAGGCTTCAGCCTGCATACGGATACCACACCA
>Ga0123355_10016110_pt1 | contig 11770 bp, 13 predicted proteins | sample TergutEmb28metaG_3_FD_89872 | JGI IMG/M metagenome (GOLD analysis project Ga0123355, IMG submission 89872) | Embiratermes neotenicus P1 segment gut microbial communities from Petit-Saut dam, French Guiana - Emb289 P1 | ecosystem: Host-associated > Arthropoda: Insects > Digestive system > Gut ...
ACATCAGGTGCAGGAACATCACTGTTAGGACCTACTTCCTTAAATAATTGTCTAACATAACCACGACACATACGCTCTTGCTCTCCGACACTCATAAGCCTAGGGTCGCAAATTATACCACCTTTGCCGCCGCCAAGCGGAATATCAACTGCCGCACATTTCCATGTCATCCACATAGAAAGCGCTCTAACTGTATCGGCTGTTTCTTCTGGATGGAATCTAATGCCACCTTTAGCCGGCCCTCTTGCATCGTTGTGTCTACTTCTAAAACCCTTAAACACTTTAGTCGTTCCGTCATCCATTTTAACGGGAATTGTAAAATGTAATTCTTTTTGCGGCTGACGTAAAAATTCTCTCATGCCGCTATCTAATTTTAAGTATGCTGCAACCTTGTCAAATTGTGCTTGTGCATTCTCGAACGGATTATATCCTGTATTTGCCATATGTATTTTTCTCCTAGTTTTTGCGTGCGAAATTATAATGTAAAATTTACATATAGTCGCACAATATCTTTATACTTAAAATTATACTCTTCTAACTTTTGTTAGTCAAATATTTTTTTAGGCTTGAGGTTGTAAAGTTTTATATAACGCATTAGTTTAATTTATCAAAAGAGTCATAAAATTCCTTTTTCAAACCCTCAAATAGTTTGACAATTTTATCTATGCTACTTTCAAATGATGTCGTATCGATATAGTTCATTACAACAATGTTTTTTCCATCGTTAAATTTTAATACTTTTTCATTAAATTTTTTTCTATCGATTTGAATTTTTCGTTAATTGAATGCTTTTTCACACCTTCAGAGTGAATTACTATTTTATACTCTTTAGGCAGAATTAGTGTGTTTTGACATCTATCACTTTCAATTAATTCAAAATGTACATCCATATCTAACTTCCATTTTTTTCTATACACTTGAATATAGGTATTACATCTCCACACATCCCACTCATCATCGGAAAGTTTTTGCATAAGAGTCTCTTTTATATGACTCCTTGCACGCTTGCCTACTTCATTCAAAGAGTAAATAGTTTCTTTAATGCTCTTATAGTTTTCTTCATATTTTGCCATGTCAGATGGCAAAATAAATGTATTTTTTATATTTTCCATATATTTTAAAAATTCCTCCATTAAAAATGCTGTTCTCAAATTCCCTATAAAGTCTATTTTTATTTCACTAAAATGAGACAAAATATCTTCATGATAATTTTTTTTGATTTTGTCATCAAATTCAATAATGTTCTTTTGAGGATGCAAGAAAATTACATGACACAAATTTTTATCTAATTCTTTATACTCCTCATTGCCTTTTTATCTTTGCTTTCCAAGACGTTTTCTAGTGCCTCTATATATCTTTTATCCTGGTCTTTTCCAAGCCCTGAGTATAATTTATTTTCAATCAAAAGCAACATTCTGTCCGCTTTGATTACAATATCAACTCTACCACATTTTCCAAATCCTTTTTCCCTGCTAGCCTCAACATTGCAAATATCCGGCATTTTTTCAATTTCTATCATTTGCAAAAAGCGTTCTAGTATTTCTGTAGACTTTGACAGTTTAGGGTCTATTAAAAACGCAAGCCAATCACTCATAAAATTTTCATTGCCCACCTTTCTAAAACTATCAGCAAGCGTTTCATGCAAAAATGGTTTGATTTTTTCTTTAATAAAACAAAGTTTGTCAAAACTTAGATGGCTGTCTTTTTCACTCATTCACCCACAAACTCCTTGATTTTTTCGAATGTTTCTTGTGATATGTCATGCTCCATGCGGCAAGCGTCGCTTGATGCTACTTTTTCACTAACACCGTGTTTAATCCAAAACTGAGTTATTATTTGATGACGCTCAAAAATCTCCTTTGCTTTTTTTAGTCCTTGCGTAGTTAGCTGAATATGTTTATCATCGTCCACAATGATATGCCCTGCTGTTTTTAACAAACCTAAAGCACGGGTAATTGAGGGCTTAGAAAAATTAAGCTCTTTTGCTACATCAAGTGCATGAACGCCTTTTTTCTTTTGCGATAATATATATATCGTTTCTAAATAATTTTCTGCTGATTCTCTCATTTTTATGTAAAACTTGATTAAAAACGCTTGCAAGCATTTTTAAGATATGGTATTATTTTATGGTTGCGTTAATTAAATGCAATTATATTCCTCGGTAGCTCAGTGGTGGTAGCATTCGGCTGTTAACCGAAGGGTCGCTGGTTCGAGTCCAGCCCGGGGAGCCAATTTATCACAAAACCTTGACTATATACAGTATAATCAAGGTTTTTTGATTTGTCAAGAGTATTTTTGATTTAGTTTTTGTGAGAAAACGACACTTCGGCTGTAAGATAAAAGGGGTCGTTTTTATATGAACAATTTAGTAGTGTTTTTACAGTCTAAATTTAGGGTCAAAGAGTGTAATTTGTTCACTCTCAAAAGCTGTTTGAACATGAGTATATATGTTGGCTGTGGTGCTAGCTTGTGCATGACCTAACCATTTCTGCACAACATTCATAGCAATACCATTCTCCAAACATCGAGTAGCAAAAGTATGTCGCAAATCATGTATGCAGAAAGTTAACTCATGCTTATCTTTAAGTCGCTTAAAATTTTGTTTAACTTGATTTTCACTATGCGGAAAAATTAAAGTGTCAATTTGTTGTATACCCTGCAACATTTTTGATATTTGCGGAAACAATGGAATATATCTTTTTGCATTATCCGTCTTAGTACCGCCTATATAAATGCGGTTAGCTTTATAGTCAACATCTTTCCATGTTACTGCAAGTGCCTCCGCCTTTCTGCAACCAGTAAGCATATAAAAAATATATAAGGGCTTTAGTTTGTTATCTTTTAGTATTCTAACAAAATGATTTTGCTGTGCAACGGTTAATGCCTTGCCCTGCTTGCGTTTATGCGTAATTTTATCAGTAAGCGACATTATGTCTTTAGTTAGATATTCCAGTTTATATGCTTGCTTAAGTGAAGCACCGAGGGTATCATAAACATATTTTTTCATGCGACTACTTTCGATATTTGCAACTGCCTTTTGGATATCTAGCGGAGTTAATTCATTAAGTGGCATATCTATAAAATTACCTTTAATGTGTTTGTCAATGCAAATGCGAATTTGTAACAAGCTACTAGCTTTTAGCATAGGTTTTTTATAAGTATCATACCATTCGTCTAGCCAAGAAAAAAGTGTGTATTTATTTTTTAGAACTGTAGTTGTTTGTGGTGCAAGTGCTAGAGTATCAAGAGAATTTGAAACCAAACTAAAAACATTACCGCTGGTTGCAAGCGTAGCAAGTGCATTGCTTATGTTGTCTAAGCGTATTAAAAGTTGTGTTTCAAATTCAGTCATGTTGAAAAGTTAGTTCACTCCCTTGTGTTTTAATTTGTTTTAATATGATAACTCTAAATCTTCGCAGTTGTTGCAGAGTTTATCACTGGTGGGAATTATCCAAAACATCTCGTATTTTCTCAAGGACTTTACTCCCCGCCTATATGCACTTGCTTGCCCCATTCTGATGCCGTCAACGATATAAAAACAAACTTTTAATTCGTCCATCTTAATATCAATCTTAACCCCCTTATTAAGAGCCGTCTTTTTTATGTAGTTTGGCATTGTCTTGCTCCTTTAGAAATCTAAACCGAAAATGTCTTCGTCTATTGGCTGTAATTCGGTTACTGGTGTGCGTAATGTGTCCTCATTAAAGCACTTTGTGTAGTGAATTAGTTTTTGTAGTGCTAGTTTATTTTTATCGCTATCCCAACTATACATATCATAAAGTGGTTTTTGAGAAATAATATACACTTTACTCCAACCGCCCATTTTGCCATTATAGCGACAATCTAGCTGTACAGGAAAACCGTTTAAGTAACTCATAAAAGTGTGTATATCAAAATGTTTACTATCAAAATTATCTAATACCAATATGTCTTGATATTCATAATCGTCAAATGGATTTTTATAATTCGTAACCCTGTAAAAATCTCGTGCATCAAGATTTTCATAAATGTAGTTTGTTATATTTGTTGTCGTATCGCCCCAGTATAGATTTACTGTCATATCTCTTTTTTTATATCTAAATTCAAGATTGTTTTTCTCTCTAAATACACGCTCCGCAAATTTTGCTTGTTGTTCACTCATTACACGATTTAGAACCAGTTCCTGCGGAGTACGATTTTCCTCTTTAATTTCAAACTGTATCTCTTTCAGGTCGTTACGACCGCCTTGTTCTACGATATCGCCCCACTCATACACTTCCCCGATTTGCGTATCTGTTTTATCTGCAAATCTACCCTGTTTTTTTATGTATAATTTTTGGTCATGTTTTGTTCCACCTCTAGGGATAAAATGAGTTTTAGGCAAATAACCGCAAATCACGCTAAAGCGTTTTGGTTTACTAAATTCAAAATAGCCTTGAATGTGTATTGTTCCAGTTGTTGGGGCTTTTTCTCTACAAAACAAAAAATACTGTATGTCTTGTAAGTTTTCTAAATACCTTGCTAATTCTTCGTCCGACATTGTCGGATTGTTTTGGGTAAATAGCCAGTTGCGTTTTTGACTGTCCTTTTTGAATTCGACAATATTTCCGTCAACAGGGTTTTCAACCCGAATAACCTGTTCAGCTGTCATGTGTTCAGCTGTTAATTCTTTTTTTTCGTCTTTCATTTTTTTACTCCCTTTTTTTGTTGTATTGATACAATGATACAGATACGAAGTTGACAGTAATAATAGAGTCAACAAGTCGCGTGCGGGCGCGCGAGCGCGCCCGCACATACGCGTATTTTATCCTACAGGCAAGCTGGGTACGGACAAAAATACTGCGTATGTGCGATGTGGCAATAAGAAAATACTAGAGCAATTTCGTTACCTGTTTTGTAGTCATTGCAGTGGTTTAGTTGTGTTTTATGTGGCTATTGAGCCACGATTTTAATGTGGTTTGTGGTTCTTAAATGCTAGAGAACTAGACAGTAGTTTGGTTTATCTCTCAGTGATGTTAATTCTATCAAGAAAAGATATGTTATTTTAAGCTGTTTGTCAGCTTGTTTTGTTGTTAGTTTCTAGCGGATAGTTTGGTTTACGCATCATTGTTTGGTTTATGCACCTTGGTCTATGTTACTTAATTTTGAGTTTCTACAGCGTTCTTTAACTATGTTGCATAACATAGATAGGCATTTCTCTATTTCTTTATGTTTAAGGTCAAATAAATTTTCTTGTTGTTCAAACAAGTCAGTTTCTTTAACTTTCTTTAATGCAGGGTCTAATTGTTTAGCATACTTTATGAGCTTTTCGGATATTGATTGATTGACATCATTGTTACTAACCTCAAATAATCTATTTTTTGAAAAGTTAAATAAATGAGATAAATATTGCTCTACATTTTTTGTATACTCCTCAAATTTTTCTAGTGATATTTCAAGCATTTCAACGGTTTCTAAATTGCCTTGTAGGTCAAAATAATTAAACGCTTGCCATGCTAGGTTTGTTGCACGAACATATCTTTTAAGCCCTCTGATAGCCGTTTTTCTATCTTTAGGCAGTTTTTTATATACACCGTTAAATTTATATTTAATCGGTAAAAATGGGTCTCTAGGCTTTTCAAACACTACATCGTGTAATGTCCACGCATAGTATGCTTTTAGCATCACTTTTTTGTAATCTAGTTCTAGTCGCTTTAAGCGTTGTCGTCTAAACTTTCGTGTTTGACTGTCTACGGCTTGCATTGGAATGTCTGGCATATCCATATTTTGTTTTAACTCCTTTATGTTTTAATGGTTTTATTTCTTGTTGATAATATCCCTTAAAGAATTTTTTTCTAAATTCTCTAGTGTCATATGTTAATGATTTTACAGGAACTCTAAATCGTCTTTTTACTATTTCGCCGTCTCGCAAAATATCTTCTTCGGTTTGTTCTTTTTTTCGTCCTGGTGGCGATTTTTTAGCTAGTGCACTTTCGTACTCAGTATAAGTTATAGCAGTAACATAAAAGTACTCACCTACTCTTTTACACTCTAAACAGCGAATAAATGCACTCTGCTGTTCTCTAAACTTGTCCCACACACGAGTTAAGGCTTGACTGTTAGTGTGTATGTGGCTATCGTAAAGGTGTCTGCGTAGTGCTAAATGAATAGGTATTTCAGCACAGTTCTTATTTAGTTCTTGATTATATTGACAACCTAAATATACTCCTGCATCGGATATGTACATATGATAACCATCCTCAAAATTAGGTTCAAACTCTTTTAATGTGTTGCCGTGCAAATCGTAAAAAGTGTTTCCGCCTACATTAAGGTCGTCTATATTTTTAAGCTCAGTAAAATGATTATAAAAAATATTACTGTAATGTCTGCCACCTATTAGGTTTATGACATGAGCAAAAGTAACATCTTTACCATTACCCTTAAAGCCATATACAGCGACATCGTTATTTGAAAAAGTATTTTTAAGCCAAGCATTTTGATATATCCAATATTGCCCGTCTTGTTCTATTTGTTTTTTAATTTTTAGTTTTTTGATTACAACTATTGTAACAGCGATAAGGGCAAGGATACCGAGCCCTATACCGCCGTACAATAAGGTGTTATATAATGTCGTTGACATCGTTTTTACTCCTAAAGAATATTAGTCTTAATATTTTGCCTACTATTCTAAAAGGCAATAGCATGATTTTAACGGTTAGTTTTAATAGTTTATATAGTATTATGCCTGCCAGTATTAGCATGAGAGTAACCCCCGTGTGCTACTACAAGAAAAACAGCTTGCACAGCTTACAGTTATAACAACTACTGCTATAATAGCAATAGCAACAATTAGAGTTATAAATTTTGAAAACATAATTTACCCCCCTTTGCTTTTACCTTTAGCTCTAATATACATAAAGCCTAACAAAAACAAACCGATAGCACCACCGACAATAGTCCATATTGCCCATCTAGGCAAACCATTATTCGTTTCGCCTGTAGCTCTTTCATATTCGGGCGGTCTTACTAATGTCTGCCCATTATTACCAAATTCAACATCAAAAAAAGGACTATCGCGGTCTATAGCACCAATATATATATCTTCTGAATTTAAGAGTGCAGTAGCATTAAAAGTTCTAACAGTGTTAATATTTCCCATAGCTGTAAAACGCATAAATGGTGATTGATGTGCAGCTACATTTAATTGGAAATTATTAAAATTTGAATGTGGTATATTGTTATGTTCTACCCACACAAAAAAATTATTAGACAGTCCTATCCTAACAGTTTGAGGTTGTAAATAATAAGGAACAAGAACATTCCAAAAACGCTGATTACCACTAGGTACATTAATTTCCAATTCAAAACGAATTATAGGAAACCGCCCATCCTCTAATGCTACACGAGGAAAAGCAAACTCTACATCGATTGTATGAATAGCTCGATTTCCTGATGAACCGCTCCAAGGAGCTTCATGCGTATCAGTATTAGGATTTACTAACCAAAATGGTTGCCTAGGTATATTCAATTCTAAATAAAAATCTTTTATCGTTGTTCTGTCGCCAACTGGTATACCATGAAAGAATAGACTGTATCGACAACGCTGATATCTTGACATATCGGGTGCTGGTGCAGTATTGACAGACACCACTTCACTATATCCGCTAACCATTGCCCCATCCGCTCTTGCACCTTGCCCGCCTGTACTAAACCCCAACGCAAACGCTACACACAGGGCAATAACTGCACCTAATGCAAATAGCTTTAACATTTGTTTAGCTTGTTTATTTACACTTTTACTTCCCACTGGTGAGAAATTTAATTTATTATTTTTCATTTTATTTTCTTTTCCCCTTTTTTTTACGGACAACAATTTTGATTGCAATAGCACCAACAAGGATAAGACTACCACCAACAATTAGCCATATAGCCCAAGACGGCAAACCTGTAGGTTCAGCAGGTTCATATTCTACAATCGGTGCAAACCTGCCGTACACTCTCATGTTGCTAGATAGTCTTGTTGTGTCCGTTACACGCATAGTAAAACTGCTAGAAGTGTACCAACCTAAAAACTCGTAACCCTCACGCTCGTATGTTCCTAAATCGTCTAAAAAACTGTTTAGTAAAATTGTTTCTGTGCGAACAATTCTGCCGTTAACAATAAATTCTAGTGTTGCATGAACACCAAACGGTTGACTAGCAAACAGCACTACAGGAGCAGTAATTTGTCTATCTAAATTAGCCGTATTAGTTAGTTCAGCGTTTGTATACACTGCTACGGGGCTTGTACCGCTTGCAAGTAGACTGTAGTTAGATAATCTAAGTCCGTGAGGTACATAAATCTCGCTAAAGATTACACCGTTAACAAAGAAAGTAACTCGATGTAAAATGACATTCCATCTTGCAAAAAGTGTCCTATTATTGACACTACCTGCGGGCAATTCCTCAACTCTAACACCAGTTAGGTTAGCGTTATTAAACCAACCGCCAAAAGTATAACCCTCTCTTGCAGGTACCGGTAGAGTAATTAAATCGTTTTCTACAGTGAATGAAGTTATAGGAGTAAAGCCCACAAATTCGCCACCGTTAAGATTGTAGGTAATAGTAAAGTTGATTACTGTCCACCTTGCATAAAAGTTTTGTGTACCCGTGCTACCCGCTAAAATACTAGATATTTGGTTATCTGCAAAACTAGGATTATTGTACCAACCCGCAAATGTAAAGCCCTGTCTTGTAGGGTTAGGGATTACAATGATTGGGCTTTGAATTGTGTAGGTTGCAGGAACTGTACTAACTAAATTACCGCCGTTTAGATTGATGTTTATAGTGTACTCAATTGCCACCCATCTAGCGTAAAGTCGTTGATTGCCTACTGTACCGCTAGCTATGTATGTAATAGCCTGTCCTGCAAGGGTTGAGTTATTAAACCACCCGTCAAATGTAAAGCCTGTTCGATTAGGTGTATCTAACGGAGTATTAGGGCTTAACATTGTAAATGTGTTTGTAGGAGTTACTGTAAAGCTACCACCATTTAGCATAAAGTTTATATCAAAATTTATTGGTCTAAACCCTGCATAAAGGTTCATGTCGCTTGTAATAATACTTCCTACCACAAACGGAATAGTGTTTAATTCGTCTAAATACCAACCACTAAAATAAAAGCCAACTGGTGGTATTGGGTCGGGTGGTAATGGTAGGCTTGTTATTAGATTGATTGGGTTAGAGATACCGATACCTGAACCTAAATGCCCCCACACAGTACCCTCGTCCCATTCTCTAACACGAAAGACAATAGTATAGTTAGCATTAAATGCAGAACTTGCACCAAACACTCTGCCGTGCAGATATGTAAATGGAAAGACTAAATCATAATAGCCGTTTCTTATATCTATCGGACAAGCTCTAAAGACTTCACTAAATGCACCGTCATTAAATGACACACACATACTGACCCAATCGTTCGCCCTAACTCTTGCCCTACTCATAATTTCACTGTCATTGTGGTCAAATCTAAATTGTGTGTTTATCCGTTCGCCACTGGTTACGACATTAAAAGTTGTGTTAGCTGTAGCCGTCTGATGTCTAGTGGCATTATTTGCCATAGTAACAGCTAGCACGCTAACAAGTAGCATTAAAGCCATTAAAAGCACTGCTACTATATTAAGTTTTGTTTTATTGTTTGTTTTCATAATTATATTTGTCCGAAAATACTTTGCACAAGCATTTGCAGAAAATAATCAATTTTCTAATCTTATATCAAAGTTATTTTCAAGGTTTTATTTACCTACCTTTATCTAAAAAACTATTATTGGTTGTGTAGGGTGGTTGTCACAATTCTTGTCGGGGCACTGTTTAATACAATTACCCTTGCAATAAGAATGTGTGCAAACTTCACGCTCGTAATATATAGCGATACATTTGCCCTTTTTCAAGTTAGGACATTTTGATACATGACCAAAATAATATCCATAACAATATAATTTACTCTTTTTCATAATTATTTAGGGAAAAGCGGAATATCTGCTTTAGGCTCTTTTTTAGGCTTAGGGTTATTTACACTCTGCTGTCCTTTATCGTAAGACTGTTTAATTTTACTATCCCCGCCCTTTTTTACCGCGGCATTTATTTGCCCTGCTAGATAAGCCGTTTTCTCGACTTGAGTATATTTTTCTTGTTTGGTACTAGATTTATTTGCTTTGTCTGCATTATAACAATCTAGACACAATTTACCTTTTTTATATTCTTTAGCGTTTCCGCATTTAGTGCAGAAACCATTTTTTATATTTGGTATTGACATATTCTTTTATTCCTTATATTGTTGTTTTTAATTTTTAGTTAGCAATATCAATTTAGGGCTATTGCTAAAAACCCTTGCCCTCATACAGCCATTGGCACAACTACTGTTGCATACGCTAATATAAAAGCTATTTTAAGTTAGTGGCTAGAGTGTGAATTACACACACTGAATAAAATTAAGCAATGATACACTTTTTCGTCAAAAATTTGTTGTTGTATTTGCTAAAGTTATAAACGATTAATTGTCTAGCCGTATAGAGTGGGGCGAATATAGATTAAAACCATTGTCTATATTCCCCCACAAGGAAATTTAATTAAACGGGCAGGAGATAATTTTTCCCGTAAAATTGCTATGTAATTTAGGCAGCTATCTCAATTAGGTATTTGTTTAATACTTCACTCCACATGTCCGAATTGCCATCGCCACCAACTCTCATACGAACATTTTTTACATCGTCCGCAAAAGGATGTTTCATATCTACATTTATACAAACTACAGGTTTTCGTGTGCGTTTGCTTATATATTTAGTACGATAAAAATAACCAGTAACAGGAATGTTAACTGTGATAGCTTTTCCGCTCTCGTCTTTTCTATCTAAAATAATTTTTGCCTTATTTGAGATAATAGCTTTATCGGGAGCAAAAGCATATTTTAGATTAAATGTTTCCCCCGAAATACCACCGTCTATACCGACTAAAAATTCGGGAGTATTACACCTAACTTCTAAAAATGTGGAACTCGTTTTTGTTTCCTCATTATAGATAGTGTTATACTGAATATTACCAGTAAACGGAATTTTCTCTACACGCTCAATCGGTGCAGTTTTTACATCTTGGGCTAAGGCTGTTGCTGTAGCTTGCGTTTCTTTGGCTTTTGCCATAATTTTATTTACTCCTTTAGTAAAAATATTTTATTTGTGCTTTTGCACTGGTGGGGCTTGTCTTAACAGGCTTTTGCCGCCCCCGCAAGGACTATGTTGCTAACCCCAAGCAACACAAGGAAACTTTAACTACTACCCCGATAGTAGCTAGTCAGGACACCACTCCCGACTGGTGGGGCTTGTCTAGGCAATTTTATAGTGTCGCTAACCCCAAGCGACTATTTGATTTTAATGTTTGTGTCCGATAGCTTGAATATACTCTAGTTCTACTGCCTTGCGGACATCAGCCGTATATAATTCACTACCAAAGAACACATTGTCTTTTTCTAACCTAACAAGTGATTTGTCCGCCCGTTTAGTAACAAAAGCAACTTTAACTCGATATAGTGTATCTCTCATTTGTTTAGCTCCTTTTTACGGTTTCGACTATCGATATTTAGTTGTTTTCTACACTCGATACCCTCTTTATAACCATGTTGATATGCAACACTTATAGAGTCGTTGCGACTGTTTAGTGTCATAAGGTTAGCACCAGTAGAATAATAGTTGTTTGAGCTCTTTTCGCTTAATGTCTGAAAGCCGTCCCCGAACCCTTCGCACCATTTAGTAGCGTACAGCCGTTGACCACTTGATAA
>Ga0123355_10016111_pt1 | contig 11770 bp, 5 predicted proteins | sample TergutEmb28metaG_3_FD_89872 | JGI IMG/M metagenome (GOLD analysis project Ga0123355, IMG submission 89872) | Embiratermes neotenicus P1 segment gut microbial communities from Petit-Saut dam, French Guiana - Emb289 P1 | ecosystem: Host-associated > Arthropoda: Insects > Digestive system > Gut ...
AGCAGCTACATCAACTGTATCGCCGCCAACTGTTACAGTATACGCCTGACCTGCCGAGAAATCGATAAGTGTTTCTGCCGCGAAATCAATAGCTATTTCGGGTGCGGGAAGTCGCGTGGGTTGTTGTCCGTCATCGCCCATGATAACTACCGCACCGCCGTCCGCAAGATTCGCAACAGCTAAAACTTTGTCTTCAAAACCTTCAGCCGCAAATGTTACGTCAGCATCCGGAGCAACCGTTCCGAAGAAATCAAATATCGACGGAGTAGTGCCAACATTTCGAATTACCAACGGATTCGCAAGAACCGCGAAATCCGCCGCGAACGCCGAGAAGTCAACCTCTACATCAGCCGTTCCTTCTGCCGTTGATAGACTTAAATCTGCCAAATCACGCATTTCGCTGCTTGTCGCGTTGCCGCCGATTGTGATATCCGGAGTGTGAATCGGAGCGAAGTAGAACAAGTTTTCCGCGAAACCGATGTCAGGCATTGGGTCGCCGTTAGCAAGACGAGTAGTCGCTCCCGCTCGAATTTCCGAACCTTCGCGCAAGCCCGCGATTACCAATGTGTCGATTGTGCCTAAAGCATGCCTGTCAGCGAGAACCACTGAAGGAGGATTTCCTGTATGACGCGTCCATCCCAAAGAACCGCCGATTCCGTGTCCGCCACCTCTGATAAACGGACCATCACATTCGCACACATCTTCAAGACACATGCAGTCCACTGTAATAGCTGAGCCGCCGGTTGCCGTAATCAACGAATCAAGTATTATGATTTCATTAACCTCACCCGATCGAGCATCCCATACATTATTGGCGTCTAAACGCCCAACTTTTCCGCCGCCGCCAATTCCCGCACCCAAACCTGCGCCTGTTGCGACAACTTCTGAATTTTCAATCAAAATCGTACCCATCACCCATGAGGCAGAAGGATGGTTATCGCCGCCCCAAGAGCCGCCGCCGCCGATTCCCGCGCCGTGACCGTTCGGTCCAGCGGTCGCTGTAACAGTAGCGTTGCTGATTGTAATATCAGAAACAACACCGCCCGTTGCGTGTCCGCCGCCCGAACGCCCGCCACCGCCGATTCCGGCAGCCATACCGGCACCCGTTGCCGTAACCGTTGCTCCGTCAAGTATTGAAATCGGAGCCGATACTATCCACTCAGGAATGCCTTGTCTTACGTCAACGGTTGGGCTGCCACCGCTGCCGATACCCGCGCCTACACCGGTACTTATAGCAGTAACTACCGCTCGCTCACCCGTAATAGTAATCGGGAATGGCAAAACCGGATAAGGATCTCGCGCAGAACCGATTCCCGCGCCGCTACCTTCTGCGTGAACCACTGCATTATCAATGGTTATACGAGGAGTCGCGCCTCTTGAACCACCGGCATTTCCACCGTAACCGCCGATTCCCGCAGGGTTTTGAGCTCCGCCGCCGCCAAACGCTTGAATAGTACAATATCTTATAATCAAGTCAATCATTGGCATTGGTTGCTGCTCGCCGCCAACTACAGTAGATCTATTTGCGGCGTTTATTCCTGCGGCATGACCGTTAGGACCGCCTCGAGCATACAACGAACCTTCGTGCTCTCCGGCGTAATAGCTTGTAATAATAACTGTTTGCACAAAATCAACGTTCTCAAGCCTTGCAACATTAACACCCGCAGCGTTGTGCACGTTAACAAGACTGTTTTCGCCAATTAGCTTAATCGTCACGTTTACAAAGTTTCCGATATTAAGCACGTGAGTATTACTGTAAATATCAATATTGTCAAAAATTAGAGTAATATCTTGAGGGTTGTCATATGTGCCGCCACCGATGTTGATGTTTCTGTTTCTGTTGTTTCTGTTTGATTGAATAAACAACACCGTGTTGTCTATCGAAGCATCAATAACCTGAGGACCCGGTGCAACATCAACAATCCGTACGCCCGGAATATCTCTTGGGTCTTCAGGGTCGTTCGGGTCAATTCTTGGAATTTCAGGTCTGAAATTGAGTACAACGTTAGCCTCTTGCATATACTCGGTTGACCGTGTTAACGTCATATCGGATGTAGCAAATGAAACACTACCGTCAGCTTCGCTGTTATTAAAGTATCGAAGAACTGTCGGTGCCGGTCCGATACCGGTTAACGACAACGGAGTCGCCAAAATCGGGAAATCACTTGCGTAAACCGAGAAATCAGCGGTTACGGTTGTGTTTGCCGTCTCTGCCGCGATGGTTATAGCGCGCAAAGTGTTGCCGTAACCTGCGGCAGTAGTGTGATACTCACTGCCTATTTTGGGGGCAGCGGCAATAAGAGCCGGATATATTCCACCTGTAAAACTGTTGAATTCATTTAAGAAAAAGATATTTTCAGCTAAAATATGCGGTTGTTGAGCAAGCTGTGCGGTTATTTCAACAATCTCAACCTCCGGCATAATCGTAACGGTCGAAACAAGGGCAGGCCGCCAATTTTGCGGAGCATTATTACCTGCACCCGGACCGCCGCCGATAGCAGCGCCTGTGTTTTGGTTGTTGTTATCTCCGCTTCTGGCAGCTATTCTTCCGCCTGTAATCAGTATATTTCCTGTGCTGAATTCCGCAGAGCTGGTGTGCACAATATCGCCGCCAATGGTAAAGTTGACATTGGAAGCTCCTCCAATGGCACCGCTTATCATGCCCGCTGCACCAAGACCGATTCCGGAACCAAATGCATTTCCTGCTGCTATCGCGGTAACATCGCCGCCTGTAATGGTTATATCACCCATAAGTCCGCTGTAATCCGGCACCCAACCATTATCGTTTGCGTCAGCAAGTAGCGAGGCAACGCCGGCTCCGGTACCGATTCCCGCGCCATTACCTCTACCTGTCGCGATAACGGTTCCGCCGGTGATAGTGATTTCAGGGCTTGGCATCATCGTTCCACTACCAATTCCCGCGCCGCCGGTGCCGCCCGTCGCTGTAACCACACCGCCGGTTATAGTTATTGAGCCCAACGCGCTGCTCGCGCGACCATCTCTGAAAATATTAAATCTTGCAGGATTCGCATTTAACCATGTTTGAAAATCCCCAAGATTCGGACTGTTATGGAATCTTCCGGCGCCAACCCCGATTCCGGGACCTGCAAAGCCGCCTCCTGTCAACGCGTAAGCTGTAACCGTTCCGCTTTCAATTATAACATCACCCATACCGATAGGAGGAGCAACATCATCGAACGCGCTTAAATCACCGAAATGGTCAAAGCCGGACATTCCGATTCCATGAGTTCCGCCTACTACGTGCAGAATGTTATCTGCATCGTTACCGTTAACGCCGTTAATGGTAAGCGTTGCCCCCGGAGGAACAAAAATACCGCCCGTGTTGTCCCCTATACCACGGATTGTGTTTTCGCCTTCCACCGTAATGTTAACTACCGCGTCACTAATTCCCGGCGCCGGAGGTAGAATCATAATCCCATGAACACGGTGACTATTTCCTGCGCGCAGTGGATGTCCCGTCGGCAGTTCGGTAAAAATCGAATTATTCATATGCAAATTCAACTCTAAACCCGTTGCTGCGGGACCAACGTAAATACCCGCTGATTGGGGATTAAGCGCACTTGCATTCGGCGCAAGATAAGAATTTCTTACATATAAGTTAATAGTCATATCCGCGCCGCCGTTGAAATGAAATATCCCGGCACCCGCTGCGGCAGTTCTTTCCGCGTGAACGCCGTCAACCACGATAATTCCATTGTGTCCGTCTGCAGCTGCGTTCGACTGCAATAGAACACCTGTAATTGTTTGCGTGTCGCCTGATTCGCTGAAGAAATAGTAATTGATGCCGGGCGTAAGCACTGTGCCTCCGGCAAGCGCTTGGTCTACGTCAATTACAGTAAATACCTCTCCCGGGAATGCGTCCAACGTCGCGTCTGTGGCATCATGAACTATGCCAACGCCCGTTAAGCGTTCCGCCCCGCTGGCTCCTGCCAACAGTGCCGCTCCGGGTATAAGCGCAAGTAACATAAGCATAGCTATTACCGTTGCCAATACCTTGGTTGTAATTCTTTTGTTTCTCATTTAAACTCCTCCTTTAAAATTTTCTTTCATTATATATAAAAATATTATTCCATTACTAGAATAACATAAAAAAAACAATATATATATAGTACTTTTATACAAATTTTACGAATTTTTTTATTGAAAACATCGAAAGTTTTTTAATTGATTTAAAAATTTTCCTCAAAAAATGCAAAAACACGCCTAGATTCGGCGTGATGTAATAAAATTCCAAAATATATAGTTTCGGGTTGTATATTGATTTCGCGTGGAACACAGAAAGCAGAGTTCCCTGCAACAGAAACATCGTGTCAAGGGATAATTCCAAAGCTTGTTTCACATTTGATTTAATTCGCAATTATCCCCTAACGTACGGTAAAGCACAAATTTTGCAAGATCAACCACACTTGGGATTTCACAAAGCCTTGTAGGGGCGATTAGTAATCGCCCGCGGGCGAACACTGTTCGCCCCTACATTGGAAGCCGTGCATTAAGGGATAATTCTCATTTAATTTAACCCCGCGAACCCATTCTGCCGCAAAGCTTCGAACAGCACAATCGCCGCTGCGTTGGATAGATTGAGCGACCGCGTATCGCCCAACATTGGAATTCTCACGGTTGTATTTTCGTATGATTGTAAAATATCAGTAGGAATTCCCGTGGTTTCTTTACCGAACATTATGAAGTCGCTTAGCTCATACCGAACGTCAGTGTAGAGCTGTTTCGCGCTTGTTTCAACCATAAAAATCCGCGGATTATCATTTCGCTCCACGAAATCAGCAAAGTTATCATAAGTTTTCACATCTAAATCACGCCAGTAATCCATTCCGGCGCGTTTTAGGCTCTTATCATCAATGAAAAATCCAAGCGGGCGAATCAAGTGCAGCTTCGTCCCCGTGGCAACGCAAGTTCTGCCGATATTCCCGGTATTCATCGGGATTTCCGGCTGGTGTAATACGATGTTAAGCATTTTTCAACCTACCTCTTATTGTATGAAATCGGCGCGCGCCAAAGCGTTTTCGTCTCAGCTCCGGGCTCTCGAACCTGAACCAGCGTCGTGCTTATTGTCATAACTATACCGGGCGGCAACGGCAACTTTAGCTTTGCGAATTTCATTGCTCCGCGTAAGATAACGCTTGGCTTGTTCGGCTTGTCAAACACTTTATAAACCTGTAAATTAGGCACTTTCGAGTGAATTTCAATCATTCCTTCAGCAGAATCGAAAACGCCGGCAAGCGAGTTTGCGATGAATTCTCCGAATTTTTCGACATTTTCATCGGGCGCGAGTCCGCGAATCACGCCGCGCCAGTAACTCGCCGCAGCCGCAATGCCGGGATGTATGTATCTCTCGCTCACCAAATTTCACCTCATCGCCTTATAAGCTGTCTCTGTTTTTTGTAACCTAACCGATTTCGGAGAAGTTAAGTTCGATAATCACCATTAATTTTCACATAATCATATGACAGGTCACAACCCCAAGCAGCGGCGGAATACTCACCTTGATTCAACGCAATATCAATTGAAATCTCATCACACTTGAGGATTTCCAATGCTTTTTCCTCGCAAAATTCAACTCCCGCGCCATTTTTACATACCGAAATATTGCCTGCCGCAGATTTGAGAGCAACGTCAATCAATTCAACATCCAACTCCGCTCCCGAATAACCTATTGCGCACATAATTCGACCCCAATTCGCGTCGTTTCCGAACATCGCGGTTTTCACCAACGCGGAGTTCAGCACGCTGTCAGCAACTTTTTCGGCAGATTCATCACTCGGCGCGCCGCAGACATTGCATTCAATCAGCTTTGTCGCGCCCTCGCCATCTTTTGCAAGCATTTTCGCAAGCGCGACACAAACAGCATTTAACGCATCCGTAAACTTCTCGCACTCCTCAGTTTGAGGGAAAATCTCTACACCGCTCGCACCATTCGCCATAATTGAAAGCATATCGTTAGTAGACGTGTCGCCGTCCACTGAAACACGGTTAAAGCTCACGTCCGCCGCTGATTTAAGCAGCTCGGAAAGAAAAATCGGGTCAACATCGGCATCGGTTGTCAAAAACGCCAGCATGGTAGCCATATCCGGGTTAATCATACCGCTGCCTTTCGCGATTCCGCCTATTTTTATGGTTTTACCCACATTTATGTCAACCGAAACCGAAACCTCTTTCGCAAACGTATCGGTTGTCATAATCGCCTCCGCCGCGCTCGAACTGCCGCTTTCAGACAGCTCGTTTACAAGATCCCCAATCCCATCTCGAATAGGCGATACATCAAGCGGCTGACCGATTACTCCTGTCGACGCGACGATTACATCGTTCAATGAGATGCTCAGCGCTTTCGCAGCGATGCCGCACATTTCGGCAGCGTTTCTCAATCCATTGGAGGTGCATGTATTGGCATTGCCGGAGTTAACAATCACGGCGCGTGCTTCGCCGTTTTTCAAGTTTTCTCGTGTCACATAAATGGGCGCGCCTTTGATAAGATTTTTCGTATAAACCGCAGCGGCGGAAGCGGGCAAGTCAGACACAATAAGCGCCAAATCCTTCTTAGTTTTCCCTACTCGAATTCCGCAATGAATCCCTGCGGCTTTGAATCCAATCGGCGCGCAAACTCCGCCGTCTATAAAGTTCATCATAAAATCGCATCCTTTCCTGTTTGTGAATTTATAACAAAAAACATTAAAGTTATTTCAACAGCATGTTTTATTATGTTCCATTATAACGAAAGCTCAATAAAATGTCAATAAAAAACTTGACATTTTATAACGTAAGATGTATCATATAAAATAATTAAATTAGGATAAAATACTAATAATTACATCCTAAAAGGAGCGACATATGAAAAATGGATTTTTCAACCGAATCATTGCGATATGCGCCGCTGTCTGCTTGTGCGTTGCGCTTTTTACACCATTAAGCTCAAGTTCTACGTATAATGTAATCTCAATTAATGGTAATTATCCCGTGCCGGCTCAGCTGGATGGCACGAATTTCCGCCCCGATTTGGCAGGGCAGCACCCGCGTATTATCCTCGGAACCTGTGTTTCGCTTGAGGAATTGGCTCGCCGCGCCGACCCGGAAAGAAACACTCAAAGGCAACGGGATATGGTCAGCATGCTTTTAACTAGAGCTGGGTGGGCTCCGCCTGCGGAAAACATTATACCTTATCCTAATATGACAGCGGCTCCGGGGAATCCCGACATATTCCAAACGTGGGTTTACGACGTTGTTATGGCGTATCGCTTAGCGCCCACTCCCTCGCGGCGCGACAGAATAGTCGAATATGTTGAGCAATTACTGCGATTCGAATTTTTCGGCGAAGAAAACGGCGCGGGAATTTCGGGCGCTGCATCTTTAACCGCATTGTCGATTTTGTATGATTGGACATATGATCTCGACATATTCAACGATGCGGAGAAACAGGAAATCCGCAGCGCGTTAAGGCGCCACGCGCATAACCTCTATCGAATATGGCAAGGCGAAATTATTCCCGGCGTTGACACGGGATACTGGCGCGCGGATTTTCAAAACAACCACGTTTTCGGCAGAACGGCGGGAATGCTTATGGCAACTTCGGCGATAATCGCCACGCCCGGCTGCGACTATGAATTCGACCCGCTTGTGCGTGATATGTTCAACCACGCGGTTGAGCAGCTTCACCGCATTGTCTACTGGACAGCGCCCGACGGCACAACCCACGAGGGAATCGGCTATAGAATGTACGGCGCGGAAAAGCTTATCCGCGCTCTTGCGGTATACGAATCGGTGACGGGCGATACGAGTTTGTGGGATTTTCCGTCCGTCTATAATATACGTCATCTTCACGCATTCGCGTACGCGCCGGGAATGAACAAGTTTATCCTTTGGGGAACACACAGCGGCCCAGGACTTGGACATAACGCGGCTTATCTCTTCCGGCTTGCGCGGCAATATCAGGACGAACAGTTTATGGGAATGCTTCGTGAAATTGCGGTAGAATATCATCGCTATGTATACACGGGGCATTTTAACACGCCGACAAAATCCCTGCTTTGGTATGACGATTCTCTCGGCTCGCAAGAGTGGAATCGTCCGCTGTTTCGTCATTTCGACGATTTAGAAATGGTGCATTTCCGCACCGGTTGGGACGTCAACGATATGGCTTTTTCAATGAAAAGCGGACCGCCGGGAGGGCATAGACTTAACGAATACGTTGCTTTCAGAACTCCAACAGGCACTTTTCCGCACTGGGTTAATGTCGCGCACAGTATGCCCGAAGCGCAAAATATCTCCATTTCGTTCGGCGGTCACTATTGGGGAACACACCCGCAGACCCTGCGCCGCAACATTCCGAGGTATACGCGGCACCACAACACAATGCTTGTATCCGGCGGACAAAGGGCATTTGACGGGCAGTCGTTTGAAACAAGAACCACGGGATTCTCAGGCAGATATGTCGGAATGGGCCAGGCGGCAAGAGTTACCGAGTTTTTCGGAACCGACGGCTTCGGGTTTGCGGCAAGCTGCGCCCGCAACGCATATCGAAACACTCGAGCAGGCACAGCGGTGGGCGCAGTAAGCCTTGGAAGATACTATCGCAGTATGTTCTTTATCGGCAACCGATATATGGTTACAATTGATGACATCTCTATGGCAGGGGCGCAAACGGGAACGTTTACCTATATTTTCCGCAATAACGGCGATTGGAGCGGGGATTTAGACGACGGATTCGTAATTACCCAAACCACCACCGGCAGCATAACCACCGAGCCCGTTCAAATGGAGCTGCACGTTTTGTCTACCGTTAACGCGAACGCGGAACTTACGCCGCCAATTCAACCGCATCTTATGCGCTGGCTTGATCCTGTTTCGGTTTCAGACGGCGGAACATTCCCCGATTGGATGGTTTATTGGTACACTCGGCCCGTGGGTGCCGACCCAAGCCACCTTGTTAACGAGCGCGACTCGCGAATGGTGTCATATCAGATGCTCGGAACCGAGCTTGCGGTATCAAACACAACACCCACTAACGCTGCGCAGTTCGCCGGAGTTTATTTCCCGCGTGTTGACGGCGAAACACTTTACGCAACTCCGACAATCGAAGTTGTCGGCACGGGAGTGAATGCGTTTACCCGCGTAACGGTAGAGCGGGACGGATTAACCGATGAAATTTTATACCGCACAACAAGAGGGAATATAAATCTTTCGGGTGAGATTGACGCTGTCGCGCGAACGGTATTCTACACATCGGATGATGACGGAATTGTAAATTCAGTTATGATTGACGGAACAACGCTGAATCAACAAGAAATTCCGGCATTCACCTCAACACAGCCGATTAACTTGCGATACGAGCGCGGAGTTGACGGCGGGTTCAACCTAAATATCTCACGTCCGCTGACGAGCAATGTTGCAACATCATACATCGCAATCGATAATTTGGAGCCGAATACCTTTTATGCATTTGCAACCGAATCCGAAACGATTATAAGACGCTCAAGCGCAATGGGACATATTGTTTTGCAAAATTTCGCAATCGCCGAACCTCGCGAAATAAACGTCTCTATCTCAACCGAATCAATTGCCGCGTTTACCGAAATAGTAATAGTCGGAAATCCAATCGACGGCATGAATGTGCAATTGAATGGCGTAAACACAATCAACGAAGTATTAACAGGTTTTGTTTTTCTCGCGAAGTATGACACAAACGGCAGAATGCTTAACGCAATCACGGCACCTGTGAATATTGATGTTAACTATGGCGCGTTCAGCGAATTCGTTTGGGACAACGCGCAAGATATTAATTCCGACACGGAATATATCCGCGCGTTTTTATGGGGCAGCGCATCTACTATGACGCCGATTCTAATGAATTCAATAAATATTACAGGAGAGTGACGAAAATGCTTAACTTCACCTTCGATTTTACAAAACGAAACGCGGCGGACGATTTGATTGACGAGTTAATCGAGAAAGTTCTCGCGGCATATCCGCCCGAGCGGCTTGAGCGAATCCGCTCGCGAACCACTGCGGCTTGGAAGAACGATAATTACGCTGAAAAATTCGGCGACAGAATCACGTATTGTCCGGTTGACCCGAATGTTGAGCTTCCATTGGACGTTCCGACCAATGCGGACGAAGCGCAGAAAGATATGATAGCGCAACTTGAATTTATGCTGCACCAAAGCACCATTGACAGCGATTATTATCCCGCGTTTAGGTCATGGTGTGACCAATGTACAATTCCGTCCATGTTCGAGTGTGTGAACGAATATTCATCTGACAAAACGTCGGTTCAAGTTGTGCCGGTGATACATGAGCCTTTTAATGTTTACTCGTTGCCAAAAGCAGAATTCCGCAAAGGATTTCCGTGCTATGACATTTTGGAACAAATGGCGTGGCGGCACCAGCGGTGCGGCGGACGAATTTGGTCGTATATGTCCGATGTTCAAGGACCGTTTTCATCTGCCGCGCAAATGTGGGGAATCACGGAATTTATGGGCGATTTGTACGAATATCCCAATGAGGTTCATCACTTGCAGCAACTTTGCACCGACGCGATTATCCGATTTTTCCACGAAATGTACGCCGCCGTTGACGGGAAGTTGGTTCCGCTGCACGCGTTGCCGTATATTTGGATTCCCGACGATGTCGGCGTCGCGGTTAGCGATGATTTCCTCTCGCTTATGAGCGTTGACGCCATTAGTGAGTTCAACGTTCCGTATTTAGAGCGAATAGGCGAAGAATTCGGCGGAATAACGGTTCACAGTTGCGGACGAATCAATCATATTGTCGAACTCCTGAATGAGATGAAAGCGCTCAAGGGCTTAAATTTCTCGGCAACAGAAACCGACTTGCGATTGTTCGCGCAGAAAGTCGATCCTAAAATCGGGGTGTTTGTACATAAAAGCGGGCTTTCAATGAACGATTTACCATTGCTTTCGGCAGAGGAACACATTCGCCTTTGCCGTGACGTATTTCGCGAAACCGGCATATGCGTGATTTCCAACCCAATGCCTATGATTGACGAGGGTTTCCCCGGCGCGACCGACGAAGTGCGCGCAAAATGGCTGGAAGCCGCGAAGTTGTAGGAAACATATAAACGAGTAAAAATTAAGAGTTTTGCCATCGTGATATAATTGAAACGGGAGGTTCTTGAAGTAATGAAATCAAATAACCCGATAATAAAAGGCAAAGGCGTTTGCGACCCGCATATTCATATCTTCAACGACAAAGCATATTTATACGCCAGTCACGATTTATCACCTGAGAACACCGATTTTTCAATGAAAGATTGGCAAATTTGGTCGTCTGATAATCTTGTTAACTGGAACTTGGAAAGTACAATTCGTCCCGAGGATACATATATGGGCGAGTCGAGCAAATGCTGGGCTCCCGATGCCGCGGAACGCAACGGAAAATATTACTTCTGCTTCTCAAACGGAAGCGAAAGCACCGGAGTTATGGTTTCCGACAATCCGGGCAAAGGGTTTGTTGCGGCAAAAAACGAACCACTGCTTGACGGAACTCTCACTCCCACGGCAGAGTATGACCCTTCGGTGTTTATCGATGATGATGAAAATAAAACGCCCTACATCGTTTTCGGAACGCCCGAGTGGGCAAACGGTGACAGCTATTATATCGCGAAGTTGAATGATGATATGATTAGCCTTGCCGAATCGCCGCGAAAAATTGAACTAAACGATATTGGCGACGATAAACCGTGGCTGCACAAGTACAACGGAGTTTATTATCTAAGTTGGGCGTC
>Ga0123355_10016112_pt1 | contig 11769 bp, 12 predicted proteins | sample TergutEmb28metaG_3_FD_89872 | JGI IMG/M metagenome (GOLD analysis project Ga0123355, IMG submission 89872) | Embiratermes neotenicus P1 segment gut microbial communities from Petit-Saut dam, French Guiana - Emb289 P1 | ecosystem: Host-associated > Arthropoda: Insects > Digestive system > Gut ...
CTGCAACGCCCAGCCGTACTCCAAGCACGACTGGCACTGGCGGCTGCTGGTCGCCCACCGGTTCGGCCACGCCGCTTCGGTGCCGGCGGTCCACGCGGCCCTGAAGCTGCTCGACGACGCCGGCATCGACGGCGAGCTGGCCCTGCGCGAACACCGGACCGGACGCGTCGAGGTCATGCAGATGTGGGGCCGGACCGAGTCGGTCCGTCGCGAGTTCCGCGCGCGCCGGGCGCAGTAGCGGGGGCCGCACTGGCGCTCGATCCGGCCGGAGAAGCGATCACACACCCTGGGGCCCCATCGGCGCTCGATCCGGCCGGCGAAGCCGCGGCGAGCCGGCCGAGCACCCAGGCTGTTTAGGATTCACACCGAGCATGCGCCGACGGGTCACGTTCAGCCGCAATCTCACGCTGTCGCTGTCCCGAACGTGCCGGTGCTACTGCAAGTACTGCGCGTTCGCCACGCACCAGGCGCACCTGCACGAGCCCGATGAGGTGCTGGCGCTGCTCGACCAGGCGGTCAGCCGCCACCGGGTCAAGGAGCTGCTGGTGCTGACCGGCGAGCGGCCGGAGGTCAACGCGGGCGTCGGCGAGAAGCTGCGGTCGCTCGGCTTCGAGGACTTCGTCGCGTATGTCGTGTGGGTCTGCGAGCGGGCGCTCGAGCGAGGGCTCCTGCCGCACAGCAACCTGGGGGTGCTGAGCCGGGACGACCTCGCGCGGCTGCGCGAGGTGACCGCCTCGCAGGGGCTGATGCTCGAGTCGATCAACCCCGACCTCGTCGCGCACCAGGGATCGCCGACCAAGCACCCTGCGCGCCGGCTCGAGACGATCAGGGCTGCCGGGGACCTGCGGATCCCGTTCACGAGCGGAATCCTCGTCGGGATCGGCGAGAGCTGCGAGGACCGGATCGCCGCGCTCGAGACGCTCGCGGCCGTCCACGCCGAGTTCGGGCACCTGCAGGAGATCATCCTCCAGAACTTCGTGCCGCATCAGAGCTACTACGGGCGCGAGCCGGCCGAGATCGCGAGCGCCGCCGCAGCTGATTACTGGCGTACGGGGATCGTCGACGCCGGCCCCCCCGGTGCGCGGCGCGGCGCTCCGAGCTGGGCCACCGAGGTGACGATCGAGGACCTGAAGGAACTGATCGCGGAGACCCGCCGGATGATGCCGGACGTTGGGATCCAGGTGCCCCCAAACCTGTCCGACTGGTGGCCCGAGCTGGTCGCCGCCGGCGCGACCGACCTCGGCGGCCTGTCCGCCAACGGCGACCACATCTCGCCCGAGCACCCGTTCCCGTCGCCGGCGCAGGTTCGCAAGCGGCTGGCGCAGGACGGCTTCGCGCTGTCCGAGCGACTCTGCGTGTACTCCGACTTCATCAGCCAGGAATGGGTCTCGCAGGGCGTGCTCGACGTGATCAAGCGCGACTTCTGGTCCTTCATTCCCCGGCGGGGCAGCGGACGCCGCGGCGAGGTGAGAGTCGGTCCGGACGTCGCCGGACGGGCGATCGAGCGGGGCGCCGGCGGCAAGGAGCTGACCGCCGAGGAACTGACCGCGCTGTTCGCCGAGCGCCGGCCAGAGGTGATCGAGGAGATGCGGGCCGCCGCCGACGAGCTCCGGGCGGAGCTGGCCGGCGAGACGGTCACGTTCGTGGTCAACCGCAACATCAACGTGTCGAACGTGTGTGTCGTCGGCTGCGCGTTCTGCGGCTTCGGGCAGGGCCGGCGCTCGCCGGATGCCTACGAGCATTCGGAGGCCGAGTTCGCGCAGCGGATCGCGGACGCGGTCGAATTCGGCGCGACCGAGATCTGCATCCAGTCCGGTATCCACCCCGACTGGGGTCTCGGGGACTACGAGCGGTGGCTGCGGTTCGCCTCGCGCCTGGCGCCGGATCTGCACCTGCACGCCTACTCGCCGATGGAGGTCGCGCACATGTGCGACGTCTCCGGGCTGGCGCCGGCCGAGGTCTTCAAGCGCCTGCAGGCCGCGGGTCTCGGGTCGACGCCGGGAACCGCCGCCGAAGTGCTGCACGATGGCGTCCGCGAGCGGATCTCGCCGAACAAGCTGCCGGTCGCGCGCTGGGTCGAGATCATCGAGGCGTCCCACCGCGCCGGGCTGCGCTCGACCGCGACCGTCATGTTCGGCCACATCGAGGAGCCGTGGGAGCTCGCCGAGCACATGCGGGTGATCCGCGGCGTCCAGCAACGAACGGGCGGCTTCACCGAGTTCGTGCCGCTGTCGTTCATCCCGTTCCAGACGCTGCTGGGGCGGACCCACGGGATCGAGGAGATCTCGCGTGAGGAGAATCTCAAGCACACCGCGGCGTTCCGGCTGGCGCTCGGCGGGACGGTCGCCAACCTGCAGGCAAGCTGGGTGAAGATGGGCCTCGACGCCGCCACCGAGGCGTTGCGCTGGGGCGTCAACGACCTTGGCGGAACGCTGATGGAGGAATCGATCAGCCGGATGGCGGGCAGCTACCACGGAGTCAGGCTCGACCCCGAGGATCTGGTCGGCGCGGCCCACAGCGCCGGGCGTCCGGCGGCCGAGCGCTCGACCCTGTACGAGATCCGCCGGCGCTACGAGGTGCCGGTCGCCCAGCCCTCCCGCAGCGCGCCGTAGACGAGCTCGCGCGGGGGCGGCGCAACCCGCAGCCGCGCCACCACCGCGACCAGCTGTACGACCGCGCGCGCCGGCCAGAGGACATCCTCCGGGATCGTTGCGGTCGCCCCGAAGTCGAGCAGCTCGAGCCGCCCGTCGGGCCCGACGAGCACATCGTCGGGGTTCGGGTCGCAGTGGACCATCCCCTCGCGGATGCCGCCGATCACGAAGGCGACCAGTCGGTTGACCGCACGTGAGCGCTCCGGCTCGCCGAGCGCCGACAACGGCACGCCCTCAGCCCAGTGACTGACCAGCACCCCCGGGTGCGACAGGCGCGTCACCGGGGCGGGGACGCTCAACCACGGGTGGCCGCGCAGTGCGCGATGAAAGCCGCGCTGAACCGCGGCCTCGTGCTCCAGGTCGAGCTCGTCCATCACGCGCTCGCGCAGCTCCGCGATCACCGCCCCCGGGTCGATGCCCGGGAAGGCGTCGGTCAGGGGAACCGTCAGGCCGTCGAGCAGCGCGAGATCCTGGCGGACGGTCGTGGCCAGCCCAGGCCGCAGCAGCTTGATCGCGACATCGTGACCGTCGTGCAGCGTGCCCCTGTGCACCTGCGAGGTCGGCGTCACGGCGACGGGCTGCTGTTCGAAGCCGAGAAGCTCATCCTGCGGCGGGGCGTCCCAGGCGTTGCGGAGGATCTGCGCGACCGTCGCCAGCGGGATCGGCCTCGTCGCCTCCTCGCGGGCGGCTTCGAATCGCGGCCACAGCCGCTCGCGCTGTGGCGACGAGATCCAGTCGGGATCGATCAGGTCGGCGAGCCTGGCCAGCAGGATCCGGCCGCTCGGTGTGTTCCTCACCAGCGTCAGCGCCGCCTGCGCCAGCGCCTCGAGCCGGCGTGGCCACTCTGAGTGCGTGTTCGCGTTCAGGGGACCTAAAAGGTACCCAGCTGAGAGTGAGGCGTCCTGGTAGGCGGGGGCGGCCGCTGTTCTTTGGCGATCTATGGGTCATATAGACCCATAGATCGCCGGAGAACGTGAAACCGGAGCCACAAGACGAGGATCAAACCCGCCCGCGGGCCCCCCGGGCGGGGGAAATCTGTGTATCGGGTGTAACTGGCCGGCCCGCCCCGGGGTTAGGGTCCGTACGAAAGTCTTCCGCGGGTTTGACGGCGTCTGGACGCACCCCGTGCCACTCGTCAAGTCCCACCACCCAACTTCCCCTACGAACCCTTAGCTTCGCCACGATGGCCACCGCGATCCTGTTCCCAGGCCAGGGCAGCCAGACGCCCGAGATGCGCGAGACGGTCGCGCGGGTGCGGCCCGACCTGCTCGCCCACGTGATCCAGGTCGTCGGCGAGGATCCGTTCCCGCGCGTCGACGACGGCACCCGCTTCGCCCAGCCGGCGATCCTGTGCGCGTCGATCGCTGGGTGGTGCGCGCTCGGCCGGCCGCAGGCCGAGTTCACGGCCGGCCATTCGCTCGGGGAAATCGGCGCGCTGGTGGCCGCCGGCGTGCTGTCCGAGCGCGACGGCCTCTGCCTCGTGGCGCTGCGCGGGCGGCTGATGCAGGAGGCGGGGGAGACGGCCGGCGACGGCGGCATGGTCGCGGTTCTCGGCGCCGACGCGGCCGACCAGGCCGGCGGGCTGGCCGAGGCGCACGGACTGTCGGTCGCCAACGACAACTCGCCGCAGCAGGTGGTTCTCTCGGGACCACGAGCGCGGCTTCCGGAGGCCGAGCGCGCAGCTCGCGAGCTCGGTTTGAGGGCGATGATCCTGCCCGTCACCGGGGCGTTCCACTCGCCGATGATGGCCTCGGCGGTCGCGCCGTTCGAGCAGGCACTGGCGAGCGTCGAGATCCGGCACACCAAGACGACGGTGATCTCGGCCGTGACCGCCGCGCCGTTCGACAACGTCCGCGCGCGGCTGGTCGAGGCGTTGACGAGCCCCGTCCGCTGGCGTGAGACGTTGTTGGCGCTCAACGAACACGGCGTCGAGCGGTTCGTCGAGGTCGGCCCCGGAAGGGTGCTGTCCGGCCTCGCCAAGCGAACCCTGAAGGACGTGGAGCTGGTCAATGTCTGACCTCGAGGATCAGTCCAAGCCACCCACCCCCGCCTGGCCGCCGGGGGGCTGCGCGCTGGTCACGGGAGCCTCCCGCGGGATCGGCGCCGCGATCGCGCGCGGTCTGGCCGCCGACGGCTGGAGCATTGGCGTCAACTACCGCTCCGACCGGGCCGCCGCCGAGCAGGTCGTCGCCGAGATCCAAAAGGCCGGAGGCAACGCCGTCGCGCTGGCGGCCGACATCGCCGAGCCGGCCGCGGCCGACGCGCTGTTCGAAGCGCTCGAGCAACACTTCGAACTGCCCGTCCTGGCGCTCGTCAACAACGCCGGGATCAACCGCGACGATCTCACCCCGACGCTCGGCGACGCGGAGTGGACTGAGGTGATCGACACCAATCTGACCGCGGCCTTTCGGCTGATGCGCCGGGGGCTGAAGCCGATGCTGCGCGCCCGTCAGGGGCGAATCGTCAACATCGCCTCGGTCAGCGGGCTGCGGGCCAACCCGGGCCAGGGGAACTACTCGGCGGCAAAGGCGGGCCTGATCGCGCTAACGAAGACCGCAGCCGCCGAGGTGGCCCGGCGCGGGATCACAATCAACGCGGTCGCACCGGGGCTGATCGAGACCGACATGACGGCGCAGCTGAACGGCGATCTGCTCGCCCACGTGCCCGCCAAACGACTCGGGACACCCGACGAGGTCGCCGCCTGCGTACGCTTCCTCGTCTCCGCCGAGGCGAGCTACGTCACCGGCGCGGTGCTTACAGTGGACGGCGGTCTGGCCGCCTGACGTACAGAGAGGAAGATTCAATGAGCGCAGTTACCAAGGAGCAGGTCCAGGAGCGCGTCGTCGAGGCGCTCGCCAGCTTTGGCCCGGACGCGAGCGCGATCACGCCGACCGCCACCTTCGAAGAGTTGGACATCGATTCGCTCGACCTGGTCGATCTCGCGCAGATCGTCGAGGACGAATACGGCGTCGTGCTCAAGGGCGACGACATGAAGGAACTCAAGACAGTCGGCGACGCGGTGGATCTGATCTCCGCTCGGGCGGCCTAGGGGGTGTCGATGTCGGAGAAGCGTCGCGTCGTCATCACCGGGATCGGGGCGGTCACGCCGCTCGGGATCGGTGCACGAGCGCTCCACCAGCGCTGGGCGGCGGGGACGAGTGGAATCGAGGGCGGCGCCGGCCGCTGCTCGGAGTTCGAGCCTCAGGACTTCCTGTCGGTCAAGGAGGCGCGGCGGCTGGACCGCTTTTCGCAATTCGGAGTCGTCGCCGCCGACGAGGCGATCGCCCAAGCGGGCTGGAGCGACGAGATGCCGTACGACCCGATGAGGGTGAGTCTGGTGCTCGCCACCGGTATCGGCGGCATCTCGACGGTGGAGCTCAACCTCGACGCGATGCGCGAACGCGGTCCCGCCCGGGTGTCCCCGCTCGGGATCCCGATGTACATGCCAAACGCGGCGGCTGCCGCGATCTCGATGCGCCACGGAATCCAGGGCCAGTCCTTCGGCGTCGTGTCGGCCTGCGCCAGCGGCGCGCACGCGATTGGGATGGCGGCGCGCGCGATCCGGTACGGCGATGCCGACGCCGCGGTCGCCGGCGGCGCCGAGGCGACGCTCACCGATTTCGGGTTCGCCTGCTTCAACACGATGCAGGCGCTGTCCGAAACTGGCGTCTCGAGGCCGTTCGACGCGTTGCGCGACGGGTTCGTGATGGGCGAAGGAGCCGGCGTGCTGGTGCTCGAGGAGGCCGAGGCCGCACGCGCGCGCGGCGCCAGGATCCTCGGCGAGGTCGCCGGTTACGGCTCGACCTCCGACGCCCATCACCTGACCGCCCCTGAGCCCACCGGCCGCCCGGCCTCCCGCGCGATCACGCTGGCTCTGTCCGACGCCGACCTCACCCCGGCCGGGATCAGCTATGTCAACGCGCACGGCACCTCGACGCCGCTGAACGACGCCGCCGAGACCCAGGCGCTGAAGCTCGCGCTCGGCGAGTATGCGGGCCGGATCCCGGTGTCCTCGACGAAGTCGGCGATCGGGCATCTGCTGGGCGCCGCGGGCGCGGTCGAGGCGATCGCCACGGTCGAGGCGCTGAACGATCGGCTGATCCCCCCAACCCTCAATTACGAGGTCCCCGATCCCGAGCTCGACCTTGACTTCGTGCCGGAGGGAGCGAGGCCGCTGGCAGTCGCCAACGGATCCCCGCCGGCCGCGATCTCCAACTCGTTCGCGTTCGGTGGCCACAACGTCGCGCTGGTGATCAAGGGCGCGGAGGGAAATTAGTCGTGGGATTTGACGAGTGGCTGGGCGTGCCTGGGAAGACCGTCTCGCAAGGCAGGTACTGGTGGTACCTGCCGCGAGACGGGCGAACCCAGGTGCGTTCAGACGCCGTCAAAACCGCGGATAATTTCCGTGCGGGCCCGCAGGGCGCGGAGGCGGGCCCGAAGGGCGTCCCGACGGGCTCGAAACAGAGTTCCGGTTGATGGCCGGCCTGCTGGCCGGCAAGCGACTGGTGATCACCGGGGTCATCACCAAGGACTCGATCGCGTTCCACGTTGCCCAGCAGGCGCAGGAGCATGGCGCCGAGATCGTGCTGACGAGCTTCGGGCGGGTGCGCCGGCTGACCGAGCGCGCCGCCCAGCGCCTGCCCGAACCGGTCGACGTGCTCGAGCTCGACGTCAACAGCCTCGAGGATCTGGCGGCGCTGCCCGAGGAGCTGCGATCCCGCTGGGGCGTGGTCGATGGTCTCCTGCACGCGATCGCGTTCGCGCCGGAGGACGCGCTCGGCGGCCGCTTCCTGACGACCCCGGCGGAGAGCGCCGCCGCCGCGTTCCAGACCAGCGCCTACTCCCTGAAGGCGGTCGCGGCTGCGTTGGCGCCGCTGATGCCCGCGGGCAGCAGCGTCGTCGGCCTCGATTTCGACGCCTCGGTGGCGTGGCCGGTGTACGACTGGATGGGGGTCGCGAAGGCGGCGCTCGAGTCGGTCTCGCGCTATCTCGCGCGTGACCTCGGGGTCCAGGGGATCCGCGTCAACCTGGTCAGCGCCGGGCCGCTCGGAACCGTCGCCGCGCGCGCGATCCCGGGCTTCGAGCAGCTTGCCGATCTGTGGCGGAGCCAGGCTCCGCTCGGCTGGGAGATCGAGGACCCGAGCGTCGTCGGGGGGCCGATCTGCTTCCTGCTGTCGGACCTCGCCCGCGGGATCTCCGGCGAGATCCTGCACGTCGACGGCGGCTTCCATGCCGTTGGGGCGCCGGCTCTCTAAAAGGGGCCCACGTCAGAATTATTGATTGGCTTTGACGGCGTCTGGACGCGTCTGGCGCCACCGTCCTCGCGGCAGGTACCACCAGTACCTGCCTTGCGAGGCCGGCGACCCCAGCCACGCCCAGCCACTCGTCAAATTCCACCACTAATTCTCACGTGAACCCCATCAACGCCAGGCTGAGCGCCGTGCTCGGCGCGGTCGCGATCGCGTTCTCGAGCAGCTTCGTCAAGCTCAGTCACGCGTCGCCATCGACCGCTGCGATCTTCCGGTGCGCATATGCGCTGCCGCTGCTGGCGCTGCTCGCGTGGCGCGAGGATCGTATGTACGGCACCAGGCCCTGGCGCGACCGTCGCGCGGCGATCGCCGCGGGTTTGTTCTGGGGCGTCGATCTGGTCCTCTGGCACCACTCGATCGAAGACGTGGGCGCCGGCCTGGCGACCGTGCTCGCGAACATTCAGGTCGTGCTGGTGCCGCTCGTCGCCTGGCTGCTGCTGGCTGAGCGACCGCGCCGGCAGGTCGTCGCGGCGCTGCCGGTCACGCTGCTCGGCGTGATCCTGATCTCCGGCGTCGCCGAGCATGGCGCCTACGGCAGCAACCCGGCCGCCGGGGCGGTGTACGGCACCACCGCCGGAGTCGCATACGTCCCCTTCTTGCTGCTGCTCCGCCGCGGCGGCGTCGACCTCCGCCGGCCCGCGGGCCCGCTGCTCGACGCAACCGCGGCCGCGGCCGTGATGTCGGCGGTGATCGGGGTGATCGGCGGCGATGCGCGCTTCGTCCCGACCTGGCCCGGAGCCGGCTGGCTGGTGCTGCTGGCGCTCACCTCGCAGATCTTCGGCTGGCTTCTGATCACGATCTCGCTGCCGCGGCTGCCGGCCGCGATCACCTCGCTGCTGCTGATGATCCAGCCGGTCGGAGCGCTGGCACTCGGGGCGGTGATCTTCGGCGAGAGCCCGAGTGTTCTGCAGCTCGCCGGGGTCGTGCTCGTGATGGCCGCGGTCGTGTTCGCGACTCGGAAGCCGGCTAGCGAAACAGGTCTCGCTCCCGTGCCCGGATCAGCGGTGCCACGCCCGGTCCGTCCTCGTCGCTGACGTGGCGCTCGGCGCCGCGGATCAGCACCACCGGTTCGGCGCTGTCCTTGCGCCGCGCGAGGTCGGCGGCGGCGGCCAGCTCGTCCGCGACCGCGATTACCGTCGCCCGCAGCTCGCGGCCGCCCGCGTCGGTCGCGCCGCGCAGGTCCTCGACCGCCCTGACGCCGGCGCAACCGATCGCCACGTCGCACTGTCCGGTCCGCCACGCGCGCCCGAACGAGTCGGTCACGACGACGCCCGGAGCGACCCCGGTCAACTCCCGCAGCCGCGCTCGCAGATCTCGGGCCGAAGCGTCCGGATCCACCGGCAGCAGCACCAGTCGCTCGTCGCCGGGGGCGTTCGAGGCGTCGACTCCCGCGTTGGCGCAGATGAAGCCGTGCCGGGTCTCGACCACGATCACCCCGCCACCGACGCGAACGATTTCGCGCGCCTCGTCGAGCACGACCTGGACGTGGCGCGGGTCCTTGCCCTGGTCGGCGGCGATCTGCCGCGCCTGCGGGCCGGGGGTCACGTCCGCCAGCGACCGCAGCCGCCCCTCGGACTTCGAGATCACCTTGTGCGCGATCACGAGGATGTCGCCTTGGCGAAGTGTCTCCGGCACTGGCCCGCTGGCCAGTACCGTCGAGATCGCGGCCGCGAGATCCGCCCCGGGCTCGATCTCGGGCAGGCCTCCGACGGCCAGCGCGGAGATCATGCGCCGATGCGCATCATCCGGTTGAGCATCCCGCGCGTGTAGGCCGCGCCCCCGTGCGTCGACCTGAACACCGCGCGCAGCGCGGCGAGGTCCGCGGCGGTGTCGATGTCCAGCGCCAGTGACTGCACCGAGATGACCTCGGGCGTCGTGCCCTGGCTGAGCGCCAGCTCGAAATGCCTGGCGCAGCTGTCCTCGCCGAACGACGGCGTCAGCGACCCCGGTGGCGTCAGCAGCAGGCCGTTGGTCCCGGTCCCGTGCCGGTCGGGAATGATCAGCGCCGAGGGCTCGGTGACCGGATAGGCGATCAGCTCGTCGAGCTGATCGGCGTCGAGCAGCGGGCAGTCGCCGGGCACCAGCAGCGCGCGTTCGGCCCCCTCGCTCAGCGCTCGCCGGATCCCGATCATGGCGGCATCGCTGTGGCCGGAGCTCGAGTCCTCGAGCACGGTCGCGCCGTGCCCGGCGGCGATCCGGGGAGCCTGCCGGTCGGCGCTGACGACGAAGATCTGCTCGATCGACCGCGACCTCCGCAGCGCCGTCAGCACGTCCGAGAACATCGCTTCGGCGAGCGCCCGGCGGATCGCCGAGCTGACGTCGACCGACAGCCGCTGCTTGGCGTCGTCGAAGCTCTTGACCGGCAGGATCGCGGCGGTGCTCATGCGCCGAGAAACCTACTTGGTGCTCAGTCCGGCAGCGAACGCGAGCGTCTCGTCCGCCAGACGACGCCTCCCGGCGGCGCCGTCCATCAGCAGGTCCGTGGTGAGTGTCGCCGGCGAGTCGAGCGGCTCGTCGCAGACCAGACCGTCGATCAGGCCCTCATACAGGCGCGCGATCCCCGCGTTCGACACCGGCACCCCGCACCAGCGCATGCAGTCGGCGGTTGGGCCCTTGAGCGCGCGACCGCCGACCAGCGGACTGACGGCGACGATCGGACTGCGCGCGGCACCGCAGGCCGCGCGCAGGACCGGCAACGCCAGCATCGGCCCGATCGAGATCACTGGGTTCGACGGTCCGATCACGATCGCCCGGGCCGTCGCGATCGCGTCGAGCACCTCAGGCGTCGGGTCCGCCACGGCGGCGCCGCGGAACTGCACGCCCTGGATCTGAGGCCAGCCCGCCTCCGGATCGCGCGCGGTGATCAGGTACTCCTGCAGCGCCCACCAGCGGCCGGCCGCCATCACGCGCGTCCGGACCGGTTGGTCGGACATCGGCAGCACGGTGGCGCTGACCCCCAGCCGCTCGACGAGCGCGGCGTGGGCTTTGGTCAGCCGTACCCCTCCCCTCAGCGCCCGGGCGCGCTCGATCCCGATCGCGAGGTCGCGGTCGCCGAGGTTGAACCAGATCTCCTGGCCGAGCTCGCGCAGGCCATCCATCACCGTGAAGCTGTCGCCCTCGAGGCCCCAGCCCCGCGGGTCGATTCGGTCGGCGAGCCAGAAGCTGACCAGGTCCGGATCTGGCGAGACGTGGGCCCCGTAGATCTCGAGGTCGTCGCCGGTGTTGGCGATCACCGTCAACTGCCCGGGTCCAACGACGTCCAGCATTCCGCGCGCCAGCTTCGCTCCACCGGTGCCGCCGGCGAGGATCACGACGGGGCCGCTCTCGGACAAGGCGGGGGAGTATTGCGCGCGCTCGTGCTCGTTGTCCCTCTATGGCTTAAATGGCATCACGTAGGGACATCGACCGGTTCTCCGCGGCGACCGGGCTAACGTGGTCCACGTGCGCAGCCTGCCCGCCACTGTCCGGATCCGCGAGGTCGGCCCGCGCGACGGGTTCCAGAACGAGCCCGAGGTGCTGCCGACGGCGACCAAGGTGAGGCTGATCGAGCTGCTCGCGGCGACCGGCGTGCGCCGGCTCGAGCTGACCAGCTTCGTGCGGCCCGACGTGATTCCGCAGCTGGCCGACGCCGAGGCGGTGCTCCAGGCCGTGCAGTTGCCCGCGGGGGTGTCGGCGAGCGTCCTGACCCCGAACGAGCGAGGGCTCGAGCGGGCGCTGGCGCATCGCGATCGGTTCGCTGAGGTGAGCGGGTTCCTGTCGGCGTCCGAGACTCACAATCGCGAGAACGTCGGGCGCAGCGTCGCCGAGTC
>Ga0123355_10016113_pt1 | contig 11769 bp, 8 predicted proteins | sample TergutEmb28metaG_3_FD_89872 | JGI IMG/M metagenome (GOLD analysis project Ga0123355, IMG submission 89872) | Embiratermes neotenicus P1 segment gut microbial communities from Petit-Saut dam, French Guiana - Emb289 P1 | ecosystem: Host-associated > Arthropoda: Insects > Digestive system > Gut ...
GGTCTTCTTCGTCGTACTCGTCTCCATCGCGGTCTTCTTCGTCGTACTCGTCTCCGTCGCGGTCTTCTTCGTCGTACTCGTCTTCGTCGCGATCTTCTTCTTCGTCTTGATCTGTTACATTCTCTTCATCCGGGGTGTATTCCGGTTCATCATATGTATCTTCTGTAGATTCTTCGGCAGGCGATTCCTCAACCGGCTGCTCCTCGACTGACGGTTCTTCTGTTACTGGATCGTCAGGGGGGTCTTCCGCCGCGTAAAACACCGATGTTTCCGGTGGTGCATCGTCCTCTCCTATAAATGGTATTCCGTCAGCAGCTATAATAACGCTTGACGTGAGCATTGATACGGCAATTGTGAGGGCTATAAATTTTCTTTTATATCCTACAAATACTTTACCAAATAGAAAATTACTCATAACTTTAATCCTCCTTAAGGATCTTTATTTTTTTGATTTGTTTTATATTTAATCAAGCTAGGGTTTTAACCAAAAGCTTGTTTATTTTTTATTGTGATTAATCGACCTATTATTCAATGTCATTTTAGAGAAATAGTTTACACATATTTTTTTCGACGCTTATGCAAGTTTAATGTTGATTGGTGTCGCATTTTAGTTTCAATAGTTTATCACAGAGTAAAACGAGTGTAAAGTGTAAAATATATCAAAATTCGAGTTTTCGTGTCTTTTTCTTGGTGATTGATTTAAGGTTAACTTAATATTGTTATTAATCAAAGTTTATTAGGGCTTAGCCCTTTCGATTTGCAAATGATCAAAGCCACATTATTCACAATATAATCAACTGCTACTAGCTTTGGTAGCTATCATACTAATTTCTTAATTTCGTCTAACTCATTCTTAATAAACACATCGCATACCTCGCAATCTCCCAACTAATAGTTATTCAGAAAGAAAGTTAGTATCAACTCTAGAAAAAGTGCTAAAAAGTGTCAGCATTCGCCTTTACATTATATTCCCCTTTCGACAGTTTTTGTTTGTATAGTCAAGAAGTAGATTAAGCTAATACACGTACAATACCAAATTACTGAGGCTATTATATGCAACGCTATAGGCAAAGTCAATATAAACAAAGCCTGTTAAATCAACACATTTTTGAACTTGTCTGCGTTTAGGTGGACTCCATGTTTTTCCAGCAAGTTTAACTGTGCGATTGCAATAAGCTTATACAAGAAAATTTTTATTTCCATCAAAACTTAAACATCGACACGTTTCGTTATTTGAGCATTGGTTTATCTTTCACTAAAATCGACACAAATAACCAACATTGTCATTTAATCGATCACATCGAATCACGTAAACACCTGCAGGTTTCTGGATTTATGCCGATTTTCGTTCGAAACTATTAGCCCCGCATGCATTTTGATTTCGCATCAATATTTTGATCAAAAATTGTACATAAAAAACCTCACCTGTAATTAGACAGATGAGGTTGTAGTGTATTTTGTGCTTGTTGGTATTTTATTTAGATGAAAGAGAATTAGTGATTACTAAGAATGTATGGACGGCATATTACAATGTCAGTCACGTAGATAAAATTTTAGCGCTTTATTATCAAGGCAGATTACTAGTCAATTTGCTTTATGGCCTGGTATAACTTCTCGGTGCGATACATGAGCCTTTTCATATTCCGATTCGAACTCTTAGCCCACCTATCTTCGGGCTTTATTACTGTTGCTACTATTATTGCATTTATTATTGTAAATATCTATTATTTAGCCTACGTGTACTTGTTTTCGTTCACTTAGGTGTTGTGTCTCCTTAACGCGAGTATTTCAATAAAAGCTTGCCGTTGATGATTTGGTCATATGCTTTCAAAGCCAGTATTTGCGCGTTACAAATGACTTTTGGGAGAGGTTTTAGGATGTTGATAACAATATATCTACGAGTACCTTCTGGCTAAGATTTCATCTACATTAACTGCATTAATCCAAAATTCTGTGCCCGATTCATCAAAGCTGTAAGTTCTTGCAATTGATGCTTCTACTATTTCGTAAAAACTCCAATGTCCTGCTTGCAAATCCGGCCATATTACGTTGCCGTCCAAGTATGTTCGTATTGCATCTACATTTGGGGTACGTCCCAAGTAAAAATTAACTAAGGCAATTGATTGAGCTCTGGTAATAGGGGTATCGGGGTTAAAACTGTCGGCTATGTCAAAATAATCTAGCCAGCCACCACCGAATCCTTTGTTAATGTAATGTGCTGCCCAGTGATTTTCTATTACAAGTTGCTCTAATTCAAAATCAGCATAATTGTTCTCAATGCCAAAAAACCTAATAGCAAAAAATATAAACTCGGCTTTAGTCATAAGCTGTTGCGGTCTAAAGCTACCGTCTGCAAAACCTGATACTTTACCTGCTCTTTCAAAATAAGAAATTGCATTAAAGTACCACGCAGATGGACTTACATCTTCAAAATTGGAGACGCCATCATTTTGATATTTTAGGGGGCTTTCGCTAATGTTAAAGAATGCTTGAAGTACTTCTGCCCTTGTCATTCTACCATGAGGCCTTATTGTGCCATCCCTATGACCATACAGATACCAATCGCGGAATAGTTCTTCCCCGGCAGAGGAGGGTTCTAGCGCCGGTAAGCTAGGCCTATTGATTAATGGGTTGGGTTTTATGTTAATTTCGTCTGGGACGACATTTAATAATACCGGAGACAGATGGTTTGGCGTTATGCGGGTTACGCCATACAGCGCACCTTCTAAGATGCTGTAACGAACAATAACAAAGAGGGCTGTACAAAGGGTAGTGTATTCCCCATTTGTTGTCCATGTAAGAGAAACACGGCCACTTGTGCTTTCGTAGTAGTAAAGGCTTACTTCTAGGTAATTATGGTTGCTTCCTAATAAATTTGGAAAAGCTTCGCCAAAAGCTTCGCTTCCTATATCATCATAGATCAGTTGCTGCTCTTCATTTAAAATACTTCTTAATATTATGGGAGAAATGCCTATAAACTCTAGTACATTGGGATCGTAATCTAAGTATATTTGCAGTATGTCAAAATCAGTAGTACCTTTTTGGGCTACGCTTACAAGCACATCTATGTATTCCCCAGGGGATCTTTCTGCAGCCATAGATATATTTTCTTCTTCATATGTATAGTTGCCCGAATTTGAATAATACGCGAGCAGAGCTTGAGGCTGTATTAAAAGTATTAAAGCCATCATCAAAGCTAATATTCCTATTTTTTTCATTACTGACTTCCCCCTTTTGGAATACGAGTTCGAACATAATTAAGTTACTATAGAATACTACGATAACGACAAAATAGCAAGAAATATTTCAAAAAACATGTTTATGTTTTGGTCATTTTGTTGTGTTCAAAATACGCTTTAGGTATTACGATATATTTCCCAATAACTATATGATATGATAAGATACATCGTTACGATACTGATAAAAAGCCGATGGTACAGATATTAACAGCATCTTTAAATGTTATTAATTTCCATTTATAGCATTTAAAAGGAGTTGCCTATAAGACAACTCCTTTGTTCTACTTAAACATTTCCCATTTCTTACCAAAACTTGTTTCGACATTAAAATTACTTCTGCATACCACTTTCATTTATACTTTCAACCGCTTTTTTACAAAGCTCTTCCAATTTTTCTTTATGTTTTGCCTCTATAGATGCAATTACTTTTGCATTCGGCTTATGCTCTGGGTGCTTTGGTACAAAAATGGTGCAACAATCTTCAAAAGGGCGTATAGAAATATCATATGTACCTATTTGTCTTGCTACTTCTATAATCTGATGCTTATCCATTGCTGCAAGTGGCCTAAGTATACTCAAGTTTGTGGCGGAGTCTATGGCTGCTATTGCTTGCACGGTTTGGCTTGCAACTTGCCCTACGCTATCTCCTATAATTAAACAGTGCGCCTTTTCTTTTTCGGCTATTAAAGACGCTATACGTAACATAGCTCTTTTCAAAAAAATTGTGAGTTTTGGCTGAGGCATATTTTTATAGATATACATTTGTACTTCGGTAAAATTTACGATATGCAAATTTATTTTGCCCGTAAAACTGCTAAGTACTTCGTTTATATCTAGTACTTTCTCTTTTGCTCTTTCAGATGTGTGCGGCGGCGCATGAAAATATATGGGGACTATTTCTACACCTCTTTTGGCCATCATATATCCGGCTACAGGACTGTCTATCCCGCCGGAAAGCAATAAAACAGCTTTACCGGTAGATCCATACGGCAAGCCGGATTCACATTTTATTATTTTTGTGTAAACATAGGTACATGTTCTAATTTCTATCCATATTACTACATCGGGATTTTTTACATCTACTTTAACTCCGGTGGCCTCTAGTACGGTTTCTCCAACCGTGGCAGAAACCTCTCGAGAATTCATGGGGTAATTTTTGTCGGCCCTTTTAGTTTCTATCTTGAAGCTTGCTGCACTGTTTTTATCAAAAACAGAGAGTGCTGCCTGCTTTAAATTATCTATGCCAGAATCTTCTAGTTTTAGAGCCACACAAATAGCTGTTATACCAAATATCTTGTGAATTTTTTCCAGTACATAATCGCCAATATCACCACGGCTATCTTCTACTAAGAGACGGCCTTGTTCACGCCTGCATGTTATTGCACTGTTGTTTATGGCTTTTTGTATGGTTTCTGCCAGTTGCCGCTCAAATAGAGAGCGATTTCCTTTACGTAAAGCGATTTCGCCGTATTTTACTAGTAGTACCTTTTTCATTGTTATATGTTGCCTCCTTCTACTTACTGGAGCTTATGTCAGAATCATCTAAACTACCCTCTTAGCTCTTTTACGCATTCTTTGATTATATCTTTAGCACGATATGCCTCTGCTTCGGTATTCATTGAGGAGAAACTTAGACGAATTGCACTTTCTGCCCTTTGTCGGCTTAGCCCCATTTCTTCTAATGCAGATATTTTACTGCGTTTTGTGCTGCACGCAGTTCCCATTGAGACATATACACCTTTAGATGAAAGTAGGTTGGTTAGAGTCTCTCCTCTTACCCCACCAAAGCTTAAATTTATGATGTAATGTGAACACTTGTTCGATATTTGATTAAGATACATATTAGGTATTTCGTCTACCAACAGCATCATTATGCGCTTAATTTTTGTAATTTTTTTGTCACAGTCATCTATATTATATAGTTCTTTTGCAGCCTCGGCCATTCCAAGTATACCAGATACATTTTCTGTACCAGGCCTAATATTTTTTTGTTGTCCGCCACCATACATAAGAGCTTGTAATCGCAAGCCTGTCTTAACCATCAACCCCCCAACCCCTGTAGGCCCATGAATTTTATGTGAACTGAAGCTGTATATATCTGCATCAATAGGAGGCGGAATTTTACAAAAGGCTTGTACACCATCTACAAACAATATGGTATTTTTTGACTTTTTAATTTCTGCAATGTCGCCTGTTTCACTGTTTACTTGTGAAACACAAAGTAAAGCGGTATTTTCGCTAAGTTCTTGTTCAATTATAAAACCAGGTAAGGATGCAAGATAGCTAAGAGGCTCTAGCACTGAGGGATGTTCGTGCTTTTTAGCTGCTATATATATAGGTTTGTCTTTCCCTATTTTGGATTTTAAAGCGAAAGCAATCCCTAGTATGCCTAAATTATTAGATTCCGTCCCGCCACTTGTAAAAATAATTTCGTCGTTTTTACAGTGTAGTATGCTAGCTATATCTTTGGCAGCTGTTTTAATTAAACGTTCAGATTCTAGCCCAAAAGCATGAGGAGATGATGGATTGCCATAATTACCTATTAACATTTTTTTTGCACTATCACATAATGGAGTTGTGGCTGCATTATCAAAATAAATCATTTTATCACCGCCGCTTGTATTATAGCAATACTTGCTATTGCTGCCGTTTCAGTCCTTAATATTCTTGGCCCTAGGCTTACTGTTTTAAATCCTTCTTGCTCCATGATACTAATCTCTTTTTGAGAGAATCCTCCTTCGGGACCAATCCATAGCCCAATTTTATTTGCAAGGCTTGTATTTATTCGATACAGATTTAGCTTTGCCTTTTCATGGGCTACTAATATGTCTCCTCCTGATGCACGCGAAGTTTGTATGGCCTCATTAAAAGTAATAGGTGCATGTATTCGCGGAATAATCCCTCGTAGACTTTGCCCTGCGGCTGCTTCTGCGATTTTTTGATATCTACTAAGTTTGTTGAGATTTGGCTTTACATCACAATGCTCTGTAACAATTGGCACTATTTCATACACCCCAAGTTCGACGGCTTTTTGAGTTATCCATTCAAATTTATCAGATTTGGGTAATGCCTGATACAGAGTAATTTCTCGAAGAGGCTCAGTTATACATTCAACTTTATTTTGCAGCTCAAATTTTAAGGGATGTGTACTACTAACTTTCATATGATAGTCAAAATTTTTTCCGTCGCATAGAATAACTCTTTCGCCTACCTTAACCCGTAACACCGTTTTTAAATGATGTTCCGTTTCCTTGTTAAGGCACAAATCTTCGTTTACAAAGTATTTAGGCATAGTCAATTCACCCGTGCTACTATACAATACCAACCGTCCAAATGATGTTCGTCTAATATTTCATATCCGTTTAATGCGTTTTTTACATCTTCAATTCTGTCATCAATTATACCAGAAGCAATTAAAATGCCTCCCGTTTTTAGATATTTAGGGACAATCGGCGATAAATTTATAATTACATCTGCTACGATATTAGCAAATGCAATGTCATAACTTTTATAATCTAGAAAGTCTTCTTCAAAGATGTTCTGTGTTAGCGCTTGATAGTTTGATAAATCTATATTATTTAATGAGGCGTTTTCCAGAGCACAACGGGCTGCCCCTGGGTCTATATCACAAGCCATAGCAGACGATGCACCTAGTAGCATAGCAATCACAGATAAAATTCCACTACCGCAGCCTATGTCTAATACTTTTTTATTTGACAGATCAACATTTTCCATTGCCATAATGCATAATTGTGTTGTAGCATGTAAGCCTGTGCCAAATACTGCACCAGGGTCGATAGTAAAAACAATTTCGTTATGTTGAGCTGTATATTCTTCCCATACTGGCTTGACAATTATGTTGTTACCTATTTTGAATGGTTTATAGGTTTTTTTCCATTCGTGTAGCCAGTCATCATCATTTACTGGACCATGCTTTAACCTTAAAGTACCAAAGTCAATACCGGGAATATCCTTTAAGCTATCTATGTTCGCTGTAATTTCATCAAGCCGAGCTTTCCCTACTTCGTCATCTTGCAAGTAGAATATTAGCTCTGCTTCTGTATTTGTTTCAACTGGCTCTTCTTTGTAATCCCAATTCAATGGATGATCTAACAGAAAACGATCTACTGTTATATCATCTATAATTCTTATGTTGGGTATGGTTTTAGCCATTAAAAAACCGGTGACTATTTCCACCGCTTCTGATTTAGTACTAATTTTTGCTTCTATCCATTCCATCTACATCCTCCTTTGTCGTTTTTAAAACAGCGATAACAATACACGTGTATCGCTTTCTCCGTTTTGAAAACAGCGTGCACATTGCACATATATCATTTTCTTTGTTTTGAAAACAGCATTGTTGTTTTACTGTATTAAGATTATCAACTTATATACCCATTGTCAATATCATGTTATAATATATAAAGTGATACTTTTGCCAAAAGCTTTTAAGACCAGTTAAATCAAAGGCTTACAGCGATTCAACATTTAAAGGAGATATTAAAATGTATACAGCATTGTACAGAAAAAAGCGTCCTCAATCATTTGAAGATATGATTGGGCAGGAGTCTATTGTTGCTACCTTACAAAACCAATTACGTAGCAAGACAATTTCTCATGCATATCTTTTTTGTGGCACACGTGGTACAGGAAAAACCACTTCTGCTAAAATCTTTGCAAGAGCAGTAAATTGTCTTAATTCTATAGAACTGGGGGAGCCATGCAACAAATGCGAAAGTTGCGTTGATATATTGGCGGAACGCAACCTCAATGTAATTGAAATAGATGCAGCTAGCAACAACGGTGTTGACAATATTAGAGATCTTAGAGAAGAAGTCAAATATCCTCCCAGTACTGGAATTTACAAAGTATACATTATAGATGAGGTTCATATGCTCACTACAGCTGCCTTTAACGCCCTTTTAAAAACCTTAGAAGAGCCTCCGGAACATGTTGTATTTATATTAGCCACCACTGATCCTCAAAAATTACCTGCCACAATTTTGTCCCGTTGCCAACGTTATGATTTTAAGAGAATTAGCCGCCTCGATATGTGCCAAACTTTGGCAAGTTACATGGATAAAGAAGGCGTGCAAATAGAAGCTGCCGCCTTAGAATATATTGCTGCAGTATCTGATGGTGCAATGCGGGATGCCCTTAGCATATTGGATCAGTGTATATCACTTTACGAAGATGAAGCTATTACACTAGAAAAGATACAAAACCTCTTAGGCGCAGTGGATCAAGGTGTATTATTCACTTATACAGAGGCTTTATTACAAAAAAATGCTGCTACTGCTTTGCACACTATATCCCAAGTATCTAAAGATGGAAGAGACTTATCCCGTTTTACATCTGATATTATAAATCATCTGCGTAATATTTTAATAGCCGCCCAATTGACCAACAACCAAGGTCAAGATATACTAGATTATTCTGCCGAGACTATTACAAAATTTAAAGTGCAAGGGAGTTCTGTATCGCCCGAAATATTGATTGATTATATTAAAGAGTTTTCTGAGTTACAAAACCAATTGCGCTATTCCTCTCAAGAGCGTTTAATGTTAGAAGTGTTTACAGTAAAGCTGTCGGCTTTAAAGCCAAGTATGCCCGCTCCAATAACTATTCAATCTTTACAACTTGAAAAGATACAGGAAGCACCTTTGCCCCCTGTCACTTCTTCGGTTGAAATTCCGACAGAAGACAGTCATCAACCACCTGAGGTAAATGATATATCATCTAAATGGCTAGACTTTTGTGCAAGCCTTAGCGGACTATTAAAATCTATGCTTTTACTATGTAAAGTAGATTGCGGCGAAGACATAAAAATAATCTGCAATAATATAGGAAGCAAGCAATACATTACAGATCATAAAGATGCAGTCGCAAGTGCCTTTATAAGCTATTTTAATTTGCCAGGCAATCCCAATATTGTAATTGTTGTAGATGAAGAGTATAATAAACCAAGAACTAGTGATACATTCAAAGAAAACATTCAATCTCAAATTAATATGGAAGTATCTTTTGAGTAAAAGATTAGGAGGAAATAAAATTATGCCTAGAGGCGGATTTGGCGGCGGTATGCCGCCTGGTGGAATGAACAATTTAATGAAGCAAGCTCAAAAAATGCAAAAGCAAATGGCACAAATGCAGGAAGAGCTTAAAGAAAAGAAGATAGAGGCTTCCTCTGGAGGTGGCGCGGTAAAAGTAATAATCAATGGTGAAAAATTGATAGAATCACTTCAAATTGACGAGGATGTATTAGACGATGTAGAAATGCTACAAGATTTGATTATGACAGCCATAAATGAGGGTATGCGTCAAATGGAAGAACAAATTAACAGCCAAATGTCAAGAATAACCGGCGGCATGGGGCTTCCTCCGGGAATGTTTTAATGTACGGAGAACATGTTAGCAAATTAATAGAAGCTTTATCCCGTCTACCGGGAATCGGCAATAAGTCGGCCCAGCGACTGGCTTTTCATATTATACGAATGCCCGTAGATAGGGCAACAAGTCTAGCAGGTATTATATTAGATGCCGTGGAGAATGTGAGACACTGCTCTGTCTGCTGCAATCTTACAGATACAGACCCCTGTGCAATATGCGAAAGCACTAAGCGAGACAAGCAGCTCATTATGGTAGTGGAAGACCCAAGAGATATGGCCGCTTACGAGCGTACTCACGAATACCATGGTTTATACCATATACTTCATGGCGTGCTTTCACCAATGAATGGGATAGGGCCCGAAGAGTTAAAGCTTGCTGAATTACTTCGGCGTATGCAAAGCCATCCAGTGAAAGAAGTAATTACTGCTACCAATCCTACAGTAGAGGGCGAAGCAACAGCAATGTATATTAGTAAACTCTTACGTCCTTTGGGCATTAAAGTTACCCGCATAGCACACGGGGTACCGGTAGGAGGAGATTTAGAATACGTAGATGAAGTTACGCTTACTCGTGCTTTAGAGGGAAGAATAGAAATCTGAATCAAGTTTTGAGTCTTGAATGATTTTCGCACAAGTTTTTAAAATTATATTATCTAGGTAAACACACCTTATGAAGTAACTTGTTCAGGGTGTGTTTTTTATTCAGTTAAACTTAAACTTTTAATTATATGCAATGTTTAAATTGTTTACATTGACATCAATTTAAACATCTTATAAAGTAGAACGCAGACATTAAATATTAAAAGGTAGAAGCTTTTGAGAGGAGTTTCAAAATGATTAATACTAATAAAATGAAAAATTACCCGATAACAATTTTGTTAACTTTTGTTTTAGCAATCGGTTCAGTTATCGGAACACCAGCTACTGTTTTTGCTGATACAACAGATAATGATTATGAGGAATATTTAGAAGCATATGAATACACAAGTGATTATGAGTATTTGGAAGATGCGCATTTAGAAATCTATGAATACTACATACAAGATGATTTGTCTTTTGAAGAATATGAAGAAGTATCAGAATTAGAATTGCTTAAATCAGAAGTGCTCTCCAGAACTCTTGGCGAAGCACTAGGTGTGCAAAACTTTGAAGATATTGATTATCCTTCTGATGAAATGATAGAAATCTCTGTGCAATTCAGAACCCCTTCATCGGTTGCATTAAGACTTTTGCTACAGGATGATATGTTTTATGACTTGGGTATAGAAGATGACGATTTAGAAGAATACTTTGTCGATATGGCTTTGCAAGCACACGTAGCTTTTTTTCAACAACTTGAGTATTACATTGGCGAATATCAGCATGTAGATGTATTAAACGAACATCACAAGTTATTTAACGGTGTCTTTTTAAGTGTTCCTGCTTACATGATTAATTCTATTGCTAGCTTTCCAGAAGTTTTTGCAGTTTTCCCCAATGTCACTGTATATGCTGCTGATATAGATGATTCGTATAATGATGAAGAGCCAACTTTTCTTGACATAACATACGAATATAATTTGCTACAAGGTTATACTGGTGCTTACGTACTTGTGGCATTGCAAGATTTAAATATTGTAGATGATATTTTTGCAATTGCTCCTGATGTTGAAATTATAGACTTTCGTGTGTTTGATGACTATGGCTTAGCCTCTGCCAGTGATTTTGTTAACGCAACAGAAGAAGCACATGCAGCACATGCAGATATTATTACCATTCCTTTATTTGAAAATTGGCCTCCAGCAAATGACTTGTTAAGCTTGGCAAAATTTGATGGCACTGTGGTTGTTGCAACAGTTGACGAAGCGGGTGTTGCAGCGTTATTGATACAAGCTTATCCGTACGATAACCCTTACGAAATAAAAGCAAGGTTTACAAATCTCCTAGCCTTTGATGAACTTAGTGCTACTGATTTAACTTTGTATTATGAAGCTTATAATAATGACAATGACGAAACTTACGATAACAACGACGAAGCTTATGACGATAGTGACGAAACCTATGACGATAGTGACGAAACCTATGACGATAGTGACGAAACCTATGACGATAGTGACGAAACCTATGACGATAGTGACGAAACCTATGACGATAGTGACGAA